>Ga0075369_10000198_pt1 | contig 17471 bp, 13 predicted proteins | sample EndMethybrTD3034_FD_71400 | JGI IMG/M metagenome (GOLD analysis project Ga0075369, IMG submission 71400) | Populus endosphere microbial communities from Tennessee, USA - Endosphere MetaG P. TD hybrid TD303-4 | ecosystem: Host-associated > Plants > Roots > Endosphere | place: USA: Tennessee...
CCCCATGGTCCCTGATTATTACCGCCGCCGCCGCCCCAAGGGCCGCCGCCGCCATTCTGATTGCTCCAGGGCATCAAAACCTCGTTGTTCGTTAAGTCTTCCACACATCCGGAACCGTGGGGGCTGACCGGCGGATGCGTTGGTGACCGTTATAGGTATCGCCGCATCGGCTTTCAACGCAACGTGGGAAACTTGGTCAATTTAATTGGAAAATAGTTCATTTTCAGGCGTGTCGGCGTTCATAGACGACGAAACGCGTGGGATAGCTGTCCTTCTCGCCGGCCGGAACCGCGATAGACTCCCCCGCCTGCCAGATATCGGGATCGATGGCGGGAAATGAGGCGTCCCCATCGAGATCGGCCTCGACATGCGTGATGCACATCCGGTCGGCAAGGCCGATCGCCTGCGCATAGACCTGACCGCCGCCGAGAATGCAGATCTCATCGACGCCGGTTTCGAGCGCCAGCCTTTCAGCCGCCGTCATCGCCTCCGGCAGCGACTGCGCCATGCTGACATCGGGATGATTTATCGTCGCTTGCCGCGAGATGACGACATTCGGCCGCCCCGGCAGCGGCTTGCCGATCGAATCGTAGGTCTTGCGGCCCATCACGACGGGCTTGCCCAATGTCAGCGCCTTGAAGCGCTTGAGATCGCTCGAAAGCCGCCAGGGCATATCGCCGTCGCGGCCGATAATGCCGTTGCGGGCAACGGCGGCGAAGATGGTCCTGCGGATGTCGGCCATGGAATGTCCCGGATCAGACGGCGATCGGCGCCTTGATGCTGGCATCGGCCTCGTAGCCGATCAGCTCGAAATCGTCGAAGGTGAAGCCGAAAATGTCCTTCACATCAGGATTGATGCGCATGAAGGGCAGCGGCTTCGGCCGGCGCGCCAACTGCAGCTTCGACTGGTCGAAATGATTGTGATAAAGATGGGCGTCGCCGAGCGTGTGGACGAAATCGCCGGGCTTCAGCCCGGTCACCTGGGCCACCATCATCGTCAGCAGCGCATAGGAAGCGATGTTGAACGGCACGCCGAGGAAGATATCGGCCGAGCGCTGGTAGAGCTGGCAGGAAAGCTTGCCATCGGCCACATAGAACTGGAACAGGCAATGGCAGGGCGGCAGCGCCATTTCATCCACTTCGGCCGGGTTCCAGGCCGAGACGATATGGCGGCGTGAATTCGGGTTGTTGACGATGCCTTTGACGAGATTGGCGATCTGGTCGATATGGCCGCCATCCGGCGCCGGCCAGGAGCGCCACTGGGCGCCGTAGACAGGCCCGAGATCACCGTTTTCGTCGGCCCATTCGTCCCAGATAGAAACGCCATTCTCCTTGAGATAGCGGATATTCGTCTCGCCCTTCAGGAACCAGAGAAGCTCGTGGATGATCGAGCGCAGATGCAGCTTCTTTGTGGTGAGGACAGGAAAGCCCTCTTCGAGGTCGAAGCGCATCTGGTAGCCGAAGACCGAGCGCGTGCCGGTGCCGGTGCGGTCGCCCCGGTCGGAGCCCTTGTCCATCACATGGTTCAGGAGATCGAGATATTGCTTCATGTCGCGCTGATTCCGTTTGCCCCAATTTAAGCCCTCAGCGGCGGGAAACCAATCGCCACCGGGCATTTTCCCAATGTTTCTGATGGGCTGCATAACGCTTTTATGACGTTTGCCCTTTCCTTGGGCTGAGGAAACCACTATATCACCCTTGCCGGCTTTCGGGTCGGCTATGGCGATAAATGAGCGGTGTAATAAACCTATTGGACCCGGGGGCGGTACCCGGCGCCTCCACCAAAAACCGGCGGCCTCGAAGGCCGGCTTTTGATGGGGGCGAAACAGGATCGACAAGGGTGTAAAGATCGTCTTTTTGCTCGGCATTGTACCGCCGTTATCGGGCTAAAATTGTAGTTGCAAACGACAACTATGCGGAAGCTCGTCTCGCTGCTTAATCGCGGTGTGACACTTCAAATAAAGCCCTAGTGGTTCGCACCTCTAGGCGGGGTCCGAAGGCACCTGGCAACAGAAGCCTTCACCTTCTCCCTTGCGCGCAAATCATGTATGGTTTGGTCAAGCATGAATCGGCTCAGGCCTTTTCCAGGGCGTCTTGGCATGCCATACAGCCTTGGGAAACGAGTCCGAACCAAAGAAAGACAGGAAAGCATGGGGCAGGATCACATCCGTTACGACATTCTGGCACAAGACGCACTGCGTGGCGTCATCCGCAAGGTTTTGTCTGAAGTTGCCGCGACGGGCCGCCTGCCGGGCGAGCATCATTTCTTCATTACCTTTCTCACGGGCGCGCCAGGTGTTCGCATCTCGCAGCACCTGAAGGCGAAGTATCCGGAGCAGATGACCATCGTTGTTCAGCACCAGTTCTGGGAGTTGAAGGTCACTGAGACGACCTTCGAGATCGGCCTTTCCTTCTCGGATGTTCCAGAAAAACTGTTCATTCCGTTCAACGCCATCCGGGGCTTCTACGATCCCTCCGTCAACTTCGAGCTGGAATTCGACGTACCTCTCGCTGACAGCGACGAGCTTCCCGACGCCGAAATCACGGCTTATCCGGTCTCGGCCGAGAAGGCCGAGGAAGCGCCCGCCGGCAAGGCGGATGGCGAGGAAAAGAAGCCTGGTTCGGTCGTCTCGCTCGACGCTTTCCGAAAGAAGCAGTAAAACGAAGGGAAGCAATTGCTTCCCTTTTTCAATTCCGATCGAGGCCAGCCGTGACCGCCGAAGTCGTCAATCTCCGTCAGTTCAAGAAGAAACAGGCCCGCGCCGAGAAAGAGAAACAGGCGGAGCAAAACCGCATCTCCTTCGGCCGCACCAAGGCCGAAAAGCAGCTCACGAACGCGCTCAACGAGAAGGCCGAACGCTCTCATCAACAAGGCCGGATCGAGAAATCCGAAGACGACAAATGAGCGTCCGGAGAAACGAAAAATATTCCGAAATCAATCGACTGGATAGCTTTCCGGAATCATATCCTCAGCAGCTTGAATCGAATTCTGAAGCCTTGCGATGATCCGCAAGCACTCGGCTACTCTGCACGGACACCGCACCAGCCTCTCTCTGGAAGACGAATTCTGGACTGAGCTGAACACAATCGCCAAGACGCGCGCCATTCCGCTCGCAGTCCTGATTTCCGAAATAGACGATCAGCGGCAACCCGAAAGCAACCTCTCTTCAGCACTCCGTGTCTACGTCCTTCATTGGCTGAAATCAAAGCGCGACGGCTAGATCATCTCCCTGGTTTCGGCAGGCCGGGCCCGAATGTACGGATTGTCGCATCGTAAGGGAAGCTCGGTTGACCCACGCCCTTCGAGTTGCCAGAACGCCCTCCTGGCCGAAGAGATAGTTCATGCCGGCACAGAGGTGGGCAGGCTCCCATCGCAATGCTCACCACAGGGTACTCCCGCAATACACTACTGCGGTATCTGCACACCGGGCAGCCCCGGTACCGTTCCAAAATTGAGCGAGTTCTCAGGGGGGACGGCAAGCTGCTCTTGAGCACGTCGCGCGGCATCCGCGGCCGCCTTCTCTTGCGCCGCCCTGGCGCGCGCTTCGGCCTCGGCTTTCGACTTGGCTTCTGCCTCAGCCTGCGCCTGCGCTTCCGCTGCTTGCCTCTCACGCTCGGCCTGAGCGGCCAAATCCCTCAGCCGCTGCTCTTCAGCCTGTCGCTGTACCTCAAAGGCGGCAGCCTTCTGGCGCTCTGCGTCATTGAACTTGTAGAGAGCGACTTCGCGGCGCAGTCGCTGCTTTTCCAGGACGTTCGACTGCAACCGCTCGACGCGTCGGCGTTCACGCTCGAAGGCGCGCAGCGACAGGAAACCGGTGATATCGGTGACGTCCATCGTACGGCCAGGCGACGCAAGCAGCCCCGAAAAGTCGAGGCGTATCGCAGGCTCCGCGCCGGGAAGCACCTCGTTGCCCGGATTCAGCGCAATATTGAGCGACGCGTTGATGCGCTCCTGCGGCAGGTCGATCTGGCCGTTGCCAACAACCGTTGCCTGATCGGTCGTCACGGCGACGTTCTGAAAGCGCAGAACCCCATCCGTCACGTTGAACGGAATAGCGGTCGGCGGCAGCTTCGCCTCGCCGTTGTTGAGCAATGTCTCGACGATCGGATGGACTTTGCCGGCGTTCAACTGATCCTGCATCGGATCGGTCGCAGCCAGTAACGGCGCCAGCATGCCGAGATTGAGCCCACGCACGCTGATATCGCCGAGCCGAATTTCGCCGGATCCATTCAGCGAACCGGCTATATCCTTCATCGACTTCCCGGAGGCTTCCAGAGAGAGTGCCAGCCCGAACTTGCCATTTGCGACGGGAGCTCCATCGCGCGGCCACACAACCCCGGCGAGGTCCGCGTCCGCCAGAGCCAGCTTTGTCTGGAAGAAGCCTGTACCATCGGCATTGGTAAACAGCAGACTGCCGTTCAGGCTGCCGGCATCCCAGCCGCCCTTGATGTCGTTCAGTTGCAGTTCGTCGCCCTTGTAGACCACAATTGAGGTGAAATCCGAAATCGGGCCCGACCAGCCAGGCCAGAATTGCTTGGCGGAAAGCTTGAGATTGACGTCCATGTCCTTGAAGACTGGCAGGCCCAGCGCTGCGGCCGACAGGTCGCCCGTCGCTGCATCCGTCATTGGGCCGTAGACCGCTTCCCCGAGCCAAGCGGCATCAGCCTTGGATAGCGCCAATTCGCCCGTCGCCGTTGTCTTCTCCGCTTTGCGGTCGACGGTCAGCGCACCCTTGAATTCGTTGTCAGCGGCATGTCCCGCGATATTCGCAAAAGCAATCTTGTCGCCGTCAATGGTCGCGTTCGTCGTCAGCTTGAACGGCAAGCCCGTACCCATCTGCGGCATGGCGATGCCGTTCATCACAAGATAGGGATCAAGGTCCGCACTCTCCAGTGATACCGCAAGCTGACCGTTCATGAAGGCTTGCGGGCGGACATCCACCTTACCGCCAGCAGTAAACGAGGTACGGTCAGTGGCAAACGTCAGCTGCGCGTCGGCGGGATCCGTGCCCTCAGCCTGTACCTTCAGGGTCAGACGACCGTTGGCGTCCGCATCGACTGGCAAGGGATCAAGGCCGGCCTGCCCGAACAAGATCGAAGTGGTGCTGTTTTCAAGCGTCGCCTCGAGGCTCGTGGTGCCCTTGCCCGTCAGCGCCAGAAGATCCGACATGCGGTAGTCGAGATTGACACGGCTACCATTGCTCACCCCGGCCAGCGTCAGGGTCAGGCCGTCGCCCTCGTCTCCTCCAAGCGTCAAGGCGCCGCGCAGCGCAGTATTGGTGTACCAGGCAGCATTGCGCACGAGCCTATCCATAACCGGATGCTGTGGCAGATGCTGTTTGAGCATGGTGAAGAATGAGCCCGGATCGGCCGATTTGAAGGTGATTTCGCCAGAGCCCTTGTAGTCGAGCAGCGATCCCTCGGCGCGACCGGTCGCGGTCACCTCCGCACCTGCCAGATTCTTGACGGAAAGCTTCTCGACGGCGAGAGCCCCATCAGCAATTGCGAAGCTTGTCTCGACATCGGCCGCTTCGACGCCAAAGGCACTAAACTTGTCGGCCTTGAGCCGCGCGTTGATTTTGTGATCAAGCACGTTGTCACCGGCATCCTGACCCGTGAACAATCCGGTCAGCGCACGCAGCGCATCCAGATCGAGCGCGTCGCCGGCAAGCGCCACGTCCAGCGTCGGCGCCTGGTTGGCCAGCACCTGGCGGTCGAGCGTGCCCTTGAGCGTCGCCTGCCCCACGGCAATTTCCAGGTTGTTGAACGTCTGCCGGTCGTGCGTAAGATTGACGTCGGCGGAAAAACCCGCCTGTCGCAGTTGCCGGATCGCAGGATCGACGGAGCCGGCAAGCCAGGCCGCAAGGCCGGTGGGCTGATTGGAGGCGACCGTGATCTGCCCAACGAAGGATGCCTGCCCCTGCAGATTGAGCTTGCCTTGACCCTCCACCTGCGTACGACCGGGGAGCGTGCCGACCACGTTGTCGATCGTCCAGCCCTTGCCAGCGGGTTCGACATCGAGCTGAATGTCGCGGATTGTCGTGTCTCCGGCAACGATCGCCGGCAATCGAACACTCGCCTTTCCTGGCACCTGCGGCACCGGCACTTGCGAAATAATTTGGATCATCGCGTTCAGTCGCTGCCGGGCCGAAAGGCCGGGATCACGGTTGGTCTTGCCGTTCGCCCCCTGATTGCCGATACGATTGACGTCAATCTGCTGGCCATTCGCAATCAACAGGAATTGCGGCTTGCTTCCCGTATCAAGCGTCGCCTCTCCGGTGACGACGTAGGGATCGTCCGTAGGTCCGACCTCCAGACGATATTCCGGTATCCGAATGCTTTCGTTGGTAAGTTCGAACTTCCCTTTCAGTCGCGGAGGGACATCAGCCTTGTCGGTTTTCTTGCCATTCCGGTTCTCGATCGATGCGGAGACCGTTCCTTGATAGTTCGGTCTGCGGTCGACGAGCTTCAGCTCACCGTCAAGATCAACCGTGATCGGCTGCCTGTCGGGCTGCAGGCGCGTGCGCATCCGCAAGATTCCGTTCTCGTCAGGCTGATTGCTGGCGATGGTGAAGCTGCCATGCTCGCCGTCGAGTGCCGCATCGCCTTCGATCCGCCACGGACCGGCAAGCGACTTGGCCGACATTTCAGCATTGAGACCCGCGATGTGCCGCGACCGCCCCGACTGATCGTCGATGAACTGGACATCACCGCCGCTGACATGAACGTTCTCGAGAACGACTGTCCTGGCTGGGATTTCAGGCTGGCTTCCGCGCGTCCAGTCGAGCGTGCCGTCCTTCAGAAGTCTCAGCTTAACCTTCGGGTTGACCACGCGCATGTCGAAGATCAACGCTTCGCCCGAGAGGAATGGCGCAAGTTCGGCGTCCATGGAAAACTGCTCGATCTGCACAATCGGCGACCCGTCAAGCTCCTGCCCAACGCGCACGTCATGCAGTGTCACGGAGGGAAACGGCAGCAGGCGCGCATCCACCGCACCATGAACGACGACCTTCTTGCCGATGATCCGGCTCGCCTGGTCCTCGAAATTCTTTCGGAAATCGGTCCAGTCGATAAACAGCGGCGCCAGCAGCGCCACGAATAGCGCCACGACAACCACTCCGCCCAAAAAGACGAGGAACCGGCCTACCAACTCAACAATTCTCCATTCGGGAATCCATCGCGGACACTAGAGCATGATACCGAAAGCTGTGAAGCAGCTTTCGGGCAACATCATGCTCTATTTACTTGATTTGGAGATGAATTCGCCTCATCGCCAAATCATTCCCTGCAGCACCGATCCCGGCTGATAGTCAGGCGCGACGGAATGTCCGTCTTCAGGCACGGTGGAATATCTTGCCGGGGTTGAAGATATCGTCCGGATCGAGGGCCGCCTTGACTTGCCGCATCAGGTCGACCGTACCGCCGAGCTCCTCCTCGAGGAATGCCATCTTGCCCTGGCCGATGCCGTGCTCGCCGGTGCAAGTGCCATCCATTGCCAGAGCGCGAGCGTTAAGCCGACCGACAAAGGCTTCGGCGACAGCAATGCCCTCCTCCGTCTTGTCGTCGAACAACAAAAGCACATGGAAGTTGCCATCACCGGCATGACCGACGATCATCGCAAGCAGACCATACTCCTCGATGTCGGCCTGCGTCTCGCCGATGCAATCGGCAAGACGCGAAATCGGCACGCAAACATCCGTCGAGAGCGCGGCCATTTCAGGCGCCAGCGCCCGCGAGGCCCAGTAGGCATCGTGCCGCGCTTTCCACAGTTTGCTGCGTTCCTCGGCGTTGACTGTCCACGAGAACGCGCCGCCTCCGCATTCAGAAGCGATCTCGGCAAACTGCTCCGACTGCAACGCAACTGTCTCATCCGTGCCGTGAAATTCCAGGAAGAGCGTCGGCTTTTCCTCATAGCTCAGCTTCGAGTAGGCGTTGCAGGCGCGGATTTGCAGGGCATCGAGAAGTTCGATGCGGGCAACGGGAATGCCCATCTGGATGGTCATGATCACCGCATCGCAGGCAGCCCGGACGGTCGGAAAGGCGCAGACGCCACCGCCGATCTTCTGCGGGATGCCCTGCAGCCGCAGCGTCACGGAGGTCAGGATGCCAAGCGTGCCTTCCGCCCCGACGAAAAGCCGGGTCATGTCGTAGCCGGCGGACGACTTGCGGGCGCGCCGTGCGGTGCGGATTTCTTCTCCGTTTGCAGTCACCGCCGTAACGGCAAGCACGTTGTCCTTCATCGTGCCGTAGCGCACGGCGTTCGTTCCCGACGCGCGCGTCGAGGTCATGCCGCCGATCGAGGCATTTGCGCCCGGATCGATCGGGAAGAACAGACCGGTATCGCGAAGATAAGTGTTGAGCTCCTCGCGCGTCACACCCGGCTCGACGGTGCAGTCTAGATCCTCGGCATTGATTTCAAGAATCCGGTTCATCCGGCTGAAATCGATTGATATCCCGCCATTGGGCGCATTGACCTGCCCTTCCAGCGAAGAGCCCGTGCCGAAGCCAATGACCGGCACCTTGTGTTCGGCGCAGACTTTGACTGCCGCCTTCACATCGTCTGCACTCTCGGCAAAAAGCACGCCGTCGGGCAGCTGCGACGGAATGTAGGTCGTCGTGTGCGCGTGCTGTTCGCGAAAGGCTTGGCCGGTCTGGAAGCGCTCGCCAAAGCTCTGTTTCAGAACGCCGAGAGCAGCCGCAATGCCAACCTCGTTGCGTGTTCCGGTTCTTGCATCTTTGAGCGCCATCTCTTTGATCTCCTTCACCTTCGCTGCCGGGAGGCAGGTTGGTATGAGACAAGAGACGGCGCCTGTCTAGTGCAGGACTAGCGAGAATGGTCCTCTGCCGAGCGCCGTTCAGACCAACGGCGGATTGAGCCGTGCAAAGGCCTCCTGCCTGCGGTACGGAAAGTACGGATAGGGCGCGGTCACTGCACTCGCCTTATCGAGCCTTTCCACCTGCTCCTTCGATAGCGACCAACCGACAGCACCGAGATTCTGTCGCAGCTGCGCCTCGTTCCGCGCGCCGATGATGACACTGGCGACAGTCGGGCGGCCAATCAGCCAGTTGAGCGCGATCTGCGGAACGGTCTTGCCTGTCTCTTCCGAAACTTCGAACAGCGCGTCGACGATGTCGTAAAGCTTCTCGTCATCGACCGGCGGCCCGTATTCCGCCGTCTGGTGCAGACGGCTACCCTCCGGCAGCGGCTGGCCGCGCCGGAGCTTACCGGTGAGACGACCCCAGGCAAGCGGACTCCAGACCAGCGCGCCTACGCTCTGGTCGGCGCCAAGCGGCATCAGTTCCCATTCGTAATCACGGCCAGCCAGCGAATAGTAGACCTGATGCGCGACATAGCGCGGATAGCCGTGACGCTCTGCAATCCCGAGCGACTTCATCAGTTGCCATCCCGCGAAATTGGAGACGCCGACATAGCGGATCTTCCCTGCCGTTATCAGCCCGTCCAGCGTTGCAAGCACCTCGTCGATAGGCGTCGAGGCATCGAAGGCATGAAGCTGCAGCAGATCGATGTAGTCCGTGCCCAGCCGCCTCAACGCCTCGTCCGTCGAGCGAGTGAGACGCGCGCGCGAGGTTCCCCAATCCGCAGGGCCATCGCCCATCGGCAGGGCGATCTTGGTCGAGATCAGCACGGCATCTCGTCGACCGGCGATCGCCTGGCCAAGGACTTCCTCGGAGGCCCCAGCCGAATAGACATCCGCCGTATCGAAGAGATTGACGCCCGCTTCGAGCGAAATGTCGATCAGGCGCCGGGCTTCGGCGGCGTCCGTATTGCCCCATGCACCGAAGAGCGGACCCGAGCCTCCGAACGTTCCCGCCCCGAAGCTCAAGACCGGCACCCTGAGGCCTGATGCGCCGAGATTTCTGTATTCCATGGTCAGTCTCCTGTTGTGGACTTCAGAAGAGATAGACACTGAATTTACCATGATATAGATTGCCGGAAGGAAAACCATCCATGAACTGAATTCATCATGAGCCGACAAGACATCAATCGCTCCGGCGAAATGGAAGTCTTCGTACGCGCCGTCGAGCTCGGCGGCTTCACGGCCGCGGCCCGCGCCTGCCGCATGACGCCATCTGCAGTCAGCAAGCTTGTAGCGCGGCTTGAGGCACGCCTCGGCGCTCGCCTCGTCAATCGTTCGACCCGCAAGCTGCATCTAACGCCGGAAGGCTCCGCCTTTTACGAGCGCAGCATTTCTATTCTTGCAGACATAGCGGAGGCCGAACGCTACGCCTCCGCCGGCGAACAGGCCGTGGGTCCCATTCGTATTAACACGAGCGCCTCCTTCGGCCATCATATCCTTGCGCCGCTCGTCTCCGAGTTTCTGGCGCTCAATCCCGCCGTCACTCTCGATATCTCGCATACAGACGCCATCGTCGACCTCGTAGAGGATCGAGCCGATGTCGCGATCCGCGCCGGACCGCTGAAGAGTTCCAGTCTCATTGCGCGCAAGCTCGGCGTCACCCGGAAAGTCATCGTGGCGTCGCCGACCTATCTAAAGCGCGCCGGCGAGCCGAAATCTGTTGCGGACCTGAAACATCACCGCCGCATCGGCTTTTCTTATGCGCGCAGCGTCCAGGGCTGGCCCCTTCGCCAGGACGGAGAAACCGTCGCGTTGCCGATCTCACCCGGCGTGCAGGTGGGCGACGGCGAAGCGATGCGGTATATGGCACTGTCAGGCGCAGGCCTAGTCCGCCTCGCCACCTTCACAGTTCGCGCCGATATCGAGGCCGGGCGGCTGGTCCCGGTTCTCGAGGAGATCAACCCCGGTGATATCGAGGAATTTTACGCCGTCTATATCGGCCAGGGCGGTCCGTTGCCGGCCCGCGTGCGAGCGCTGCTCGACTTCCTGGCCGAGCGCGTCAGCCTCTAACGCTGCGAGATCTATAGGATTTCGCAATTGACCCCTTCCCCGGCTCGCGCCTATATCGGCGCATTGCCCTCCGGTCTCTCCGGGCGGCCTCTTTTGCCAGCCAGTGCTGCTCCCTTGCTTCGCCTGATCGCGGTTCCAGCATTGGCAAGACATGCATGGGAATCATGCCGTTGTACGACGCCAGCCGCTTCCTTCGATACGCCAGCCTGCCGCGGTGGATACTCTTGCTCAGCATCTCGACCCTGCTTGTCGTCGGGCTCGAAATGCTTGGCCTGCCGGCCTCACTCCTTATCGGCCCGATGGTGGCGGCAATTATCCTTGCTCTCTCCATCGGCCAGGGATCACTTCGGGTCCCGCGCTGGCCGCTCCTCTTCGGACAGGCGCTCGTCGGATTTCTCATGGCGCGCGCCATCACCGTCGATATCCTGAAGACGATGGCGACCGACGCACCGCTCTTTCTCGCGATGATCCTTTCCGTCATCGTCGCGGCGGCCGGCCTTGGCTGGCTGCTGACACGCTGGCAGGTCTTACCGGGAACGACGGCGGTTTGGGGTTCCTCGCCCGGTGCGGCTTCCGCGATGGTCATCATGTCCGAAGCCTACGGCGCCGATGCCCGTCTCGTCGCTTTCATGCAGTATCTGCGTGTGGTCTTCGTCGCCGTGGCCGCTTCGGTGGTCTCCCGCCTATGGGTTGCCGCAGACGGTGGCGAACCGCCGGCAATCATCCTCTTCCCACCGGTCGACTGGCAGGCGCTTGCCGCGACTGTCACCCTGACCTGCCTGTCTGCCTATGTTGCTGTCCGTTTTCGTATCCAAGGCGGCACAATCACCGTGCCGTTGGTGCTCGGTTCGCTGCTGCAAGGCTTCGGTCTGCTGACGATCGAGCTTCCGTTATGGCTTCTGGCGATCAGCTATGCCCTGATCGGCTGGAACATCGGTTTGCGCTTCACCCGCGGCATTGTCATGCACGCCGCCCGCGCCCTTCCCCGCGTCGCGGCCTCCATCCTTTTGCTGATGTCGATCTGTGGCTGCATGGCCTTTGCCTTGCACAAATTCGCAGGCGTCGATCCGCTCACAGCCTATCTTGCAACCAGCCCCGGCGGCGCCGATTCCGTCGCCATCATCGCCGCATCGAGCGATGTCGACGTGCCCTTCGTGATGGCCATGCAAACCGGCCGCTTCCTAGTGATCCTGTTTACCGGCCCAATGCTGGCACGCTTTATCGCGCGCCGCTCCGGTCTTGCGGAGAAGCCTGTCTGAGGCTCGCCCATTGGCCAGGCGTCATGCCGTAGGCCTTCTTGAAGTGCCGGGTCAAATGGCTCTGGTCTGCAAATCCGGTCGCGGCAGCAACATCCGAAAGTCCTTCACCCGCCCCGATCATGGCACGCGCATACTGCAGGCGCCGCATGAGGAGATAGCGATGCGGGCTGGTTGCAAAGGCAGCCCTGAAATGCCGCGCGAGGGAAAAGCGGTCGAGGCCGGTAACAACCTCCAACTCGCCCGACCGCACAGTCTCTGTCGCATGCGCTTCGAGATAGTCCCGCGCCAATCTTGCGCGCTGCCACGCCACGCTTCCGAGCGGCCGCTGTGGTGTCCTTGCATGCTTCGCAAGTCCACCGGCAACACGCGAAACGAAGTCGTCGACGAACAGCTCATCGAGCTCGCGATCCAGTTCGCCAAGCGCTGCGAGCAACGTGCCGGCTAGGATGGGATCCCAGATCACCGGTTCATCGACGAATGGCAGCCCGATCTTCTCCTCGTCTAGGCATTCGAGCAGCAACGCCGGTTCCAGATAGAGCATGCGATATTGCAGCCCGTCATCGGTACCCGCACCACCATCATGCTCTTCGTCAGGGTGGAGCACGAGCACCTGTCCTGGCATGCTGAAGCGCCGCTCTCCGCGATAGGAAAAAGTCTGCACACCTTTGATCGTGACGCCAAGCGCATAGGTATCGTGGCGATGGGGCTCGAAGGCATTGCCTGAAAATTGCGCCTCGATCCGCTCGATGCCGGGAAAAGCCGGCGCAGTCACGATCCCGTCTGCGCTGCGTTCCGTGCACAAACGTTCAAGACCCTCGAAGGCATGACTGTTTACATCCTGGTCCAACGCGATTTTCGAACCCGCATGAAAGAGAGTGGAATGTTTGATACCAAAATTGCGATCGTCCTGCGAAACAATCTTGCATCCTGGCAGAAGCTGAACGTGACCGCCTTCCTGATGAGCGGCATTGCCGGACAGAACCCCGAGATCATCGGCGAGGCCTACAAGGATCGCGCCGGCAATCTTTACCATCCGCTCTCCATCCAGCCGATCATCGTTCTATCGGCCGAGGGCGAGACTCTGTCGACGATCCACCGCCGCTCTTTGGAGCGCGGCGTGACCTCTTCGTTGTTCATCGAGGAGATGTTCGCAACCGGCCACGACACCGCCAACCGAGCCGTCTTTGCTGAATATGCACCTGACGATGCCAAGGTCGTCGGCATCGCCATCCGAGCCGAGAAGAAGATTGTCGACAAGATCACCAAAGGCGCGACGATGCACCAATAACGAAAACGGCCGGGCGCTGGCCCGGCCGCTTCTCACGACTGCAATGTCGGTCAGCTCTGGGTGACAGGCGCGATCTGGATTTCGACGCGGCGGTTCTGGGCGCGGCCGGCTTCTGTGGCGTTGGAAGCGATTGGCTGCGATGGGCCGAAGCCAACGGCCGAAACACGGCGCGGATCGATGCCCTGGGTGCCGAGATAGCCGGCAACCGACATCGCGCGGCGCTGCGACAGATCCTGATTGTGCTGCAGGCTGCCGGTGGAATCGGTGTGACCGTTCACGTCGATCAGCGTGCGGTTGAACTTGCGCAAGACGATCGCGACAGAGTTCAGCGTCGGATAGAAGCCAGCCTTCACGGCATCCTGGTCGACATCGAACGTGATATTGGACGGCATGTTCAGGATAATGTTGTCACCGCGGCGGGTGACCGAGATGCCGGTTCCCTGGAGCTGGGCGCGCAGTTCGGATTCCTGCTGATCCATGTAATTGCCGATCGCACCACCCGCGAGCGCGCCGACGCCGGCACCGATCAGCGCAGCGTTGCGACGTCCAACCGGCGAGCCGCCGACAGCCAGGCCAGCAAGCGCGCCAACGCCGGCACCCAGCAGTGCCCCGCCTGACGTGTTCGACATCTTCTGCTCGCCCGTATAGGGGTCGGTCGTGGTGCAAGCACTAAGGTAAGTTGCGGCAACAGACAAAAGTATGAATTTCTTGATCATGGACAGGTGTGTCTCCAGTTCGGTGTTGATGCGACCAGTATTAAGGATTGCGGCAACAAGATGAAGCAGGCGCTTCAGATGCTGGAAATCGGGCAAAATGCACAGCGACTGCGGATCGCAAGCCACAGTGACAGGCTGAGTGGCCGTGTCGCCCGTCGGATTGCGCGCGACACGTCCTTTATCAAGCCGACCTGTTAGAAGTTCTGGAAGAGCTGGCGAACCTTGTCATAGCTGGCGTTAGCGATGTTCAGCGACTGCAAGCCAAGCTGCTCCTGCGTTTGCAGGGCCCGCAGCCGGCTCGACTGCTCCTCCATGTCGGCATCGATCAGCCGGCTGATGCCGCGGGCGTAGGAATCGTCCAACGACTGCGCGAAATCGCCCTGGATGCCGATACGTTTTTCGAGTGCGCCAAAGGCCGAGCCGACCGTCGTCATCTGGTTCAGCATCATGTCGACGACGGTGATCATCTCCTTCACCTGCGCCTGGGTCGTAGTGCTTGAAACCCCAATCTCGACCTGCCCTGCCGTGTTGCCGGCGCCCTTCAGCATCACATAGTTTTGCGAAGCACCGGCCTCGGTGGCAAAATACTGCGACGTGAGAGCGCCGTATTCCCCCGATCCCGTCGTGCGATCATCGATCAGATAGCGCGCATCCTTTGAGCTTGTCGCCCCAACTGGTGCCAGGTCGACCTCATAGCTCAGCGTGTCGATTTTGACGCTTCCGTCAGAATAACGGATGAAGGACGAAGGGATCTGCCTGGGTTTCGACGGATCCGAGGAATCGTCGATCGCCACCCAGTTGTCGCCGTTGAAGGTCGCCGACTGCGCGACCGACCGCAATTGATCCTTCAGATGAGCGATGTCTGTATTGATCTTGTCCTTGTTGACGCCGGACTCGGTTGCCGCGACCAGCTTTGCCTTGATCTCACTGACGAGATCGATCGCGTTGTCGACGGCGTTGTAGGCCGTGCCCATGGTCGCGGCCGCGAGGCCAAGGGCATCGCGTATTGCCGACTGGGCTTTCTGATCGGTTTTCAGCGTCGAACTGATCGCCCAGTAGGCGCCATTGTCGGACGCTTTTTCCACTCTGAGGCCGGTGGACACCTGCCTCTGGGTCTTGGTCATATCGCGACCGATGTCACGCAAAACATAAAGCGCGGCATCCACCGAAGTGCGCCGATAAATGCTCAAGGTACTGTACTCCGAACACAACAATACGCTGATACACACAAACCGCACCGCGAACGCTCATGTTCGGGGGCGCCCCACACCGGCGCCGGAGCAGCCCCCCCGAAACGCTGGAGGACCTATCGGTTTCTGCTCGCATGATTGCCGCTCATGCTTAAAAAACATCTAAGGTTCAGAGGAAATTCATCCAATCCTACAACTTTTCATAAACTATAAGTCGCAGCGTTTGCCGGCCAGGGCAGCGGGCTTCCTTACTCCGCCGCCTCCAGCCGCCCTGCCTTGGTGGCAGGGCGCGGACGCGAGGCCTGCGCCATTTCTTCGTGGAGGCGCTCCTCTTCGTGAGCATGCGGCTTCGCAAAGCGGGCGATGAGCAGGTAGGCGACCGGCGTGATGTAAAGTGTCACGAGCGTCGCAAAGCCGAGCCCCCCGACAATTACCCAGCCGAGCGCAATACGCGCTTCCGCGCCGGCGCCATGCGCAAAGACCAGCGGAACGCCGCCGAGGATCGTCGCGATCATGGTCATCATCACAGGGCGCAGGCGCAGCGCACACGCCTTCTCGATCGCCGTGCGCACATCTTCGCCGCGATCGCGCAGCTGGTTGGCGAATTCGACGATCAGAATGCCGTTCTTCGCCATCACACCCACAAGCAGCACAAGGCCGATCTGGCTATAGATGTTGAGGCTCGACCCGGTAATGATCAGCGCGAAGACGGCGCACGCGAGCCCCAGCGGCACCGTCGACATGATGATGACCGACGAAAGCACGCTCTCGAACTGAGCGGCTAAAACCAGGAAGATGATGACGATGGCAAAGCCGAAGGTCAGCGCCATTCCGCTCGAGTTTTCTTCCAGCGTCGCGGCCTCAGCAAGAGGGACGAGACGAGCGCCGGCCGGCAGGACCGATTTCGAGATCTCGGTCACTTCCTTGACCGCATCTCCGAGTGAGATACCGTTCTTCAAGCCAGCGGTGATCGCCACCGACGCAAGTTGCTGTTCGCGGTTCAGCTGCGGCGCGACGGAACTCTCTGTCAGCGTGGCAATCACCGACATCGGCACGATCTTGCCGTCGCCGGTCTTGAGGAAGACGTTCTCGAGATCCGTCGGATCGTCCAGCGGCCGCGTGTTCGATGTGAGCAACACAGGATAGGATTCACCCTTCACGAAGACATCGACGACCGAACGCCCCTCGAGCAACGACTGCATGGCTGTCGAAAGGCCGGTGATATCGATGCCGAGATCGGAGGCACGCTCGCGGTCAATCGTGACAGAAACTTGCGCCTGTGTCGGCTCGTTGGTCAGTCGCGGCGTATCATAGTGTCCCGTGACATCGAGCGTGTGGACCAGGTCGGCAGCCGCAGCCGTCAGAGCCTCATGGTCGTTGCCGACCAGTGCCATCTGCAGCCCGCTGCCGGCGCCACGGATACGCAGGCTGTTGGACTGGATGGCATTGCCACGCAACGCCGGCACCCTGGCAGCCGTCTTGTTGATATCGGCAACGATTTCGGCCTGCGTGCGGTGACGCTCACCCCATGGGGCCAGCGTCAGCACCATGAAGCCGCTGTTGACCTGTCCGCCCTGTCCCGAGATGGAAAAGACGTTGCGGATATCGCCACTGTCGACGAGCGGCTGAAGATATTCCTCGACCCGCTGCAGCTTGTCGCGCGTATATTCGAGGCTGGAACCCTGCGGCGTTGTAAGGCGCATCATCACCAGGGCCCGGTCTTCGCTCGGCGTCAACTCGCTCCGAACCGTTTGGAACGCGACAACAGCCGCTCCCGCGAAAAGAACGGATGCGACGATGATCACGAGCGGCGCATTCAGGCAGGCATGCAACGACCACCGGTAGGTATCAGCAAACCAGGTGCCGAAACGGCCGAGAAGTCCGTGGTCCTCGAGCATCTCCTTCGTCAGTATCCGCGACGCCAGCATCGGACATAGAGTCAAGGCGACGATGGACGAGAGGCCGACCGAGAAAGCGAGCACGAAGCCGAATTCGCGGAAGAGCCCACCCACCTGCCCCGGCAGGAAGGAAAGCGGAATGAAGACCGCCGCAAGCGTCGCGGTCGTCGCGATCACAGCAAAGAACACCTCGCGCGTACCAAGCACGGCAGCCGCCCGCGGCCCCATGCC
>Ga0075369_10000199_pt1 | contig 17468 bp, 16 predicted proteins | sample EndMethybrTD3034_FD_71400 | JGI IMG/M metagenome (GOLD analysis project Ga0075369, IMG submission 71400) | Populus endosphere microbial communities from Tennessee, USA - Endosphere MetaG P. TD hybrid TD303-4 | ecosystem: Host-associated > Plants > Roots > Endosphere | place: USA: Tennessee...
GAAGCGGGCGTCATCAGCGCTGACGAGCTCGACACCTACGGGTCCGACGACTCGCGGCTGCCGATGTCCGGGATGGCCAGCTACACACCGGGAATGGAGATCTCCGGCGGCTCGCTGGGCCACGGCCTGACCGTCGCGGTCGGCATGGCACTGGGGCTGCGTCATCAGGGCTCGGCGTCGAAGGTGATCAACTTCCTCTCCGACGGGGAACTGGACGAAGGCTCGACGTGGGAAGCGGCGATGGGTGCCAGTCATCACCGGCTCGGTTATCTGACCGCCTTGGTCGACATCAACGCGCTGCAAGCCGACGGACCGACCGCCGGGGTGCTGCGCACCGAGCCGATCGCGGACAAGTGGGCCGCCTGCGGGTGGTTCGTCCGGCGCGTCGACGGCAATGATGTCGACGCCCTGCTGGGCGCGTTCGACGCCGTCAACGAGCAGGCCGAGATCACCGGCGCGCCGTCGGTGATCTTGTGCGACACCAGGATCGGCCGCGGCGTGCCGCTGCTGGAAACCCGGGAGAAAGCCCACTTCATGCGCATCGACGCCGACGAATGGCAGCTCTGCCGCGACCAACTCACCAACGGATACGAAGGAACCCAGAAATGACCAAGCCAGCACCGCTGCGCACGTCGGCGATGATCGCGTCGTTCGCGGACCCCGGCCAACGCACCACGCCGGCCCCGTTCGGGCACGCCCTGGTCGCCGCGGCCCAGGCCGACGAGCGGATTGTCGGCCTGACGGCCGATCTCGGCAAGTACACCGACATGCACATCTTCGCCCAGGCGTTCCCCGACCGCTATTTCCAGATGGGGATGGCCGAGCAGTTGTTGTTCGGCGCGGCGGCGGGGATGGCCGAGACCGGCCTGGTGCCGTTCGCGTCCACGTACTCCGTTTTCGCCGCCCGACGTGCCTACGACTTCATCTGCCTCGACATCGCCGAGCCGGGACTGAACGTCAACATCGTCGGCGGTCTGCCCGGACTCACCACCGGATACGGGCCGTCGCACCAGGCCACCGAGGACGTCGCGATCTTCCGCGGCATCCCCGGCCTGACGATCGTCGATCCCTGCGACTCGGTCGACATCACCCAGGCGGTCCCGCAACTGGCCGAGCATCCCGGCCCCACCTACCTGCGGCTGCTGCGCGGGCAGGTGCCGACCGTGCTCGACGAGTACGACTACACCTTCGAACTCGGCAAGGCGAAGGTGTTGCGTGGCGGGGCCGATGTGGTGTTCGTGTCCAGCGGGCTGATGACGATGCGGGCGCTGCTGGCCGCGGAGGAGTTGTCCGCGCACCACGTCGACGCCGCCGTCGTGCACACCCCGACGCTCAAACCGTTTGACGCCGACACCGTTCTCGCCGAAGTGGACACCGACCGGCTGGCGGTGACGCTGGAGAACCACACCGTGATCGGCGGGCTCTTCGAGACCGTCGCCGCCGAGGCGGCGCGGCGCGGTGTGCACCGCACCATCACCCCGATAGCACTGCCGGACGAGTTCCTCGCCGCGGGGGCGTTGCCGACGCTGCACGACCGCTACGGTCTGTCGACCAGCCGAATCGTCGACTCGGTGCTCGCGCGGCTGTAGGCTAATTGTCAACAGCTAAACGTCAACACCAGAGGAGGGGTTCCGTGTCGGCCGATTCCACATCGCTGTTGCGCCTGGAGAAGACCAGCCTGCGCCAGCAGGCCCTGTCCGCCTTGCGGCGGGCGATCACGACCGGCCAACTGCCGCCCGGAACGCATCTGGTGGAGACGGAACTGTCCGAGGCCCTGCAGATCAGCCGCGGCACGCTGCGCGAGGCCATGCGCCAGTTGCAGCAGGAGGGGCTGATCTCCGCAGGGGCCCGCGGCCGACTCTCGGTCCGCCATCTCGACAACAAGGAGATCGCCGACATCTTCGATGTGCGGGCCGCGCTGGAGTCGCTGGCGGCCGCGACTCTGGCCGTCCGGCCGGACCGCATCCACACCGTGGCGGAATTGCGCAAGGCCGTTGCGGAGATGACGGACAGTTGGGCGGCGTCCAATCTCGAGGACCGCGCCGCGTCGAACCTCGAGGACCGCATCGAGGCAGACCTGAAGTTCCACCGCACCATGTGCCACCTCACCGGCAACGAGACACTGCTGCACTCCTGGTCGTCGCTGGAGGGCAGCATCCGAATGTCGATCATGTACGCCGGGATGGCTCGCGCGCTGAACAACATGGACGTCAAACGGCATTCGGACATCGTCGACGCGATCGAATCCGGCGATGCGGACCAGGCCGCGGCCACCGTGCGCGACCACATGGCCGGTGCGGCGAAGGTGCTGGTCGACGGGGCGGCCTAGCCACCGCGGTGATGCGCTGGGTGCCCGGGCTGGCGCAATTCCGCGGTTATCGGCCGGAATGGCTGCGCGGCGACGTACTGGCCGGGCTCACCGTCGCGGCCTATCTGGTGCCCCAGGTCATGGCGTATGCGACCGTCGCAGGCCTGCCACCGGTGGTGGGCTTGTGGGCGGCGCTGGTTCCCCTGGTTGTCTACGCGGTCCTGGGCTCGTCGCGCCAACTGTCGGTCGGACCGGAATCGACCACGGCGCTGATGACGGCGACCGCGCTGGCGCCCCTTGCCTCGGGTGACCCCGCCAGGTACGCGGCGCTGGCCGCAGCGGCGGCACTGCTGGTCGGGGGCATCTGCCTGCTCGGCGGGCTGGCCCGGCTCGGGTTCCTCGCCGATCTGCTGTCGCGACCCGTGCTGATCGGCTACATGTCGGGTGTCGCGGTGATCATGGTCGGCGGCCAACTGGGCAAGGTCACCGGTGTGCCCGTCGAGGGTGAGGAATTCCTCGATCAGGTCCGTTCGTTCGTGGCGGGGGCCGGCTCGGTGCACTGGCCGACGGTGTTCCTCTCGGCCACGGTGCTGGCCGGCCTCCTTGTGCTGTCCCGGCTGGCCCCACGCATGCCCTGGCCGCTGATCGCGATGCTGGCTTCGGCCCTGGTGGTCTCGGTTTTCTCGTTGGACGCCAACGGAATCCGCGTGATCGGCCAGATCCCCGCGGGATTCCCGGCGCCCGGCTTCCCCGCCATCACCGCAACGGATCTGGCGGCGCTGGTGATCCCCTCGGTGGGCATCGCCATCGTGGCCTTCTCCGACAACGTGCTCACCGCGCGCACATTCGCCGCCAGGAAGGGAGAGCGCATCGACGCCAACGCCGAGTTGCGTGCGCTTGGGGTGTGCAATGCCGGGACGGGTCTGGTGCACGGGTTCCCGGTGAGTTCCAGCGGCAGCCGAACCGCGCTGGGAGATGCACTCGGCAGCCGCACCCAGCTGTATTCGTTGGTGACCTTGGCGATCGTGCTCGCGGTGATGCTGGCCGGCCGCGGCATTCTCGCGTATTTTCCGATGGCGGCGCTGGGTGCGCTGGTGGTCTACGCCGCGCTGCGGCTGGTGGACGTGCCGGAGTTCAAGCGGCTGGCGCGATTCCGGCGCAGTGAGCTGCTGCTGGCGCTGGCCACCACCGCGTCGGTGCTGCTGTTCGGTGTGCTCTACGGCGTAATCGTGGCGATCGCCCTGTCGATCCTGGAGTTGCTGCGGCGGGTGGCCCGCCCGCACGACGCCATCCAGGGTTTCGTCCCCGGCGTCGCCGGCATGCACGACGTCGACGACTATCCGGAGGCCGATCTGGTTCCCGGGCTCGTGGTCTACCGATACGACGCGCCGCTGTTCTTCGCCAACGCCGAGAACTTCCACCAGCGGGCGCTGGCCGCGGTGGACAACAGCGCGGTTCCCGTCGAATGGTTTGTCCTCAACGCCGAATCCAACGTCGAGGTCGACCTCACTGCGCTGGATGCCCTCGATCTGTTGCGGGCCGAGTTGGCCGGCCGCGGAATCATTTTCGCCATGGCCAGGGTCAAACAGGATCTGCGGGACGCGCTGGAGGCCGCCGGTCTCCTCGACAAGATCGGCGAGGACCGCATCTTCATGACGCTGCCCACCGCCGTCGAGGCCTACCGCAACCGGCGCAGGCCGTAGCCCAGGGCGAGTGCCGCAGCGCGGTGGGGATCTGTTGGCCGTGTGTCTCGGACCGTGTGTATGGCTCGGACGCGCGCAGCACATCGTATTTCCTGCAGTGAGTTCCACCGCTGTCGGCTTTCGATCGCACACCGCCGGATAGCTGCATAACGAACAGTTAGGGGCGGCGGAAGGTGTCGGGGCGTGCGGTCGAGGTGGCACGGCGGTGGTTGCGTCTCTGCCATCGGATCTCGCATCGGTCCGGTGGCCAGCGAGCCTCGGCGGCCTGCGACCATGCCTTCCGCGCGGCGTCCGGCGCATATCTTCTTGCGGAGACGTTGGGGCAGGTATGTCGGGCGAACTGGGTGTGCCAGTCGCCTCGGTCTGTCGCCTTGGTGAAGTCGGTCGGCGGCGATCCGTAGAGCGCCGGACGCGCGTCGCCGGAGGGGCCTTTTACTGTGCGCAGCAGTCAGGAGAATGGGACGCAGCAATCAGGTCCGAATGATCATTTCGATGTAAGCAGCGGCAATTCCGGTCAACTCGAACGCGGTGTCCAAGTCCACGCCCCGTGGCACACCACCGGGGATCAGGTCCAGCACAGTTTCCCGGTACTCGTGGGGGACGTGGCCGGTTCGGCAGCCGATGAGCGCGGTGCGTGCCTTGTCTGGCAAGCCTTCCCACCACTCGTCGAGCCGTAGACGTTCGTCCTCGAGCAGGTTGGCATCCGCGGCCCGCAGCTGCCACTGCGGCGGTTTTTGTCGGCGTTCATCTGCATGCGTCAAGACGGTATGGTCCGGAATGATCCGGGCAACATCGTCAGATAGATACCCGTGCGGGTTCGCGAGGAGAACGGCTTGCGTGCCACGACTGAGCCGGTAGAACCAGGACAGAGTGCGATGCCTACTCATGAGCGCACTTCGTGTCCACGATAAGACCGCCGTAGATGCGGTTGGTACACATCCACTCTTGCTTGGACACGCATCCTGGTGTGGCGCTGATGCAATGCCGCGGAGCCCAGCGGTGGCCTGTCTTGTGTAGTAAAAGCGCAGTGAAAATGCTTGTCCTTCAGTGCCCCTCGTCGTGAAGTGATGCATCGACCGAAGCGGCCCCGGTCAGCCGCCATTGCGTGCTTGTCGGCACGCTTCTCCTTCAAGGCTTTTGCGGACTTCTGCTCAAGAGTCTGGCGGGGACACTTGAGAGCGTTGCTCGCCCCTTCATCACGGGGCCTGGTTAGTCCCGATTCCCCGACTCTACTCCAAGATGTTCGAGTCAGCGGTCTCTCGTCCGGCCGGTGCACGCTGACTATCTGTCTCATCGCGCGGATGTCGACGGTGTACGCTGAAACAAGTTGGGAAACCCCGCCAGTCCGGGATGTGTCAGTCGTTGGTCGCTGACCGCGCCGAGCAACCGCTCACGCCGGACACGCCGGTGACAATGAAGTTGGGATCACCGTGGGCACTTTATCTGCATTGCGGCCGTGTACGTCTCCTGTTGTGCACCAAGGTCTTTCCGGCCATCCGAGCTTCGGCATCCTGAGTACCTATCCACCGACGCCATGCGGGCTGGCGACGTTCAGCGCGGCTCTGGCCCATGGTTTGGGTACCAATGGTGCCACGGTGCGCGTCGTGCGACTCTCCGATTCATCGCCGTCGTCGAGTCCATGTGTCGTCGGAGAGCTGGTCAACGGTTCACCGGCATCGGTGGCAGCCTGTGCGGAATTGCTGAACCAGAACGACGTCGCGGTGATACAGCATGAGTATGGAATCTTTGGTGGCGCCGACGGCGACGAATTGCTGGAGATCATGGACGGACTGCGTGTGCCGTCGATCGTGATCGCGCACACCATTCTGAAAGATCCTACGCCACATCAGCGTTCGGTCCTTGAAGCGGTTGCGGCGCGGGCAGATCAGCTGGTTGTGATGTCGGAGGCGGCAAAGCACCAGATATGCCGTGGCTATTCTGTCGACCGGCGCAAAGTCGCCATCATCCCGCACGGTGCGACTGTGCCGAGGAAAAGAGCAAGGGTGCGGAGTGGCCGGCAAACGCTGCTGACGTGGGGTCTGCTGGGACCGGGAAAAGGCATCGAGCGGGTGATCGAGGCGATGACATCGCTCCAACATCTACCCGAGCACCCGCGGTATCTGGTTGCGGGCCGAACGCATCCAAAAGTTCTGGCCGCCGAGGGGGAGGCATACCGCGAAGCCCGCATGCAGCAGGCGCAAAGCAGCGGAGTGGCGGGTTCGGTGTACTTCAGCGCCGATTATCGCAACGTCGCGGCGTTGAGCGCACTGGCTCAGTCAGCGGCCGTCGTCGTACTGCCCTACGACTCGACCGATCAGGCCACCTCCGGGGTGCTGGTCGACGCGATCGCGTACGGCCGACCGGTCGTGGCCACCGCGTTCCCCCACGCTGTCGAGCTCCTGTCCAGTGGAGCTGGCATCGTGGTCGGGCATGACGACCCGGATGCGCTGGCATCGGCCCTGCGCCAGGTGCTGACTCAGCCGCGCCTTGCCGGTGCGATGGCAGCCGAAGCCCGCCGATTGGCGCCCGGCATGGCGTGGCCGGCCGTCGGTGGCGCCTATCTGAGGCTGGCACACCGACTCCTTGCACAGCGGTAGGCACTCATATGAGCGCGACGTTTCCGGGTCCGGTGTTCGACCACCTGCTGCGGTTGACCGACCACCGCGGCACCATTGAGCATGCGCGGCTGGCCGAGCCCCGGCCCGAATACGGTTACTGCACCGACGACGTGGCACGAGTGCTTGTTGTCGCCACCCGCGAGCACGGCCGCGGCCGAGCCCTTAACGCGTTGGCGGGAATGGCGTTGCGGTTCTTGAACGACGCGCAGACCCTCACCGGCGCCTGTCGCAACCGGATGGACATCGAGGGCAATTGGGTTGACGAGCCGGCCCTCGATGACGCCTGGGGGCGGTGTATCTGGGGCCTGGGTACCGCGGCCGCCCACAGCGGTGTGCCCTGGGCCCGCCAATCGGCGCAGATGCAGTTTGAGCGCGCGGCCCAGAAGCGTTCGGCGTGGCCGCGGGCTATGGCTTTCGCGGCACTGGGCGCGGCCGAACTCCTCGCGTTCCACCCGAGGCACAAACCGGCTCGAGAATTGATCTCCGCCTACGCCGCTTCGCTGCCCGATCCGAGCGAGGATGCCGCGTGGCCGTGGCCCGAGCCGCGACTGACATACGCGAACGCCGTTTTTCCCGAGGCGATGATCGCCGCGGGCGTCACCCTGGACCGGGCCTCGCTGACCCAGCGGGGCCTGGATCTGCTGGCCTGGTTGCTCGAACTGGAAACCGCCGACGGCGGCCATCTGTCTCCCACACCTGTTGCGGGCAGAGGCCCCGAGGACGCCAGGCCCGGGTTCGACCAGCAGCCCATCGAAGTGTCCACACTGGCCGATGCGTGTGCGCGTGCCGCCTCGGTCGATAGCAATCCGATCTGGGTGGATGGCGTCAACGCCGCGGCGGCCTGGTTCATGGGCGACAACGATGCCCGAATGCCTATGTGGGACCAGGACACTGGCGGCGGATACGACGGCCTGCATGCGGACGGGGTGAACGGCAACCAGGGCGCGGAGTCGACCCTGGCAGTGCTTTCGACGTTGCAGCACGCCCGGGACATGTCGGCGGCGTCGCGGTGATCTCGGCGCGGCCCAGTCTCGCCGCGCGCAGCTCACAGCGGCTCGCGGCGGATCCCTCGCGGGTCATCACCAGACTGTTTGTCCCGGGGCAGGAGGCTTTCGAGCGTCAGGATTCCCGCGCGGGCGCAGTGCTGGCTCGCATCCTGGCCCTCGACGAGGATGATGTGCGAGCGTCGCTGGATGACGTCTGCACTCGATTCGACGGGCGACACCGCGATCTGGTCGGCACATTCCGGCGTCACGCTCGCGAACTCGCCGATCGCCTGGACCCCGGCAGCGAACTCTCCGAGGCGCGACTGCTGTTGCTCGGAGCGACATTCACCAGTGAGTACGCGATAGAGGGTGCGGCGTTGTGCAACCCTAGCGTGGTCGCTCATCCTGATCAGACGGGTAGCGCCGCGGACAGCATTCGATTTGTGATGAGCGTGCGGGGCATCGGGGAGGGGCACCGTTCGTCGATCGGATTCCGGACCGGCGACGTCGACGGAGCAGGCGAGGTGACCATACACGAACGCGCACCATTCGCCACCACCGGCGCAATCGTGCCCAGGCTGCTCGACGCTGAGGTCTTCCGCAGTGAGCTCGCACGCCTGCGGGAGGCCGGTGAGGCCGCCGATTATGTCCTCGATGCGCTCGGCGAACGATTCACCCGAGCCGACCTCGACGAACAACTGGACAGGCTTCAGACGCACCGAATGACCCGTGGCCATGCGGACAAGACGATTTCGCTGATCCGTGACATCGCCGAACGGACCTACGGTGTCGAATTCGCCGACGGCGGCGGACTTTCCGAGCAGGTTCTGCATCCGGCGATGAGCGCGGAGGTGGCCGGCATCGAGGACGCGCGGTTTGTTCGTTTCGTCGACGACGACGGATCCATCACCTATTACGCCGGCTGCACGGCTTACAGTGGGACGCGAATCAGCCAGCAGCTGTTGCAGACAGACGATTTCCGCTCGTTCACCTCCAAGCCGATGGTCGGCGATGCCGCGGCCAACAAGGGCCTGGCCCTGTTTCCACGCAGGATTCGTGGGCGCTTCGCGGCCATGTCGAGGGCGGACCGTGAATCGAACTCGGTTGCGTACTCAGATGATCCGTTCGTCTGGAACGAATCCGTCCGCTGCCAGCGGCCCATGCAAACCTGGGAGGTGCTTCAACTCGGGAACTGCGGATCTCCCATCGAGACCGAGGCCGGCTGGCTGGTGCTCACCCACGGAGTCGGGCCGATGCGCACGTACTGTATCGGAGCGATTCTGCTCGATCTGGACGAACCGACGAGGGTTCTGGGTCAACTTCGCGAGCCGCTGCTGACTCCCGCCCCCGATGAGCGGGATGGCTACGTCCCCAATGTCGTGTACTCATGCGGTGGACTGGTTCATGCGGGAATCTTGGTGCTGCCGTACGGCATCGGCGACACCGCAATCGGTATCGCGACAGTTCGGCTGGATGACCTGCTTACGGCGCTGGACGCGTGACGGATTACCTGCCCAGAGCGAGCCGCGCAGGCGGTACGCAGGCTTGGGTCTCTCGACGTACTTCATCTGCGCCATGCTCGACATGGGAATCATGTTCGCATCGGACTCCCCACGCTCCTGGCAAACGACAAGAGGTACTACCCGCGGCCATCGATGGCTTGGGTGGCCAGTGCAGGCGTGGCGGTCGACGAACGAGAGGATGACGTCGCGTCTGCCTGACAGGCTCTCGGGTGGGACATCGCGTCAAGTCGGCCGGCGACGATGTCGCTTCTCGACTCTCAACCGGTGGATACCGCGTCGGTCCACACCTTGAAGCTCGTCAATGTGGCGGGGCCGAAGGCATTGTTGAGCGCGACGTCGGCGGCGTCGCGGCCACGGGGTATGAAACCCTGCCGATGCGTGGCGTGTTGTGGCGCGCGTCGAAGGTATGCCACTGCCCGCCGAGGAACACCTCGAACCATGCGGAGAAGTCCATCGGATCGTCCACCGGTGGTACACCGATGTCGCCGAGGTACCCGGTGCAGTAGCGCGCGGGGATGTTCATACACCGGCAAAGGGCAACGGCAAGATGCGTGAAATCAGGCAGACGCCGCTTCGGTCGTAAAACGCTTCCACCGCCGTCCGTGTGTCGCGTGCGTGCTCATAGCCGAAGGCGATATGCCGATGAACGTAGTCGCAGATTGCCTGAACGCGGCCCCATCCCGTTGGTGCATGGCCAAACAGATTCCACGCCGTCTTGGACAGCCGATCGGTCTCGCATTACCGGCTGCCAAGCAGAAACACAAGCGTGTCCTCAGGTAACTCTGGAACCGGAATCTGTTGCGCCTCAGGAACAATGATGTCGAGCAGCCCTGAATCATCGACCATCGCATCGGCCATGATGCGGGTGCAGTCCTTGGGCGCGACGATGCGGGTGCACCAGTTGCCGAAGCCGTCACGATAGGCCGTCATCGGGACCGGCGGATCGAACACGAGGTCGTCACGGCCGACGAACTCGGACACGCGGGTGAGGTGGACGTTGAGGTTGAATATCATCGGAGTGGGCTGTGGGCTGTCGTAGATCATTTCGCAGCCGACGTGAATTCTCATCATTTGACGCCAGTATCCGGCAGGTGAGGTCACCCATGGCTGGTGGCGTCGGTCGTGAACCGGTTCTCACTCCTGGTGGGGATGGTCATCGTCGCCTCAACCGGAATCGGGGCGAGAACTTTCGGCTGGCTCCTGATCGGTGATCTGCGTATCGGCGGCGGGCTGGGTAAGTAGCCAACGCCATCGGTCATCGGAGTAGCGAAAAGGTTGAGTGGCGGCCATGAACGTCTGCATTGCCGACAGGAGTTGAGCGGGGGCTGTTTCGTGCGGGTAATGCCCCGCGCCGGCGATTTCGACCGTCACTGCACGACGGACGCGTTCGGCGAGGGCATGGTGGTGGCGAGGTGGAATCGCCTTGTCGTCGGCGCCCCATGCGACCAACAATGGGACGTCGTTGAGCAAGCCCAGTTGACGAGTGGCACTGACCGTCTGTCCGCGCCAATCGATGACGTTGCGGGCGGTCCGAAGGAACGCCCGTCGCTGTTGTTGGTCAGCCAATCCGCGCAGGACTTCCGCGAGTACACGTCCGTCCGAGCGTCCTCCCAGCGTGGGGACCAGACCAAACAACGACCGGGTGACACCGGCTGGAATCGTGCTGAGTCCGGCGACGACGGTGTCTGCACCGGGCAGCGTGGCCGCGCGGAGGATGGGTGTGACTTCGGCGCCGAGGCCGCCACTACTGATTAGCACGATGCGCTCGGTGCGTTCGGGAAACTGGTATGCGGTTTGTAGTGCGACGCCCCCGCCCAGGCTGTGGCCGACGAGCGTCGCGCGCTGATGGCCCAGCGTCATAAGCAGATCGCGCAGTGCGCAGGCATGGGCCCCGAGCGAGTAGTCACCGGCCGGAGGGTCGGACTGGCCGTGGCCGGGAAGGTCGGGGGCGATGACCGTATAGGTGCGCGCGAGGGGCGCGAGGAGATGCCGCCAGGTCTGGCGTGTGCTGCCAAGGCCATGTATGAGAAGCACCGTCGGCCCGCTACCCGCCATGGTGTAGGCCATAGCTCCGCCGGACAGGTTCATCCGCCCATCGACGGTCGGTGGCGTGGCTGGCGTGACCGCCGTCGATTGGGTGTCGGTCTGGCTGAACCGCCGCTGACCAGGTGATTGCATAGAGCCTCCAGACGGGCCGATCACCGAATGCTCGGTTGTGAGCGTCTGCTCTCCGCGCCGCCCTAGCACAGGTATTCCGGGCTGGCTGGATCTCAACCAGACACCAACTGTACTGGAGGGACCGCTCCGCTCGGATCGAGACCGTCATCGCGAGGGTTTGGTTGTCGGTGGGAATCCTGGTCACCACCCACCCCCGTCATCACCGCAGTGGGGGTAGGAACAGCCCAGGTCAATGTGGTCGCATCTGCTGCATCTCATGCGCTCCGAATCAGCGTAGAGTGCGGGTATCGGTGGCACTTCGTACATGTGATGTTTCAGCCATGCCGTCGCCGATCTGAAGTATACGGCCGATTCGCGGCCAAGATGGGAGCGTCGCCATGACGCGACAGCAGACACGCAACAACGCTCAGAACACCGCTATCCCGGCACACACGCCGCGGCTGCGATTAAAGCCCAAAGCGCCGCAGAGCGGATACGTCGACGGGGCATGGTGGCCGCACACCGATGACCTCACCGCAGAGTTGCCAGACCTGTTGGCGGTGCTCTCGGTTCGTCTGGGCCGCATCGATCGGGTGTTGTACAACCTGAACGCATGGGCAAGAGCACCAAGGAAACTCATCGTCGGCGGGCGGTCGGTGCGCCTCGAAGGGTACCGACTTCAATCGGCCAACACCGTCGAAGTTCTCGGCCTCGGCCGCGACCGGATCACCTTGCTGGTGGTCCCTCCGCGCACCGCTTCCCGCGAGGCACACACCACCATGATGACCGCAGCCCAACCGAACAACGCCGCCACCGTCGACGATCTGCTCATGATCGGCCGTCGCGGCCGGGATAGCCGCACGTTGGCATTCAATGCTCAGGATCGCGGGGAATCCGAAGGGGGAGCGATTGCTTCTGCTGCGCTGGCTCAGGTTCGCTGCTGATGCCGGTCCTGTTGCCGAGGTTTGGGCATCGGGCCGTGCGGCGCTGTGGCGCGAGTTGGAGGCCTATCGAATGGTTGTGCTCAACGCCGGGCCAATGTGGAGGTCGACCTCACCGCGCTGGACGCCCTCGACCAGCTGCGAGCTGAATTAGCCGGCCGCGGAATCGTTTTCGCATTGGCCAGGGTCAAGCAGGATCTGCGGGACGCGCTGGAGGCGGCTGGTCTGGTCGACAAGATCGGTGCGGACCGCATCTTCATGACGCTGCCCACCGCGGTCGAGGCCTACCGCAACCGGCGCAGGCCGTAGGCCAGCGCACCCAGCGCCGTCACGGCCAAACCCGCCAACACGGAGGCGACGGGTAGGAGGAACGCCAGCAGCAGGCATCCCGACAGCCCGATCGCGGGCACCACCCGCCGCCGCGGCGAGAGCGTCCATGCCGAGGCGTTGGCGATCGCGTAGTAGAGCAGAATCGCGAAGGACGAGAAGCCGATCGCGCCACGCAGATCGAGGAACGCCGCGGCGACCGCGACGACGATCCCGACCGCCACCTCGGCACGGTGGGGAATCCGGTGGCGCGGATGCACCGTGCCCAGCCACCGCGGCAGGTGCCCGTCGCGGGCCATGGCCAGCGTCGTGCGCGACACCCCGAGGATCAGCGACAGCAGCGAACCCAGCGCGGCCACAGCCGCACCCGCCCGCACCACGGGCTCGAACCCCGCGAAACCCGCGGCGCGGACGGCGTCGGCCAGGGGCGCGGTCGCCGAGGCCAGCGCGGTGCTGCCCAGCTCGGTGAGCACCGCCACCGCGACGGTCGCGTACACGATCAGGGTGATCGCCAGCGCGATCGGGATGGCCAGGGGGATGATGCGCGCCGGGTCGCGGACCTCTTCGCCAAGCGTCGCGATCCTCGCGTACCCGGCGAAGGCGAAGAAGAGCAGGCCGGCCGCCTGCAGCACGCCGCCGAGGCTGACGTCGTCGCCGGGCGTCAGCCGTGAGGGATCGGCCCCGCCGAAACCGAGGATGAGGACCACGACGGCGGTCAGTACTGCCAGCACGGCCGCCACGATGATCCGGGTGAGCAGCGCCGACTTCTGGATTCCTCGGTAGTTCACCGTCGTCAGTGCCACGGTGGCCGCGACCGCGACGGCGTGTGCGTGCGCCGGCCAGACGTAATAGCCGACCGTCAGGGCCATCGCCGCGCACGACGCCGCCTTACCGACCACGAAGGCCCAGCCGGCGGTGTAGCCCCAGAACTCACCGAGTCGTTCCCGCCCGTAGACGTACGTGCCGCCGGACTGCGGGTAGCGGGCCGCCAACCGGGCGGAAGAAGCGGCATTGCAGTAGGCGATGACCGCCGCGACGGCCAGCCCGACGAGTAAGCCGGAGCCCGCGGCTGCGGCGGCGGGTGCCAGCGCGACGAAGACCCCGGCGCCGATCATCGACCCGAGGCCGATGACCACGGCGTCGGTCAGACCGAGACCACGTCGCAGGTCGTTGTTCACGTCCTCCCGTTCACCCGTGCGATCGCGTCCCCGACCACAGCGGGATTATCCAGCGGCACAAACGTTCTCGCATCCGCAACCTCGATCATCGAGGAGTCGGGGAACGCCGCCGCCAGCCGCCTGCCCAGGGCAGGGGTGAAGCAGCGATCGGCGTCGCCCCACACCACCGACACCGGCTTGGTGAACGCGCACAGGCGCGGCGCGACCTCGGTGAGGTCGGTGCGGCTGATGCTGCGGGCCAGCGCCGCGAAGTCGCCGGCGATCCGGGCGTCGGTGCGGCATGGGCGCAGCCACGACGCCGTCAGGTCGGGGTCCAGTCGCTTGGCGAGCAGCCCGTAGCCCAGCGGTGAGTGCCGCATGAAGGTGGGGATCATGCCCGCCGTCAGTACGCGCGTGGAGAGCGTCGAGCGCATGAGCTTGAAGATCACGTCGAACGGAAACGGCGGGAACTTCTCGAACGCGTCGCAGTTGGTGAGGACGAGGTGACCGATGCGGTCGGGATGCGCGTCGACCACAAACTGGCAGATACCACCGCCGGTGTCATTGCCGACGAGCGTGACGTCGTTCAGGTCGAGCGCGACGAGCAGGTGGTGGACCAACTTCGCCACGCCGGTGGGGGAGAGCACCGAGCGGTCGGTGACGGGGATCGTGTGCGAACCCAGTGGAAGTGTCGGCAGGATGCACCGGAATCCCCGCTCGGCGAGCCCGGCCGCGACACCGTCCCACAAGCGCCAATCGACGAGGGCGCCATGGACGAAGACGACGGGAGGACCGCCGGCGTCCCCGGATTCCCGGTACTCGATGGTGGCGTGCGGCAGCGTGACGGATGGCATCTGGACTATCCTCTCGGGTGCAACTTACAAACACATAGTATGAAAGTTACGTACAGCCAGTATGGAAGTCAAGGGGCGTCGGACCCAGGCCGAACGCAGCGCGGCCACCCGCGAGATTCTTGTGACGGCGGCGCGCAAACTGTTCGCCGCCGACGGATTCTCCGAGGTGTCGACGCAGACGATCGTGGCGGAGGCGGGGGTGACCCGCGGCGCGCTGTACCACCAGTTCGCCGACAAGACCGAATTGTTCGTCGCGGTCTACGAGCAGGTCGAGGCCGAATTGGTCGGCAGGGTCGCCGAGGCGCTCGGCGAGCGCGGGCCGTCGGGTCCGCTGGAGGCGATGCGGATGGGTGCCCGGCTGTTCCTCGAACTGTGCGCGGCTCCCGACGTACAACGCATCGTGCTCGTCGACGCGCCGGCCGTGCTGGGCTGGCAACGCTGGCGCGAGGTCGGCGCCAGATACGGTCTCGGCGTCATCGAGGCCATGCTCGCCGCGGCGATCGCCGACGGGGCGATACCGGAGCAGCCCGTCCGGCCCAGTGCGCACGTGTTGCTCGGTGCGCTCGACGAAGCCGCGCTCTACGTCTCCCGCGCGGAGGATCCCGACCTGGCCCGGCACGAGATGTATGCGGTGTGCGACCGCATCATCTCGGGCCTGGCTCAGGCGATCCGGTAGTCGCTCAGCGGGAACTCGGAGGCTTCCTTGACCGCGTCGGCCGTCGACATCGGCCGCAGCAGCGTGGCCTCCCCGTGGGGGTCGAAATAGTAGGACCTCGAGGTGGCGCAGTTACCCGTGACGAACAGCATGTCGCCCATCAGTTGGTCCATCTCGGCCAGGTAGCGGGTGTTGGCTTCCTCGGTGACCTCGAAGGTGGTGGCGCCGCGGCGGTTCACCTCAGTGAAGAGCCGGTCCATGTGGCGCATCTGGTACTCCACCGTGGCGAAGTAATTGAGCCCGATGAACGAGTACGGGCTGGCCAGGTTCATGAGGTTGGGGAAGCCCGGCATGGTCACCCCTTGATAGGCCTGGAAGCGGGTGTCACGCCACCACTTGCCGAGGTTGCGGCTGTCGCGGCCGACGATCTCGAACGGTGGGAAGTTCGCATCCCACATGTCGAAGCCGGTGGCCAGGACCAGGGTGTCGATGGCGGCCTTGGTGCCGTCCTCGGCGCGGATGCCGTCCGGCTCGATGCGGGCGATGCCGCTGGTCTGCAGGTGCACATGCGGTTTGGCGAAGGTGCGGTAGTAGTCGGTGGAGAACGTGGGCCGCTTGCAGCCGAAGTCGTAGTCCGGTGTCAGCTTCTTGCGCAGCTCCTTGTCGCGGATCGACACGAACCGGTGGATCTTCGACAGGTCGGCGTAGGCGATGCCCAGCCGCCGCAGGCGTCGGGAGTGCAGCACGGCGTACAACAGGAAGTACTCGTAGATGACGAACGTCACCGCGGCGATCGCGCGCTGGCTCGCGGGCACCCGTGCGAACAGTCGCTTCAGCCAGTCCCCAATGGGAGGGTCGAACTTGGGCACGGCATGGATCGGCGTGCGCTGGTAGACCGTGAGGTCGGCCACCTCCTTGGCGAGCTCGGGAATGAGCTGGACCGCGGTCGCGCCGGTGCCGACGATGCCCACCCGCTTGCCGTTCATGTCGTATTCGTCGTCCCACGCGGTGGTGTGGATGATCTTGCCCGCGAAGGTCTCGATGCCGGGAATCTCGGGTGTGCGCGGCTGCGACAGGTACCCGGTCGCGGTGATCAGATACCGGGCGCTCAGCGTCCGATCACCGGACACCGCGACGCGCCAGACCTCGGCGTCGTCATCCCAGCGGGCACTCTCCACCGTGGTGTTGAACTGCATGTGCCTGCGCACGTCGTACTTGTCGGCGATGTTCTCGGCGTACTGCTTGAGCTCCGGGCCGGGCGCGAACAGCCGCGACCAGTTCGGGTTGGGCTCGAAGAAGTAGGAGTACGTGGTGCTCGGCACGTCGACGGCCAGGCCCGGGTAGCGGTTGACGTGCCAGGTTCCGCCCAGGTCGTCCTCGCGGTCGACAAGCACGAAGTTCTCGATTCCCAGCCGTTTGAGCTGGATCGCCGCCCCGATACCGGCAAACCCGGTACCCACGATGAGGACGTCGTACTGCTCCGAAATCATGGCTAGACGGTACCGCAGGTGTCGTCAACCGACGCCCGGCCGCCTGGTCACGACGCGCCGGTGATTCGCGCCACAGCGCGGTAACCAGGGGGCTGACTCAGCCCCTCAATGACCCGGTACGCGGGGTTTCGGTGGTCGCTAGGCAGGTCACGGTCCGATCGCCGGTGTCCCATGAGTCCGCGGTCGGGTTCAGCACGAACAGTCCCAGCTCGAGGTCGGCCACGGCGGCGGACGCGTAGCCGGCAAGTGCGGGTTCGCAGCTGTTCTGGTAGTCGGTGATCGCCGCCTGACCAGGGAAATCGCCGTCGGGCATGGTGAAAACCGCGAACACTTCGCCGACGTGCGGATCGGCGCAGTCCACGACCTTCACGGTGGAGATCAGGCTGCTGTCGGGCATCTCAGCCAGGCAGTCGCCCACACTGACGTCCGTTGCGCTCACCGACCCCCGGCCGACGAGCAGGTAGAACACGAGTCCCGCGACGAGCAGCAGCACCCACAGCCCGGAGAGCACCAGCCCGGCGATGGCCATTCCTCGCCCGGGCGCGCCGGTCTTGGCCTTGTTCAGCGCGACGATTCCGCACACCACGCTGATCAGCACACCGCCCAGCACGCCGAACACCAGCGAAACGATGGCCCACCAGTTGGTCTTGGCCTGGGGCGCCGGGTAGGGCGGGGGCGCCGGGTAGGGATACGGCGGGGGCGCCGCGTAGGGATACGGCGGGGTCGCCGCGTAGGGATACGGCGGGGGT
>Ga0075369_10000200_pt1 | contig 17455 bp, 16 predicted proteins | sample EndMethybrTD3034_FD_71400 | JGI IMG/M metagenome (GOLD analysis project Ga0075369, IMG submission 71400) | Populus endosphere microbial communities from Tennessee, USA - Endosphere MetaG P. TD hybrid TD303-4 | ecosystem: Host-associated > Plants > Roots > Endosphere | place: USA: Tennessee...
TGACCTTCGTGCGACCGGAGCTGGTGGGGGAGGTGCGCTACAGCGAGCGCACGGACGACGACCGGCTGCGCCAGCCCAGCTGGCGGGGGTTGCGTCCGGACAAGGTGCCGGGCGAGGTGACCTGGGAATAGGTTCAGCAGCTGCAATGCCCGCCTGGCTCGGACGTGCACACCGTGGTTCAGACTCACCGCCCGCGTCAAGTGCTCGATCCGGCGCCGGGTGTGGGCCGGCCGGGCGACTCACTCACATTAGTTCATTAAATGAACTATAGCCGGGTAGCATGCGTGAATGGCCTTGCGGCGAGAGTACGACAATGAAGTGTGCCCGGTTGCGCGGGCTCTCGAGGTGATCGGCGAGCGGTGGACGCTACTGATCATTCGTGACGCATTCTACGGCGTGGTGCGCTTCACCGATTTCCGTGAGCACCTGGAGATTCCGCCCGCTGTCCTTACCGAGCGCCTCAGATTGCTTGTGGAACAACAGATCATGGTCACTTCCGTCGGCGCCAGCGGCCGCAGTGAGTACGCGTTGACCCGAAAGGGTGAGCTCCTCTGGCCGGTCGTGTGGTCAATGATGAACTGGGGCAATGAGCACTACGTCGAGTCGAGCCTGCGCCGTCCGATAGTGCATTTCGGCTGCGGTGGTCGGCTGACGCCGCTGGGCAATTGTGGTCGGTGTGGCGTGTTTCCTCCGCCACGCGATCTCGAGGTCCACCCGCGGCGTTCGAGGACCGGGAGCGCCGATCGCGACGACCGGATCAGCCGACTACTGATGAAACCTCATCGTATGCTCGACCCGTTCGTGGATGGGACTTGACGTGGATGCGAAGCCTCTCTTGAGGTGTTGAACTTCAGTGAATGAACTGCTGGTATGAAGGTTGGAGCGCGAGTATGTCTCACGCCTCCCTGAGCGGACGAAGAACGGAACCTCGATATGACAATCGAACCCACCATCTCGATAGGCGAATCCTCCACGGAGCACACGATTCGACGGCTACATGTCCGGCTGGACCGCCCCTATGAGGACGCCATCGCGGACTTCGAACGCGTCGTTCCGCCGATCGACGCGCAACGTTTCCAAGCACTGGACAGTTGGGAGGAGAATCTTCGACTGTCCGAGGCGGTGGCGCCGTTGGGGTTGATGCGCTACGCAGCCATCGACACGCTGCCCTACCTGCGTCTGTCGGGAACCGACCGCCGGGGTATCGAGTATCTGGTCGGCAATCACACGATCGCCGAACGGATGTACCGCCATGAGCCGACAGCCATGCTGTACGCACCGCTTCGTCTGTTCATCTTTGCCGACGATGACGGTGACGGCGTATTGGTCATCGATCAGCCGAGCACCCTCTTCGGAAGTCTCGGAGGCCATCCCGATGTCGCCGCCGTTGGTCGAGAACTCGATCAGAAGCTGGCCGGCGTGCTATCGGCGATCGGAGTCCAGCCCCCCGGCGTCCTCCTCCAACTTCATGCGCATCAACGCTAGGACTCGTCATGCACCCATCGCGCGCACTCCGTGAGCGCGGAAACAACACGCACGAAGAGATTGCGGCGCTGCTCGCCCCGGACGTCGAGTTTCACGCGCCGATTCTGACCAGGGTCGTGACGGGACGTGAGGTCATCAGCCGGGTCTGGGCGCTGTCATCGCACGTGCGCTCCGGTCACTACGTGCGCGAGCATGAGCTCGGCGAACGCACCACGTTCATGGGTTCTGCTTCGGCAACGCTTCGTGGGACACTCGCTGCACGCCGGGCACCGCCCGCGACAGAGGAGGCGCCGCACCGATGCGACGACACGTGCTGGGCGCGGCCGCGGGCATGGTCATCGCCGCCGTCTCGGTAGGCGTCCTCACCACCGGTTGCACGCGCACGGTCTCGGGCACCGCGGTCAGGGCGCAGGGGGCGGCGGCCGAAGTGCCGCTGCTGACCATGACCGACCTGAACCGGCTGCTGCTCTACGAGCCCGACATGGTCGAGATCGTCGGCACCGATATGCGGGTGTTCACCACCGAGGAGGAACTGACCTATCTCGCCGATCTGGTGTCCGAACCCGACTGTGTCGGAGCGGCATTCCCCTTGGACGAGGAGGTGTACAGCGCCACGAACTGGGTTGCCGCACGCGACACCATCTTCCTGGAGGCCGCCGACCCCGACGACATCCACGTCATCGAACACGGATTGGTGCTGTTCGACACGGCCGAGGAGGCCACGGATTTCTTCGAGGACTCCCGGCTGCATTGGCAGGAGTGCGCCGGGATGACCGGCATCGTCGTCGACGACAGCCCGTGGCTCGCCTTCGATGTGGTGGAACTCGGAGACTCGCTCATCACCCAGAACGCCGACCATGTCGGCTATGCGCAGTGCCAACATGCGCTCGGGGTGGTGGCCAACCTGATCATCGAATCGCTGGCGTGCGACGACACCTTCAACGACGAGGCCGAGAAGGTCGTCTCTGCCACGCTGACGGCGGCCGCACAGTAGGTCAGCAACAGGTCCCGAAAAGATCCGGGCGGCCGCCCCGATCACGCAACCCCCTGCAACTCTGGCACGGCATCTGTGATGCAGCTCATAGTTCCGCGATAGCCCCGCCGCCTATCGAGGAGCGCCATCGATGCCGAACGCACACATCCCGCCGGTCGCCGAGCAGAGCCGACAGCAACCCGGCCATTCCCACTCCGCAGCAGAGGCGGATGACACGGTGCGGCCCCGAGTGCGGCAAGACCGCTGGTTTGCTTTCGGCCTTGCGAACCTGGCGGTCGTCGTCGCACTGTCCGTGGCGGGTTGGGTCCTGCTGGCCGATCCCGTGACGAGTCCGTGGAGCTTCTACCCGATGCCGTTCAACGCCGCGTTGTTCTGGGCGATCCTGTTCGTCGTGTTCATCGGATTCAACGCGGAGTTTGCCGGGTTCAATCGGTTGGCCCAACCGTGGCGGGGCCTCGCCATTGTCGCGGCAACCGTGGTGTTTGCGGTCACGGTGACGGCGGTCCTGGCCAAGGGACTGGGCAGCATCGATCCCGACTTCGCGGCCGGCCGCCCGGGTGGAGCCGGATACTTCGCCGGGGCCCTGTTCGTGCTGTTCGGCTTCGGCACCTTCGTGATGGCCGTACTCAACTGGCAACACTGGCCGTGGCCGCAGCTCGGGCTGAGACAACCCGCCGTGGGCCTGGCGGAGATCGCCGCCGTAGCGGGTCCCACGATGCTGGTGTATTTCGTCCTCGGGCTGCCCTCGGTCACCCTGGCCGATTCTCACCCGCTGATGTCGGTGGACACCGTGCTCGGGTGGTTCTACAGCATCATCGTGGCGGTTCTGCTGACCGGACAGACCCTGGACAACTGGCCTTGGCGGATGGCGGGCACCCCGGCCCGGGTGGCGCTGGCGTCCACAGTGGGAAACCTCGCAGTGGGAACCGTCTTCTACGTCGTGGCGGTGCCGTTCGTCACGGTCCTCCTCGGGCCGACGACCGCCGGCGCGCTGGGCGCCGGCGTCAATCAGTTCCCCGCGCAGTTCGGAGTCTGCTGGGCGTTCTGGATGATCTTCTGGGCCAACGCCTTCGGCAACCGCCCCACGGGTCTGGGAATGGTGGCGAACCACACCGCCCGGGTTGCGATCACCTTTGCGCTCGGAGTGGTGACGTTCATGTTCTACTACCGGTTCGCCGCCCAGCACATACTCCATGAGCCGACGGTGGCTCCCGGGATCAGCGGTAACGCACTTGGTTTCATGGACTGGGCGGTGCTCATCACGCTGTTCTACGTAGTCGCCTTCGAATCGCTCGGATTGCGCCGGCTCCTCGGTGGCGAGCAGAGCTGACGCACCGCCCGGTGCTACGCCGTCCAGCGTTGCACGGCCACCGACACCGTCAGCACCAGCAGGCCCGCCGCGGCCAGCACCGCACCGGCGGCCGCGGGGGCGGTGTAGCCGAATCCGGCGGCGATCACCAGCCCGCCCACCCACGCACCCGTGGCGTTGCCGATGTTGAGCGCGGAGTGGTTGAGCGCGGCGGCCAGCGTCTGGGCGTCGTGGGCGACGTCCATCAGCCGGGTCTGCAGCGCGGGCCCGACCGCTGCGCCCGTCGCACCGATGGCGAACAAGCCGGGCAGGGCGGTCCACGGGTTGTGCGCGGCGAATACGAACAGCGCCAGCACGACACCCAGCGCGCCGATGGACAGGTACAGCGCGCGGATCACCGAGACATCGGCCATCCGCCCGCCGACCAGGTTGCCGACCACCATGCCCAGGCCGAACAACATCAGCGCCACGGGCACCATGGCGCGCGGCAAGCCGGTCACCCCCGTCATCGTGGTGCTGATGTAGGTGTAGACCGCGAACATGCCGCCGAAGCCGATCATGCCGACCGCGAGCGCCAGCCACACCTGCACCCGCTTGAGCGCTCCGAGCTCGGTGAGCGGGCTGGTGACATGCATCTCGCGGAGCCGTTCGGGCAGCCAGAACCACAGCGCAGCCAGTGTGATCAGCCCGATGACCACCACCAGGCCGAACGCGCTGCGCCACCCCAGTGCCTGCCCGAGCCACGACGCCATCGGCACACCGAGCACCGTCGCGATGGTCAGCCCGGACAGCACGTGGGCCACCGCCTTGGCGCGGTTGGCCGGACCCATCAGGTGTGCGGCTACCAACGCGGCCACACCGAAGAACGCCCCGTGGGGCAGGCCCGCCATGAACCGCGCCGCCATCAGCGTCTCGTAGCTCGGTGCCAGCACGCTGGCCAGATTGCCCAGCGTGAACACGGCCATCAACGTCAACAGCAGCGTCCGCCTGTGCATCCGGGCGGCGGCCGCCGCGATCACCGGCGCCCCGATTACCACACCCAGCGCGTAGGCGGAGATGACGTGTCCGGCAACGGGTTCGGTGATGTGCAGAGCCGAGGCGATATCCGGCAGCAGGCCCATTGCGACGAACTCGGTGGTGCCGATGCCGAACCCGCCCAGGGCCAGGGCGAACACCGCCAGCCAGCGCACCGACGGCGGCGGGGCGACAACCGACAGCGGAACCGACGGGCGGTCAACAGAAGTGGACACAGGCGGGAACTTTCGTGCTAGTTGGAATTGCCAGTTGGAAGTGCCAGTTGGCGTGCTAGTTGGAGGTTGCCGCACTGACCGCGCCGGTGGCGGCCTCGGCGAGGTCCCGAGCTGCGCGTGCGAGCTGCGAGATGGCGGTCCAGTCTTGGCGCGCAACGACATCGGTGGGCGTCAGCCAGCTGCCACCGACACACCCTACATTCGGGCTGGACAGATACGAAGCCAATTTCGCCGGGGTGATTCCGCCGGTCGGGCAGAACCGGGCAGTCGGGATCGGCGAATGGATGGAACGCAGGTACGGGACGCCGCCCGCCGGTTCGGCGGGGAAGAACTTCATCTCCGTGTAGCCGTGCTCCAGCAGCCGCAACACCTCCGACACCGTGGCCACGCCGGGCAGATGCGGTAATCCGCTGTCGCGCATCGACCCTCGCAGCGCCGGGGTGTTGCCCGGCGAGACCAGGAACTGCGCGCCCGCGGCGAGCGCCTGCTGGGGCTGGTAGGTGTCGACGATGGTGCCCGCGCCGACCAGGATGTCGGGCACCTCGTTGGCGATGCGCTTGATGGACTCCAGCGCCGCGGGGGTGCGCAGTGTGAGTTCGATCACCGGGAGTCCGCCATCGACGAGCGCCTGGGCGATCGGCACCGCATCCACTGCGTCCGCCACGACGACGACGGGGATGACGGGGACGATGTCGAGCAGCGAGGAAGGGGGATTCGGTGTCATTCTGCACTCCTGAAGACAGATGCGCCCTCGTCGGCGGGGCCGACCGCCGAGCGCATACTTGCGAACAATTCCCGGCCGGTGCCCACCCATTCGTCTGCCGAGAGCGCCCGGCCGGTGGGGATTCGAGCGCTGAATTCGTCGGCCGGAACGTCGACGGTCAGCGTACCTGTGTTGGCGTCAAGCGTGACGACGTCGCCGTCGGCAACCCGGGTCAGCGGTCCGCCCGCGGCTGCCTCCGGCGTGAGATGGATTGCGGCGGGAACCTTTCCGGATGCGCCCGACATGCGGCCGTCAGTGATCAACGCCACTTTGTGACCGCGGTCCTGCAGCACACCCAGCGCCGGGGTGAGCTTGTGCAGCTCGGGCATGCCGAGGCCCTGCGGGCCCTGATAGCGCACGACAGCGACGAAATCCCTTTCGAGAGAACCTGTTTGGAACGCCTCGAGGAACTCCTCCTGGCTGTCGAACACGATGGCGGGTGCGGTGACCAAACGGTGTTCGGGGGCGACGGCTGAGGTTTTGATCACACTGGTGCCAAGATTGCCGGTCAGCCGCTTGAGGCCGCCGTCGGGGGCAAACGGATCGTCGGCGGTACGCAGCACGGCGGTGTCCAGGCTCATCCGCGGACCGTCCACCCAGCCCAGGCCCTCGCTGGCGAGCTTGGGCTCAGAGGTGTAGCGGCGCAGCCCGGTGCCCGCCACGGTGCGCACGTCCTCGTGCATGAGGCCGGCGTCCAGCAGCGAGTTGATGATGCACGCCATCCCGCCCGCGGCGTGGAAGTGGTTGACGTCGGCCTTGCCGTTCGGATACACCCGAGCCAGCAGCGGCACCACGGCCGACAGGTCGGAGATGTCGTCCCACGTCAGGGTGATGCCAGCGGCGCGGGCGATGGCGACGAGATGCATGGTGTGGTTGGTCGAGCCGCCGGTGGAGAGCAGCACGACGCAGCCGTTGACGATGGCCTTCTCGTCGACGACCTCGCCGACGGGGGTGTAGTCGTCGCCGAGCGCGGTCAGGCCGGTGACCCGCTTACCCGCCTCGGTGGTCAGCGCATCGCGCAGCGGGGTGTCCGGATTGACCAGGCTCGATCCCGGCAGGTGCAGGCCCATCGCCTCCATCAGCAGCTGGTTGGAGTTCGCGGTGCCGTAGAACGTGCAGGTGCCGCGGCCGTGGTACGACGCGGCCTCGGCGTCCAGCAGCGCCTCGCGGTCGACCTTGCCCTCGGCGTAGAGCTGGCGGATGCGCGCCTTCTCGCCGTTGGGCAGGCCCGACGTCATCGGCCCGGCGGGCACGAAGATCGCTGGCAGATGCCCGAAGCCGAGGGCGCCGATGAGCATCCCCGGCACGATCTTGTCGCACACACCCAGCAGCAGCGCGGCGTCGAACATGTCGTGGGACAGGGCGATAGCGGTCGACATGGCGATCACGTCGCGGCTGAACAGGGACAGCTGCATCCCCTCGCGGCCCTGGGTGATGCCGTCGCACATGGCGGGCACGCCGCCGGCGAACTGGGCGATGCCGCCCGCCTCCAGCACCGCCTGCTTGAGCTGGGCGGGGTAGTCCTCGAACGGCTTGTGCGCGGAGAGCATGTCGTTGTAGGAGGAGACGATCGCGACGTTGGGTTTGACCATGCGGCGCAGCGCTTCCTTGTCCTGCTTGCCCGACGCGGCGAAGCCATGCGCCAGGTTGGCGCAGGCGAGCCGTCCGCGGGCCGGACCGCGCTCGGCGGCCGCCGAGATCCGCTGCAGGTAGGCGCGGCGGGCTGTGGCGCTGCGCTCGACGATCCGTTCGGTCACCTCGGCGATGACGGGATGGATCGGTGTCTGGGTGTCTGTCATGTCCTTGTTCCGGTTTGCGGTTTGGGCTGGAGCTTCGGGTTGGGTCACACGGCGCCTTCGTGCCAGCGCCTGCCGTCCCGCTCGACCAATGTGGCGGCGTCGATCGGGCCGTCGGTGCCCGCGGGGTAGGTGCGCGGCACCCGGTCGGTTCTCTTCCATTCGCGAAGGATCGGCTCGGCCCATGCCCACGCCGCCTCGACTTCGTCGCGCCGCATGAACAGGGTCGGGTCGCCGCGCACGACGTCCATCAGCAGCCGCTCGTAGGCGTCGGTGGAGCGGCGCTGGAACGCCTCGGTGTAGTTCAGCTTGAGCGACACCGGCCGCAGCCGGATACCGCCCGACCCCGGTTCCTTGGCGGTCAGCTCGAGGCGCATCTCCTCCTTCGGCTGCAGCGAGATGATCAGCCGGTTTGGTTCGGGCCCGCGGTCGCTGTCGGGGAACATCGACAACGGGACGGGCTTGAACTGGACGACGATCTCGGAGGAGCGGTGTGCCATCCGCTTACCGGTGCGCAGGTAGAAGGGCACGCCCGCCCAGCGCCAGTTGTTGACCTCGGCCTTGACCGCGACGAACGTCTCGGTGGTGCTGTCGGGGTTCTCGGCGTCCTCGCGGTAGCCGGCGACCACGCCGCCTTCGGCGAGGCCCGGCCCGTACTGGCCCGTGACGGTGTCGCGCTTGATGTCCTCGTTGGTCAGGGGGCGCAGCGCCTGCAGCACCTTGAGCTTCTCGTCACGCACCGTCTCGCGGTGGACGTAGGTGGGCGGTTCCATGGCCACCAGGCACAGCACCTGCAGCAGGTGGTTCTGCAGCATGTCGCGCAGCGCGCCGGACTTGTCGTAGTACCCGCCGCGGGTGCCGACGCCGAGTGATTCGGCGGCGGTGATCTGCACGTGGTCGATCCGGCTCGAATTCCACAGCGGTTCGAGCAGCGTGTTGGCGAAGCGGGTAACGAGCAGGTTCTGCACGCTCTCCTTGCCCAGATAGTGGTCGATCCGGAAGATCTGGCGCTCTTCGAACACCGCGCCCACCGCATCGTTGATGGCCTGCGCGGACGCCAGGTCGTGTCCGATCGGCTTCTCCAGCACGACGCGTGCGGTGTCGGTGACCAGACCCTGGGCTCCGAGTGCCGCACAGATCGGGCCGAACAGGGCGGGTGCGCAGGCCAGGTAGAAGACCCGGATGTCGTTGGGCGAATGGGTCAGCGTGTCGGTGACGGCCACGTAGTCGGAGGGTTCGGTCAGGTCGATGCTCACGAACCGCAGCCGGCTGATGAAGCGGTCGAGCGTCTCATTGTCGAGGAGGTCGGCGGCGACGAATCGGCCCAGCTCCGACTGGATCTTGTGGCGGTAGCCGGGCTCGTCGAGCCCGGCCCGGGCCACGGCGATGACACGGGTGTCGTCTGTGAGTTGGCCGTCGCGGTCGCGCAGGTAGAGCGCGGGCAACAGCTTACGAACGGCGAGGTCGCCGGTGCCTCCGAAGATCACGAAGTCACAGGGGTCAACCGCGGTTGCGGTCGGCATCAGGTCCCTCCCGGGGATGGTAGTTGCGGGTGATCGGTAACAAACTCAATCGATCCAGAAGAACCGTAGCGCATACTTCGGCGTGAAAGCAAACAATCTTTTGCACTAGAAATGCAAAAGTAACATGGGTTACGATCTTCTTTGTGGTGTTTCCCCAGAGTTCGGTGTCGCCTCGTCCGCCCGGCGTGACGTGGAATCCCGCGGGCGCCTCCGCAGGCGAGATCTACGCGCTGATCAGGGCGAAGCGCGACGTCACCCGTGCGGAGGTCGGTCAGCTGAGCGGGCTGTCCCGCACGGCGGTATCCGCCAGGGTCGCCGCGCTGATCGAACGCGGTCTGGTCGTGGAGCGGGAGCAGGCGCCGTCGACCGGCGGGCGCCCTGCCACGTTCCTGAGCTTCAACGCTGACGCCGGAGTGGTGCTGTCGGCGGCGATCGGCCGCAGCCGCACCCGGCTGGCGGTGTGCAATCTCGCGTGCGAGATCCTGGCGGGCACCGACATCGACCAGGAGCTGGGGCTGGGCCCCGATGATCTGATGCCCGATGTCGCGAAGGGGTTGGACGCCCTGCTCGCCGACTCCGGGCATCGCAACGCCCAGATCTTCGGCATCGGCGTAAGCCTGCCCGGCACCGTCGACCCGGATCTCGGCGGGACCGTCGACTCACCGATCATGAGGGGCTGGGACGGGGTGCCGCTGCGTCCCTATTTCGTCGAACTGACCGACGCCCCGGTGATCATCGACAACGACGCCAACGTCATCGCCCTGTCCGAACGGCGCGGCGACAACCTGGCGTTCGACGACCTTCTCGTGATCAAGGCATCGACCGGCCTCGGCGCGGGCATCATCGCGGGCGGAGCGCTGCAGCGTGGCGTGGCCCAGGCCGCCGGCGAGGTCGGCCACAACAAGACGTCCGCGGCCGCTGGGGTGCCCTGCCGCTGCGGCGACACCGGGTGCCTCGAGGCCGTCGCGGCAGGATGGGCGCTGGTCGGCGCACTGCGCGAGCAGGGCCGCGCGGTGAGCCACCTTCGCGACGTCGTCGAGCTGGCGAACGGCGGCGACGCGGAGGCGCGACGGTTGATCCGTGACAGCGGGCGCCAGGTCGGCGAGGTGCTGGCCGCCGCCGTGAACCTGCTCAACCCCGCCGTGCTGGTGGTCGCGGGTGACATGGTCGCCGCCTACGACATCTTCGTCGCGGGTCTGCGAGAGAGCTTGTACCGCAACGCCACCGCGCTCGCCACGCGGATGCTGCAGGTGGTGCCCGCCACCCACGGCGACCGCTCCGGCGTGATCGGCAGTGCCACGCTCGTGCTCGACGGAGTCCTGAGCCCGGCGGCGATCGATGCCTCGTTGGATGCCAAGGCGGGCAAGCGGTTTCGCCGGGCAGCGAGCACGGGCTAGTTCGCCGCCACGGTCACGGCCGGTTAGAGCCGGTTCTCAGGACCGATGACCGCCCAGACCGCCTTTCCCGTGGGCGTCGGAGTGTTTCCCCATGTGCGGCACAGTGCCGACACGACGGCCAGACCCGAAGGCGGGCGACTCCCCGTCGTCTCGTGACGGCTGGCGTGGGTGCGGCTGGAGTCCTCCACCACCACGGTGATCGCCGACCCGTCAGACTCCAGGCGCAGCCGGGGACTGGAATCCGTGTGCTGCAGCACGTTCTCGACAAAGGCGGTGGCAACGACGGTGGCCACCGGGATCAGGTCGGCCCGGGACCATGCCGTGAGCCAACCGGCGACCAACTCGCGCGACCGGCCGAGGCTGTGCACGGCCGTCAGCTGGGCCCTGGCCCGGTGGCGCCGGGCGCCCGGGGCGGGCAGCGCGCCCATCGCGCGGTCAACGGTGTCGTACACCGCGACCCGCGCGTCGATACCGGATCGTGCGATGGCCGCGCGGACGTCGGCGTCCCCGCACACCAGGATGATCGGGACCCGCGGCCAGCTGGCGACGTGCCAGCGCGCGCTGGTGAACGCCAGCCACGACGAGGCCGCGGGGGCGGTGAGGGCGGTGACGTCGACGATCACCGCCCGCGGCTCCTCGAGGGAGGCGTGAATGATCTTGTCGCGCAGCCAAAGATAGGTCGTGTCGTCCAGAACGCCGCGGGCGCTGAGTACGACGGCGCCGGCAGTCACCGCTGAGGTGATGCCGAGTGCACGCGGCCGATCGGTGTCTACCATCGCGTTTGCCGGGTACCCCGCGCTGCTTCGGGGTAACCCGCCCGGCGGTCAGACCTTTGCGGCGCCTCCGCGCCGCTCAGAACGACATGGCGCCGCTCACCCGGGTCGCCGTCACCTCGGTGCCGTGCATGTCCATCGACCACGTCCCGTATCGCATCGCGGGGGCCTGGCTCAGTTGCTGATTCAGTCGCATCTGGCGCACCTGGTCCATGAACGCCTTGTCCTTTGCCTTGATCGCGTCGGTCACCTTGTGGTCGCCGGGTGCGCTGTTGTTCATCACACCCGTGATGCTGCGGTCGGGTCGCACCACGTAGGTTGCGCGCGCGTCGCCGTGCTTGGCTGTGTACAACCCCGCGGGTTCCGCCACTCGCGATGCCGCGAAGGTCATGACGGTGGTGTCGGCCTCGTTCATGGTCAGCTCACCGTTGATGGTCGTCCCGTCGAATGCCGCCTCGAGCTCGTCGCCGTAGACCGACATGAGATCCATCCGGCCGTCCCGCTGTTGGCCGACGAAATACGCTTCGTCGGTGCTGCCGTTGGTGGCGTAGGCGACGACGTCGTCACCATCGACCGTGATGGCCATCGTCATGGGCATCGTCATGGGTTCGTCGTGCGAGACGGGAATGTCGGCGATGAACGTTGCCGTGGCGGGCATCGCCGCGGCCGCGGTTGCGCCGGCGACCGTGTCCGTGGGATGCGGCGCGGTGCCGTTGGAACATGCCGTGACCAAGCCGGCGGCGGCGACCGCGCCTGCGGCGATCACCAGGGCGGTACGAATCTTCATGCTGAACCAGCCTCCTCATGACCCGTCCGCCACCATGGCGGCGGGTTCGGAGGATGGGTGTGGCGGCGGCGCGGGGGCGTTACACCGTGGGAACGTCCACCTGGATCTCCCCGAGGGTGAAAGGCGGCGCGCCGGTGCCGGTGATGGAGTGGCCCCACGGCGTGCGCTCGCCGATCCTGGCCGGCGCGGTGCGGTCGCCGATCGCGATGCTGACATGTGCTGCCTTTACCACGTCATCGGGCAGGTCGCCGAAAACCATTCCCCGCCAATGGTATCGGCCGTCAATGGGATCCAGATGCCCGCTAAGGCGCGCCCGCACCACGTGTCCGCCGCCGATGGTGGCCGGCCCGTCGTAGAGCTCATCCTCGACGCCGACCGAACTCAGGTCGAAGGCCGACTCGATCTTGCGGCGGGCCAACGCCCAGTCGATCGCCCGATCGTCGGGCACCCGGGCGTTGAACACCCGCTGGGTGCTGTGCCGCACCTCGATGCGAGTGCACACCGTGCGCGCCATCACGGCAAGGCAGTCACGGATGTAGCGGGTCGCGGCGGCGGTATCGCCCGCGGGCAGCAGGAACCAGTTGGGTAGGCCGTGCACCGCGACGCCGAGATAGGGGCGTAGCGCCTCCCGCCCGGGTGGGTGGGGTCCCGCGCTGACGACGATCCTGGCCCGAAATCGTCGACCGTCGTCGGCCAGCAGGTCCCAGCAATGGCCGGCCTCGTCGAATGCCCAACGGGTGGGCGCATTCTCGGGGCCCATGACGACGCTGACCCCAGCGGCGCGCAGCGCATCGCCCGTGCCGGGTGCGCCGCCGACGACGAGGACGTCGCAGATCGTCACGGGGTTACCGGGGTAGGAACCCGGTGCGTTTCCACATCCGGCGCGCGATTGGCCCCATCAGGCCCATCTCCTCCAGGAAGGCCCCAAGCGGGGCGAACCCGATCACCTGGACCTGGTGGCGGTGGGGGCTGCTGCGGGCCACCCGGCGGGCGGCGTCGGCATCGAGGCCCATCCGCCGGTAGGGTACGCGGTTGGTGAACAAGTGGCGGAAGAACAGCCCGCCGAGCCCGTTGACGTTGGCCACGAACATCCGGTTCAGCCTGCGCATATGCGGGGCGCGTCTGCGCAGCCCGTCGCGGGCGAACTGGATGTGGCGCGCCTCCTCGGCGACGTGGATGCGCATGAGCCGCTGCACCATCGGCTGTATCTCGGGGTCGTCCATCATCTGGCGCTGCAGCGAGTCGAAGATCTCCTCCCCGATCAGCGCGGCCATCCACAGCAGCGGACCCTGAAAGGCCAGCGGCAGCATGTTGATGAACGTTCGCTGATATCGGCGCGGCCGCACCGGCTTTGCGCCCACCCGTTCGATCGCCTTGCCGAACATGATCATGTGGCGGGTCTCGTCGCCGAGTTCGGTCAGCTCATAGTGGGTGGCGCGGGTAGTCGGGTCCTGATGAATCATCCTGCGCAGCAGCGCCTGATTGAGCATGTTCTCGAACCAGATGCCCGCCGAGAGCGTGTTGACGAACTCCTGCCGGGACAACTCGATTCGCTGTGCGCGGCTCATCGAATCCCACATCGGCGTGCCGTACAGCGACACCGTCTTCGGCGGCAGGAAGAACTTGTCGGGATCCAGCGGGGCGTCCCAGTCGATATCGACGACCGGCGCGTAGGACTTCTTCACCGAACCCTTGAGCAACCGCTCCGAGAACTCCTCACGGGTCGCCGGCACCGTCTTCGGCGCCGGCCTCATCGAAGCGGTCATCGTCGACCTCCTCCCACGCGGTACGTCCGAAGGTAACCAGCTCATGCACGCCGGTCAATACCCGCGGTACCGCATACTTCAGAGTATCCCCGAGGTATCCCCGAGTCGCGCTCAACCGTGGAAGTGCGCCTTCAACTGCCCGAGTGTCCCGAAGTCGGCGACCGCCTGGTCGCCGGGGCGCAGCGGGGCCGGGGCGGTGAGGGTGCCGCTGAGGACGATGTCGCCCGCGCTGAGCCCCTCGCCGCGGGCCGCGAGATGCCCGGCCAGCCATGCCAACGCGCGCGCCGGATCGCCCAGGACGTTGGCCGCGTGACCGTCCAGCCGCGTATCGGCCACTGTCGCGGTTACGGCGAGTTGCGCCAGGTCGACGTCGCCGGGTGCGAACCGCGGGCCGAGCACGGCACGCGCGGCGTAGGAGTTGTCGGCCACCAGCATCGCGGCGGTGCGCGCTCCACCGTCCCAGCGGCTGTCGATGATCTCGAATGCGATGGCCAGTTCGGCGGTTGCGTCCAGAACGTCGCGCGCGCTGACATGCCCGTCAAGGTCCGCGCCCAGCACGAACGCCACCTCGACCTCGAGTGCCGGGGCGATCAGCCCGGCCAGGGTGACGTCGCCCTCGGTGCTCACCGTTGCGGCGCTGAGGAATCCGCCGACGGGTTCGTCGGTAGAGAACGACGCCCGCCCGGCGGCCGACGTGAGACCGACCTTGAAGCCAACCGGTTCGTCGCCGGAGGCGGAGCGCAATAGGAGACGCTGGCGCTGCACGGCGTAGCCGAAGGTGATGTCCATCGCCTCGTCGTCCGCCGTGGGGGCGATGGGCGCACCACGGCGTTGGGCGTCCTCGAGCCGCGCGGCACAGGCGGCCGGGTCTGCGTTCATGATCGTCTCCTCGTTCTGGCCGGATCGGGGGCCGGTATGGTCCGCCGTGTCCGGTGTATCAGACAGCGTCCGATAAGGTGGGGTGGTCGCGCAAACTCCGCACCAGCACGTCACCCCGCACTACGACGCACTACGAAATGGATCGCCATGAGCCGTGTCACCGCTCCCGCGCTGCGGCGGGGTTTGGACATCCTGGAGCTGTTCCTCGAACCCAACAACGGGCTGCGGGTTCCCGAGATCACCGAGCGGCTTGGTCTGCCTCGTGCCACCGCCCACGAACTGGTCGCCACGCTGGTCGATCGTGGCTATCTGCAGGCGGTTTCGGAACCGCCGAGCCGCTACGTGCTCGCGACCAACGCATTTCGCCTCGGAGCGGCCTATGAGCAGGGGCTCGACCTGGTGTCGATCGGACGGGAGAGCGCGGCCCGGGTCGCCGCCAAATGCGGCGAGACGGTCCAGATCGTCATCCGCGAAGGTGCGCACGTCGTCTATGTCGTGCGCGTCGACAGCACCCACACCATCCGGCTGGTATCTCACGTCGGCAGCCGCCTGCCCGCGTACTGCACGGCCGGGGGGAAGGCGATGCTCGCGGCCCTCCCCGACGACGAGATCGACGCGCTCTTCCCGACCGACGCTGCCCTGCCGCCGATGACCGGGAACAGCATCCACAATCGCGAGCGGCTCTTCGCCGAACTCGCCACCGTGCGTAAACGCGGCTGGGCCGAGGAGAACCGGGAGTCCAACACCGACGTCGCCTGCGTCGCGGCGCCGGTGTACGACCGGACCGGCACCACCGTGGCCGCGATGAGCATCTCGGTGCCCATCCTGCGCTGGAACAAGGCCGCCAAGTCCCGCTATGTGGAGCTCGTACTCGACGGGGCCAGGGATTTGTCGGCCAACCTCGGGGCACTGCCGAGGGTGTGAGCGCCGGCCGGTCCGCTCATCCGGATCACCGCGCGGCCGACGGCACCGGTGGCCATCGCATGGTAGGCATCGTTGATCTCTCCGAGTTCGTAGCTGCGGCCCAGCAGCCGCTCGAGCGGAAGCTTGCCTGCGCGGTACAGCCGCAGAATCTCGGGTATCTGCAGTGGGGTGTTCGCCGACCCGTACAGGCTCCCGATCAGCGTCTTTTCCTGCTGCACCAGGGGATTGATCGGCAGCTCGACGGTGGCGCCCGCCCTGCCGAGACCCACCGCGACCACGGTGCCGCCCGTGCCCACCATGTCGACGGCCTGACGTAAAGTGGCCGCGGCGCCCACCGCATCCAGTGCCCACCGGGGGGCTCGGCCACAGAGCCGGGCGATCTCGGCGTTGGTGTCGGTGACGGTGGTCGGGTTGACGGTGTGCGTGGCGCCGACGCTTCTGGCCAATTCCAGCTTGGCGTCGACGGTGTCGATCGTGACGATCGGGTACGCGCCGAGCAGCGCCAGGCCCATGATCGCGCTCAGCCCCACCCCGCCCGCGCCGATGACCGCCACCGCTTCGCCCGCCGCCCCGGTCATGTGGTTGAGCGCCGCGCCGACTCCGGTGACGACGGCGCATCCAGTCACCGCGCTGATCTCCGGCGGCACGTCCGGGTCGATCGGGATGACCGAGCGTTCCGACACCACGCACTGTTCGGCGAAGCACGACACCCCCATCAGGTGGTGAACGGTGCTGCCGCGCAGGCTCAATCGTGATTCTCCGTCGATGAGCCCGCCCGTTTCGCTGTGCACGCGGCCCAGTCCGCACAACGCCGGACGCCCGGTGAGGCAGAACTCGCACTCGCCGCACCGCGGCCGCCACATCGTGATCACCGAGTCGCCGGGTTGCACGCGGGTCACACCGGGGCCGACCGCTTCGACGACGCCGGCCCCTTCGTGGCCGAGCACGGCGGGCAGCTTCGCGGTGAGGTCGCCGTTGATGTAGTGCAGATCGCTGTGGCAGACGCCCGCGGCCTGTACCCGCACCAGTACATCGCCGGGACGCAGGTGAGCCAGGTCGAGGTCCTCGATCGTCAATGGGGTACGGGCCCTGTGTAATACGGCGGCCTTCATGGTTCTCCTCGGGGGTGCGCGGCGAATCGAGTAGCGTCGATATTTCAGACAACGTCTGTTATATCGAGTATGACGGCCTCCCAAGGTGCCGTCAAGGGTTGACCGGCAATCCGGGCGCATGACAACATGATCTGTATATAGATCACTGTCCGAAATATAAGAATGGAGCAGGATGACGATCACCACCCCGCCGCCGTCCGTCACGGCACCCGCCCAGCTTGAAGCGGTCGTCTCTGCGGCGGCGAATGCGGCGCGCACCTGGATGCGTACCAATCCGTCCACGAGGGCCAGGGTGCTCAGGGTCATCGCCGACCGCCTCGACAACGACGCCGATCAGCTGGTGGCCATCGCGGCGCGCGAAACCCACCTGACCGAGCAGCGGCTGCGAAACGAGCTGGTGCGAACGACGTTTCAGCTCCGATTCTTCGCCAACACGATCATCGAGGGTCGCTACCTCGACGCGCGCATCGATCACGCCGACCCGTCCTGGGGGATGGGATCGCGGCCCGACATCCGCCGGATGCACGAACCGATCGGGCCGGTGCTGGTGTTCGCCGCCAGCAACTTCCCGTTCGCGTTCAGCGTCGCCGGCGGCGACACCGCGTCCGCGCTGGCGGCGGGTTGCCCGGTGATCGTCAAGGCGCATTCCGGCCACCCCCGGCTGTCCGAGCACACCGGAGCGCTGGTGGCGCAGGAG
>Ga0075369_10000203_pt1 | contig 17437 bp, 18 predicted proteins | sample EndMethybrTD3034_FD_71400 | JGI IMG/M metagenome (GOLD analysis project Ga0075369, IMG submission 71400) | Populus endosphere microbial communities from Tennessee, USA - Endosphere MetaG P. TD hybrid TD303-4 | ecosystem: Host-associated > Plants > Roots > Endosphere | place: USA: Tennessee...
TCGATGTTCACGACCGCGAGCCGGTGGTGCTCGTTGTCGTAGGTCATGAAGCAGATGAAGTCGTTGCGCTGCACGACATGCATGTTGAGCACGGTGCAGTACCAGTCGACCATCCTGGCCATGTTCGACGAGCGCAGCACGAAGTGCGCGAAAAGCGACGGCGCGATCGGCTTGCTGTCGAGGGTACGCGATTGCAGGACCGTATCCATCGGCTGACCTCCGGGAATGTTGTCTGATCCTACGCCGTCCGGCGCTGGCGCAACAACCGTCCGCTGGGCCTGTCGGGAACCTGCCCGGGCGGCGGCAGCGGCTCGCCGTTCACCACGACTGCATGGATGCCGCGCGGATGGGCGATCAGGCGGTCGGCGCCGGCCGGCAGGTCGTTGACGCGCTCCAGCGGCGAGGCGCCGACCGTCGCGGGATCGAAGACAACGATATCGGCCGGCAGGCCGATGGCCAGCCGGCCGCGGTCTGTGAGGCCGAACAGCGCCGCGGTCGCGCCGGTCAGGCGATGGACCGCCTGCTCGAGCGTCAGCGCGCCGTCCTCGCGCACCCAGTGGCCCAGCAGATGGGTCGAATAGCACGCGTCGCAGAGCTGGCTGAGATGGGCGCCGCCGTCGCCCAGGCCGATCACGACATTGGGGTCCTTGATGATCTCGCGCACCTCGTCCTCGACGAAGTTGAGCTGCGAGGCGCGCACGCGCGTGTCGAGATCCTCCAGCGCCAGGTCGAGCATCAGGTCGACGGCGTGCTTGCCGCGTTCGCGGGCGACATCGGCAAGCTTGCGCTCCACGAGCGAGGGGTCCTTCGCCTTGGTGATGACGTAGGTCCAGAAGGCGGCACGCCGGGTATCGCCTTCCAGCTCCTTGCCCATGAACACCGCGTCGTCAGGCCCGCGCCCGTCGGCCTGGCGCTTCACCCGCGTCCGGAAGGCCGGGTCGGCATAGACCGCGCGCCGCGAAGCGTCATCGGCTGCTTCGCGCCCCGCAGCGAACGAGGCCCAGGTGTCGAACACCACGGGCGAATGGAAGTCGAACTCGATCTGGATCGGGCGGCAGGCGCCCTGCGGGTAGATCGGCAGGCCGCGGGCGACCTGCTCACCCGCTCTGGCAAGCTGCGGACGATGCGAGTTGGGTCCGAGCGAGCCCGCCAGCAGCGCCGTCCACACGAGCGGCCGACCGGACTTGGCGTGCAGCGCCTCGTACTCCTCCCAACGTGGATCGCGGCCGACATTGTACTGGATGATGCCGTGGCCCGACCGGCCGACGGCGTCGGCGATCTCCAGCATCTCGTCGAAGCCCGCGAGCCTGCTCGGCACCGGGCGGCCGCCATAGCCGATATGGACCTTGGACACCGAGGTGGCGAAGCCCACGGCGCCGACATCCATCGCTTCGGCCGCCAGCCGCTTCATGGTGGCGATCTCGTCGGGGCGTGCGGCGCGCTCGGTCGCCTCCTCGCCCATCACCGACAGGCGCAGTGGCGTGTGACCCAGCATGACCGCGACATTGATGCCGAGCGGTCGCGCGGCGACCGTGTCCATGTATTCCGGGAAGGTGACGAACGGCCAGTCAGGGCCGATGCCCGCTTCCAGCGCGGAGAGGCTCATGGCCTCGACCCGCTCCAGCGTGCGCAGGATGAGGCCACGATGCTCAGGCCGGGTCGGCGCGATGCCGAAGCCACAATTGCCGACCACCACCGTGGTCACGCCATGCCAGGGCGAGATGGTGAGCATGGGATCCCACAACACCTGGGCATCGTAGTGGGTGTGGATGTCGACGAAGCCCGGCGCCACGACCTGGCCGCCGGCGTCGATCGTGCGCTCGGCGGTATCGGGAGCCTTTCCGAGCGCCACGAGCTTGCCGTCCTTGATGCCGACGTCGCCGCGGTAGCGCGCGGCACCGGTGCCGTCGACGATCTCGCCGCCGACGATCTTGAGGTCGTACGCCATCCGCTTACTCCACCTTGATGCCGGTGTACTCGATCATCTTCTTCCAATAGGCAAGGTCGGCTTTCTGCCGCTCGGCGAAAGTCTCCGGCGTCGTGCCGATCGGATCGAAGCCCAGGGCCTTCCAACGCTCCAGCGAGGCGGGCTCCATCAGCACCTTGTTGATGTCGGCCGAGAGCTTGTCGACGATCGGGCGTGGCGTCTTTGCCGGCGCGAAGATGCCGTACCAGCCTTCGATGGCGAAGTCGGGGAAGCCCGACTCCTCCATGGTCGGCAGGTCGGGCGCGGAGGGCGAGCGTGTGGCGCAGGTCTGGGCCAGCGCCTTGACCTTGCCGGCCTTGGCTGCCGGCAACGCCGAAGGCAGGTTATCGAACATGAAGGCGACGCGACCGCTCATCAGGTCGGGCATGGCAGCCGAGCTGCCACGATAAGGCACATGCGTGGCGTTGAGGCCGGCGCGCTTCACCATCAACTCGGCCGCCACATGCTGGGAGCTGCCGGGAGCGGCCGAGGCGTAGCTGACGCCGCCATCCTGCTTCTTCGCCCACTCGACGAATTCCTTGGGCGTGTTCGCCGGCACGTTGGGCGCCGTCACCAGCGCCATGCAGGCCGTGCCGATCAGAGTCAGCGGCTGGAAGTCCTTGATCGGGTCGTACGGCAGGTTGGGGAAGAAGATCATGTTGGACGCGTTCGTGCTTTGCGTGCCCAGCATCACCGTGTAGCCGTCGGGCTGGGACTTCGCGGTGAAGTCGGTGCCGATCGCGCCCGAGGCACCACCCTTGTTCTCGACCACGACGCTCTGTCCCCAGATCTCCGACAGCCGCGCGGTCAGGATGCGCGATAGCGTGTCGGTCGGCCCGCCAGCTGGAAACGGCACGACCCAGCGCACCGTTCGGTTGGGATAGGCCTCCTGTGCCATTGGCGCCGCCATCTGCGCCACCAGCACGACAAGGCCTGCAATCGACGCACAAATCCCGCGAGGCAACATCCCAACACCCTTTTTTGCATATCTCCGGTCTCGCGACCCTATCGGAAGAAACAATCAAAACAAACGACGAGAAATCACGCCTTGCCAGGGGGTTGCGTGGCGATAGAGTGGCTGCGAACAACTTCAGCCGCGCCGTGCAATTGCCGGCGCTGCGAAGAATGAAATATCCCCTCGCCGATACGCGTTCACCGGGAGTCGCAGCCATGAAGCTCGCGCTGTTGGTCGGTTCTGCCGCCATCGCTGGAACGGCGATAGCAGCCTATGGTCCGGGCGACCTGTCCCCGTTCTCCGTGAAGTCGAACGCAGCGTCGCCGCGTTACCTCGGATACGTCGAAGGCGAGACGACGCTGGTGGCGCCGCCGGTCGCCGGCCGGCTGGTCTCCCTCGCCGTCGAGCGCGGCGACCGGATCGAGAAGGGCAGCCGGCTGTACATCATCGACACCACGCAGGCCGAAGCCGAAGTCGCGCGCACCTCCGCACGTCTCGCCGAATTCCAGGCGCGTCACAGCAACCTGCTGACCGGCAAGCGGGTGGAGGAGCAGGACGTCATCCGCGCCCAGCGCCGCCAGGTCGAGGCCACACTGGTCGCGGCCGAGGCAGACCTCGGCCGACAGAGCGAGCTGGTGGCGCGGAACATCGCCTCGCGTCACGCCTACGACCAGGCCTTCGCCCAGGTGGCCGAATTGCGCGCCCGTGCAGCCGCCCTGGTCGCCCGCGAACGCGCCGGCGACCTCGCGGCGCGGCAGCCCGAGATCGATGCCGCCGCCGCGATGGTCGAGCAGCAGCAGGCAGCGCTTGCTCGCGCCAAGAACCAGCTCTCCGAGCTGATGCCCGTCGCGCCGGATTCGGCGCTGGTCGAGAACACCTTCTTCAACGTCGGCGAATGGGTGCCGGCGGGCTCACCCGTCGTGTCGCTGCTGCCCGACTTCCGCATAAAAGTGCGCTTCTTCGTCCCGGAACCCGAGGTCGCCAAGGCGCGGACCGGCACGCGCATCCGTTTCAGCTGCGACGGTTGCCCGCCCGACCTTGGTGCCACCATCGTCTACGTCGCGCCGCGGGCGGAATACACGCCGCCGATCATCTATTCCCAGGGCGCACGCGCCAAGCTGGTCTTCATGGTCGAGGCGCGCCCTGACCCGATGGCCAACTCTCCCCTGCAGCCCGGATTGCCGATCAACGTCGAGTCCTTCTCGGGCTTCAGCACGTGGGCCTCGCGCTGACAATCGGTTCCCCGGACACGACGCTGGCGATCGACGTCCACGACCTGGTGAAGCGCTACGGCAAGCGCACCGTCGTCGATCGCGTCTGCCTCACGGTGGCGCCGGGCCGGGTCTGCGGCTTCCTCGGGCCCAACGGCTCCGGCAAGACCACGATGCTGCGCATGATCTGTGGTCTGCTGACGCCCGACAGCGGCTATGGCACTTGCCTTGGCCACGACCTGGTGCGCGAGCGCGAGGCGATCAAGCGCCAGACCGGCTACATGAGCCAGCGCTTCGGTCTCTACGACGAGCTCACCATCCGCGAGAATCTCGAGTTCGTCGGCCGGGTCTATGCGCTGGACCGCCTGCGGGAGCGGGTCGACGAGGCGCTCGAGCGGCTCGGCCTCGCGACGCGACAACGGCAGATCGCGGGGTCGCTGTCAGGCGGCTGGAAGCAGCGGCTGGCATTGGCCGCCTGCGTGATGCACTCGCCGCGCCTGCTGTTGCTCGACGAGCCGACGGCGGGCGTCGATCCCAAGGCGCGGCGCGCCTTCTGGGACGAGATTCACGCCTACGCGGCCCGGGGAATGACGGTGCTGGTGTCGACGCACTACATGGACGAGGCCGAGCGCTGCCATGACATCGCATACATCGCGTACGGCGAGCTGATGGCGCGCGGCACCGTGCGCGAGATCGTGGTGGGCTCGGGCCTGCATGCCTTTGTCGCCTCGGGCGAAGGCGCCGACCGGCTGGCCAACCTGCTGCGGCAGCCGGGCATCACCGCCGCGGCGTTCGGCACGACGCTGCACGTCTGCAGCCCCGAGCGCGATACGCTGCTGGCGGCAATCGCACCCTTTCGCAGCGATGCCACCTTCGAGTGGCGCGAGGCCGATCCAACGCTGGAGGACACCTTCATCCAGCTGATGGCCACGGCGCGGGACAATTCGGAGGCCTGATCGTGAGCTATCGTGCGGCCGTGCGCGGCTTTTGGGTACGGCTTGCCGCCATCGTCATCAAGGAAGTCGTGCCGCTGATGCGCGACCGGCTGAGCTTCTCGCTGATGTTCGCAATGCCGATCCTGGAGCTGTTGCTGTTCGGCTACGCCATCAACACCGATCCGCGCCAGCTGCCGACCGCCGTCATCGCCGCCGATCAGAGCCGCATCACGCGCACCGTTCTGACCGCGCTTGCCAACACCGGCTACATGGTCTTCACGCACCATCCGGAGAACGAAGCCGAGGCCAACGCACTGCTGCAGAGCGGTGACGTGCAGTTCGTGATCAGGATCCCTTCGGATTTCACGCGGCGATTGATCCGCGGCGAGCGTTCGCAGCTCCTGATCGACGCCGACGCTACCGACCCCATGGCGATCTCGAGTTCGCTGGCCGCCGCCCGGCCCGCGATCGATCGGGCGTTGCGCAACGACCTTGTCGGACCGCTCGCCGAGTGGGCAGGCCGCGACGATGCCGTCGAGCTGGTGCTTCATCGCCGCTACAATCCCGAAGGTAAGTCGCGTCTCAACATTATACCCGGCCTCCTCGCCGTCATCGTGTCGGTCAGCATGGTGCTCATGACCGCGCTCGCCATCACGCGTGAACGCGAGCACGGCACCATGGAAACGCTGCTGGCGACGCCGGTCCGGCCGATCGAGGTGATGATCGGCAAGATCGTTCCCTATTTCGCCGTCGGCGTCATGCAGACCGTCGTCGTCCTGCTGCTGGCCTGGTTGCTGTTCGACATCGGGGTCGAGGGCAGCTTTCCGCTGCTGATGCTGGGCACGGCCCTGTTCATCTGCGCCAACCTCGCCATCGGTTTCACCATCTCCACCGTGACCGTGAGCCAGCTCCAGGCCACGCAGGTCTCCTTCTTCGTCCTGCTGCCGACCATCCTGCTGTCGGGGTTCATGTTCCCGTTCCGCGGCATGCCGCAATGGGCGCAGTGGCTGGGCGAGTGCCTGCCGGCCACGCATTTCATCCGCATCACCCGCGGCGTGATGCTCAAGGGCTCGACCTTCGAGGATGTCGACCAGGAACTGGTGGCGCTGATCATCATCGTGATCGCGACGGCGACGCTCGCCATCAGCCGCTATCGCCTGACCCTCGACGCGACTGCGAAACCGGTGGCTTGACCCGCGCCGGGCCGCCGGGCAAGCCGAAGCGCCATGTCCGCGCCCGTCCTCGACGTGCCCGATTCGCTGTCGCGCCTCATTCCCTCGCGTGTGGCGCGTGGCTTCTTCCTCGCCGTCGTCTCCGGCCTGTTCTTCAACTGCCTCAACGTGTCGGCCAAGGAGCTGGTGAGCGAGCTGCCGCCGCTTCTGGTCTCGTGGGGCCGATGGCTGGCCGGCATCGCCTTCATCGCACCTTACATGCTGTGGCGCGTCGGCCCGAGCGGCATGCGCACGCGCGATCTGAAGCTCCACTGTCTGCGCGGCGTGTTCCACACGCCGGGCTACGGGCTGTGGTACGAGGCCGTCGCCTGGCTGCCGCTGGCCACCATGGCGGCGCTGGGCTTCACTGGCCCGATCTTCGTCACCCTGGGCGCCGTGCTCTTCTTGCGCGAGACCGTGCACTGGCGGCGCTGGGCGGCAGTCGGCGTCGGCTTCTTCGGAATGCTGGTGATCGTGCGGCCGGGCCTGGTGGCGATGAACCCCGGCGTCGTCATGATGATGATGGCCGTGCCGCTGATCGCCGGTTCCAACCTCGTCGCCAAGGTGGTCGCCGGCCGCGACCGGCCCGAGGCAGTTGTCCTATGGCAAAGCGTGGTCGGCGCCGTCTGCTTCGCCCCGTTCGGCCTGTGGTTCTGGCAGGCGCCGACCGGCGGGCAGCTCCTGTGGTTCCTGGCGTCCGGCTTCTTCGGCACCATGGGTTACTTCTTCATCACCTGGGCATACCGGCTGCTCGACATTTCCGCCCTGCAACCCATCACCTTCCTCGGCATCGTCTGGGCCGCCTTGTCGGACGTTGTACTCTGGGGCAAGACCTCTGACGGCTGGACGTTCGTGGGTGCCGCCATCATCGTGGCGGCGACAAGCTATATCGCCCATCGCGAGGCCAGAGCTGGAGGAAAGAAGACATGACCGATCGTCTGGCCGGCAAGGTGGCCCTGATCACCGGCGGCGCCTCGGGCCTCGGCGCCAATGCCGCCGCCCTGATGGTGCAGGAAGGCGCCAGGGTCGTGGTCGCCGACATCGCCGTCGATCGCGGCAAGGCGGTGGCCGACAAGCTGGGCTCGGCCGGCCATTTCGTGAAGCTCGACGTCACCAGCGAGGACAACTGGCAGGCCGCGATCGGCGAAACCGTCGACAAGTTCGGCGCGATCCACGTCCTGCTCAATTCGGCCGGCATCGGGCTCGGCAAGACCGTTGAAGACATCACGCTCGAGGAATGGCGCAAGGTCCATGCGATCGACCTCGACGGCGTGTTCCTAGGCTGCAAACACGGCGTTCGCGAAATCAAGAAGCACACCCACAAGCTCGGCGGCTCGGTGATCAACATCTCGTCGATCTCCGGCATCATCGCCGGCGCCAACATGGCGGCCTACAACTCTGCCAAGGCGGGCGTACGGCTGCTCAGCAAGTCGGTGGCGCTGCACTGCGCCAAGTCGGGCTACAACATCCGCTGCAACTCGGTGCATCCCACCTTCATCGACACGCCCATCCTCGACCGCTACCGCGACCGCTTCGGCAACGAGGTGATGCAGCAGAAGCTCGGCCGCCAGGTGCCGATCGGACGGCTCGGCCGGCCCGAGGAAGTGGGCTGGGCGCTGGTCTTTCTCGCCTCCGACGAATCGAGCTTCATGACCGGCTCGGAGGTCGTAATCGACGGCGGGATCAGTGCGATGTGACGAGGATGAGCGAGGAGTTGAGCGATGAAACCCGTCGAAACCATGCCCTCGCGTCCGACCGTGAATGATGTGGGGGCCACGACCGACGCCACCTTGGCAACGATAACCACCGACGGGACGGCGCGGCGGCTACCGTCGTGGGTGCGTATCTGCGCAATCATTGTCGTTTCGGCCTTCGCCTTGGGGTTGGCGATCAACCTCCTCGCCGTGCTTCTCGACCTCGCTGCTGCATTCAATTAGGGAACACAACGACCATGCTGCTCTCTCTTAACGGACGACGCGTCTACTTCGATCTCGCCGGGCCGCAGGGCGCGCCGACGGTGTGCTTCACCCATTCGCTGAACGCCGATGGCGGCATGTGGGTCGAGCAGATGGTGCCGCTGCTGGCAGCGGGCTATCGTGTGCTGCGGCTCGATATGCGCGGCCATGGCGGCAGCGCGCCGGTCGACGGCGACTACACGATGGACGCGCTGGCGGCCGACGTGAAGGGCGCGCTCGACGTGCTCGACATCAAGAAGGTGCATTACATCGGCCTGTCGATCGGCGGCATGATCGGCCAGGGCTTTGCGCTCGCGAACTCCGGCAGCCTGCTGTCGCTGACGCTTTGCGACACCCAGCCGTCGACGCCGCCCGGCTCGGCGGGAACCTGGGAAGAGCGCAAGGCGACCGTGCGAACCAAGGGCCTGGCGGCGCTGGCCGACGCCACGATGGAACGCTGGTTCACCGACGAGTTCAAGAAGGTGAACCCGGTGCGCTGGCGCGAGGTCCGCGACACGATCAGCGGCACCACGCCCGCGGGCTCGGCGGGATGCATGTCGGCGATCCAGAACTTCGACTATCTCGACCGGCTCCCCACCATCAAGATCCCGACCCTGGTGATCTGCGGCGACGAGGACCAGGGCACGCCACCCGACCGCAACCAGCTCATCGCCTCCAAGATCCCGGGCGGCCGCTACGAGGGTATCGCCGCGGCGCGTCACCTGCCGAACGTCGAGCGGCCGGACCAGTTCAATCGCATCATGCTGTCGTGGCTGGCAGCGAACCGCTAAGGCATCACCATGGATTTCGCGTTTTCTGAAGACCAGCTCGCCATCAAGGACAGCGTCGCCAAGCTGTGCGCCCAGTTCGACGACAGGTATTGGCTGAAGAAGGACAAGGAAGGCGGCTTCCCCGACGACTTCTATCGCGCCATGGCCGATGCCGGGTGGCTCGGCATCGCCATGCCCGAGGAATATGGCGGCGCGGGGCTCGGCATCACGGAGGCGGCGCTGCTGATGCAGACCGTGGCCGAGTCCGGCGCGGCGTTGCAGGGCGCCTCGGCCATCCATCTCAACATCTTCGGGCCCAACCCGATCGTCGTGTTCGGTACCGAGGAGCAGAAGAAGCGCATCCTGCCCGACATCATCAAGGGCAAGATCAAGGGCTGCTTCGCCGTCACCGAGCCCGACGCCGGGCTGAACACCACGGCGCTCGATACCAAGGCCGAGCGCGACGGCAACGGCTACATCGTGCACGGCAAGAAGACCTTCACCACGACGGCGTCGGTCGCCGACAAGATGCTGCTGATCGCGCGCACCACGCCCAAGGACAAGTGCAAGCGCGCCACGGACGGGCTGTCGCTGTTCTACACCGACTTCGACCGCTCCAAGATCGAGGTCACCGAGATCGACAAGATGGGCCGTAAGGCGATCGACACCAACCAGGTGTTCATCGATGGACTGAAAGTACCGCTCGAGGACCGCATCGGCGAGGAAGGCAAGGGCTTCCACTATCTGCTGCATGGGCTGAACCCCGAGCGCGTGCTGATCGCGGCCGAAGCGATCGGCATCGGCAAGGCAGCCCTCGCCAAGGCCACGCAGTACGCCAAGGAGCGCATCGTGTTTGGCCGGCCGATCGGCAAGAACCAGGCGATCCAGCATCCCCTGGCCGAGAGCTGGATGCAGCTCGAGGCCGCCAACCTGCTCACCTTCAAGGCGGCGTGGCTCTACGACAATGGCAAGGAATGCGGGGCGGAGGCCAACTCGGCCAAGTACCTCGGTGCACGCTTTGCCTACGATGCCTGCGAGCGGGCGATCCTCACCCATGGCGGCTACGGCTACGCCAAGGAGTTTCACGTGGAACGCTTCCTGCGTGAGGTCCTGATCGCGCGTATCGCTCCCGTGAGCGAGCAGCTCATCCTGTGCTACGTGGCCGAGCGCGTGCTGGGGCTGCCGAAGAGCTACTAGACCCACTACTCGTGCCGCCGCCGCAGCAGCAATTGCGGCGGCAATGCGGCGAGTTTTGTCCCAAAGGTGCAACCACGACCGGCAGCGGCGCGTTTGTTAGGCAGCAGACCAATGGAGTCGCAGCCATGACCAACAGCCACGTGCACGCTGCCATCGCGCTCGGTGGCGCGTTGATTGTCGGCGCCTTCGTCGCCTTCGTGCCGCCGGTTCCGCCGGCGTCCGCGCAAAGCCACGCGCAGCGCATCTGCCGTGAGCAGGGCATTTCACCTCAAAGCGACGGCTACGAGTATTGCCTGTCGCAGGCGACGCGCGCCTTGTACTGGGGCGAGCCTGGTCTGGCACGCAGCTTTGCCCGGGTGACCGCCAACGCTCGCGAGGCCTGCTTGGGTTACGGCCTCCAGCCACAGACGACGGGTTTCCAGGCCTGTCTCGAGCGTGAGACCTATGCTCGGGGCCTGATGGTGCACGCCGACTCAGCAACACCTGAGTATGGGCCGCAGATCGCCGATCATCCGTAGGCCGTCCGCCACATAAACATCTCATTCCCACGAGCAACTGGCCTTGCCTCCTGCCGTTGGCCCGACAGGACCAATGGAGACGAGAAAGGAGGCAGGCCGTGCTTCGCTACAATCTGATCATGCTGGCGGTAGGCGGCCTGACGATGGCGGCCATCACCCCTCGCGACCAGGCCGATGCCCAGTCGGGCCAGTCCTTGGCGTTTGCCGAGCATGCCTGCCTCGAATACGGCGTCACACCGGGGACGCAGACGTTCGAGCGATGCGTCCTGGGTGCCGCCAAGGCGTTCGACCGTGGCGAGCCCGACGTTGCCTACGCCGAGGCGCGCGTGGCGCGCGCGTCCCGGGAAGCGTGCAAGTCATCCGACAAGACGCCATACGCCAATGACGGCAGCGGATGCGCTGACGGGCTGACCAAGCAATAGATGAAGGGGCTGCCCTTCCAGGGAAGCGTCGCGTAGGCTCGGGCCATGCAACCGCTTCCTTCCTCCGTGCTTCCCGAGGGCGTCCGCGCCCGGGTCCTCTCCGGCATCAACGGCCTCGACATCCATGTGCTCGAGGCCGGCTTCGAATCGAAGGGCCGGCCCGCCGTCCTGCTGTTGCACGGCTTTCCCGAGCTCGCCTACAGCTGGCGCAAGGTGATGCCGGCGCTGGCGGCAGCGGGCTACCACGCCATCGCGCCCGACCAGCGCGGCTACGGCCGCACCACGGGCTGGGACGCCGACTACGACGGCGACCTTTCGGGCTTCCGGTTCATGAACCTGGTGCGCGACGCGATCGGTGTGCTGTTCGCGCTGGGCCATCGCACGGCAGAGTCCGTGGTCGGGCACGATTTCGGCGCCTCGGTCGCGGCCTACGCCGCGCTGATCCGGCCCGACATCTTCAAGCGCATGGTGCTGATGAGTGCGCCGTTTGGCGGGCCGCCGTCGATCCCGTTCGATACGGCGGGCAAGCCCGCCACACCGAAGGGCTACGACATCCATGCCGCGATGGCCGCGCTGCCGCGGCCGCGCAAGCATTACCAGTGGTACTACTCGACGCGGCCGGCCAACGAGAACATGTGGAAGGCCAAGCAGGGCGTGCACGATTTTTTGCGCGCGTACTACCACCACAAGAGCGCTGACTGGAAAGCCAACAAGCCATTCGAGCTCGCCGGCCGGACCGCCGAGGAGTTCGCAAAGATGCCGACCTATTACATTATGGATCTCGCCGACGGCATGGCCGAGACGGTCGCCAAGGAGATGCCGTCGGCCGCCGAGATCGCGGCCAACATCTGGCTGACCGAGCGCGAGCTCAAGGTCTACAGCGAGGAGTACGAGCGCAACGGGTTCCAGGGCGGGCTGAACTGGTATCGCGTGCGCACGACCGGCAGGGCGAACGGCGAGTTGGAGGTATTCAGCGGCCGCACCGTCGACGTGCCCTCGACCTTCATTTCAGGCCGCAGCGACTGGGGCATCTACCAGACGCCGGGCGCTATCGACCACATGCGGAAAACGGCCTGCACCAGGATGAAGGAGATCCACCTCATCGAGGGCGCCGGCCACTGGGTGCAGCAGGAGCAGCCGGACGAGGTGAACCGGCTGCTGCTCGAGTTCCTGAAGTCATAAACTCACTTCCCTCCCCAAGCTTCGGTTGGGGAGGTGCCCGCATAGCGGGCGAAGGGGTCATGAGCAGCAGTACGGTTGCTCATGACCCCTCCGGCCCTTCGGGCCACCTCCCCACCTGCGGTGGGGAGGAATGAGACTCAGGCCCGCCACCTCGCGGCCTCCGCCGGGTCGGCATTGCAAGCGGCAGCGACGAGGGCGGCGGTGAACAGCGTTGCCGTGCGTAGCTCGCCCTGCCCCACCTTGTCGCGCGTGTCGGCGGGAGTCAGGACGACGCGCAGGTTGGCGGCGGGATCGTCGAAGCCCGCGACCAGCCGCAGCGCCGGAATGTCGCCCTGCGCGAAGTTGGCGTGGTCGGAGTTGGCCATCAGAGGCCGCACGGTGCGCACGTTGAGGCCGTTGGCCTCGGCCGTGCCCAGGATGAACGGCTCGACGCCGGCATAGCCGCTGGAGAGCGCCGCGAGGTTGGGGCTGCCCGCCACCGAGTCGAGATTGACGTTGAGCGCGATCTTCGCGCGCTCGGCGGCGCTGAGCGCCTCGACATACTGCGCCGAGCCGGTCAGCGCCCATTCCTCGACGCTGAAGAACATCACCCGCAGGCCCCGCCGGAAGCCCGCGACTCGCGGCGCCAGCGCGCGCGTCACGGCGAGCACGCTTGCCAGCCCCGTGCCGTTGTCCATGGCACTCTCGGCGAGGTCGTGGCCGTCGACATGGGCGCTCAGCACCACCCATTCGTCGCTCTTGCCGGGATAGTCGTACAGCAGCGTTTCGGTCTCGGCCGGTCCCTCCTCGGTCTCGATGGTCATCGTCACCGTCGGATAGCCCGAAGCGCACCGCGCCAGCCGCGCCGCGGTCTCCGGCGCGATACCGAGGGCCGGGATGCCGTCACCCGCCTGTCGGCCCGACGAGCCCGCCACGACATGGCCGCTGAGCGGGCCTGCAATCAGGAAGCCCACCGCGCCATGGGCACGCGCCGCGTCGTACTTGCGGCGACGATGGATGGTGCCGGCGGCGAACATCAGCTCGTGGCGCACCAGCACGATGCGTCCCTTGATCTCGGCCGAATGCGCCTCGAACTCCTCGGGCGTGCCGCGGCCGAGGTCGATCACCTCTGCGGTCAGGCCGGCGGCCGGCGTCGCGATGGTGCGCACCAGTGGGTGGCAGGGGGCATGGCAGGCGGGATGGCTGCCATCGGCCAGACGCAGCGCAGCCTTGCGCGCGCGCCAGCCGCCGTAGAGGACGGGGATCGAGCGCCCCGAATTCGCGGGCGATGCCGCCTTCACGCGCTCGCGCAGGAGCGCGAAGGCGCGCTTCTCGCTCTCGGTGCCGGAAAGCCTGCCACCGCAGTCGCAGATGTCGTTGAAGTCGCGCCACAGGCCCGCGTCGGCCAGCAGCTCGGCCGCAATGGCACCATCGAGACGCCAACGAGTGAGGGGATCAGCCGCCAAGCCTGGCCTCCAGCAATTCGAGGAACGAAGCGGCGAGCGTCGAGGGTTCGCGGTCGCTGCGATGGAACACACCGATCTCGTAGAGGATCGCGGGCTCGAACGGCCGCGCCACCAGGCCGAGATGGCCGAAGCTTTCCGCCGACATCGGATCGACCAGCGCCCAGCCGGTGCCGGCCGCCACGAGGCCGCAGAGGCTCGCCAGGAACTCCGCCTCGACCACGCTGTTGAGATGTGCGCCGGCGGCGGCGAAGACGGCGATGAGCCTGGGGGGAAGCTGCAGCGAGCGCGCCGGCGCCACCATGGGCAAGCCCGACAGGAGTTTGGGCGTCAGCACTTTGCGCGCGGCAAGCGGATGGCGCGGCGGCAGCACAACGACGCAGCGCATCCGGTGGCGAGAGAGCTTGACCGAGGTCTCGTCGATCGGCAGCTCGGCGATGCCGATGTCGAAGCTTTCGCTCGGCAGGAGCTGGCTCACCACGTCGGAATGGCGCGAGATCAGCCGCACCGACACGCCGGGACGAGTGGCCAGGAACTCGGAGACCAGCTTGGGCAGAAGCGAGATCGCAGCCCAGGGATGGCTGGCGATGGCGAGGCGGCCAGCCTGGCCCTCGCGGATCTGCGCCGTTGCCGTCTGCAGGCGATCGACCTCGCCCAGCACGCGCGTGGCCTCGGCGTAGAACAGCGTGCCTTCCGACGTGAGCTTCAATCGACCGCCGGACCGCTCGAACAACGCGAAACCGACCGTCTCCTCGAGCCGCGCGATCTGGGTGCTGACGGCGGGCTGGGTGACGCCCATGGCGCCGGCTGCCGCGGTGACCGAGCGATGGTCGACGACGGCGCGGAAGGCTTCCAGAAGGCGAACATCCATGGAGGTATAAAGCCTGTTTATTGAACTTCTGGCCCAGAGACACGGCATTTCTAGCAAAATCTTTGCCGATATCGGAACAGAAGTCTTTCGGGCATACGAATTGCTTATGCCGTGAAGTGGGTTAGGCTCGTACCGGAGGGGAAGGATCGGGGATGGCGGGAACGCCGATCATCGGGGCGGAGGACGTGACCAAGCGGTTCGGCACGCATCAGGTGCTGACGCGTGTCTCGCTGCCGGTGATGGAGCGCGATGTGGTGTGCGTCGTGGGCCCGTCGGGCTCGGGAAAGACCACGCTGCTGCGCTGCTTCGCCCTGCTCGAGAAGCCGAGCGAGGGTCGCATCGTCATGCAGGACACGACGATCTCTACGCCCGAGCCGGACCGCCAGACCAGAGCCGCGGCGCGGGCGGTGCGTTCGGACATCGGCATGGTCTTCCAGCACTTCAATCTGTGGCCGCACATGTCGGTGCTGGAGAACCTGATCGAGGCGCCGCTGCGGGTGAAGCGCATGCCCAGGGATGAGGCAGTCGCTGTGGCCGAGAAGCTGCTGGCCAAGGTCGATCTCTCCGACAAGCGCGACGCCTATCCGGCGCGTCTGTCGGGTGGCCAGCAGCAGCGCGTGGCGATTGCCCGTGCGCTCGCCATGTCGCCCAAGGTGCTGCTGTTCGACGAGGCGACCAGCGCGCTCGACCCCGAGCTGCGCCGCGAGGTTCTGATGGTCATGCGCCAGCTCGCCCGCGAGGGCATGACCATGCTGGTCGTCACGCACGAAATGGGCTTCGCGCGCCACGTCGGCACGCGCACCGTGTTCATGGACCGCGGCGAGATCGTCGAGGCGGCGCCGGGCGCGGCGTTCTTCGATGCGCCGCAGACCGAGCGCGCCAAGCGCTTCCTGCAGCAGTTCGAGGAAGAGTGACGGGATGACGAGCGCAGCCAGGCATCCCGTCATCCCGACCAAGCGCCCGCATGGCGCGCGCGGAGGGATCTTCTCTCCACGGCAACGGTGTGTGTGGTGAAGCAAGGCCCCTCGACTTCGCTCGGGGCGACGGATAGCAAAGGAGGCATGTCATGGGTGTGACGAAGATACTGGGGGCACTCGCCCTCACCGCAACGTTGGGAATCATGGCGTCGTCTGGCGCCGAGGCGCAGCAGACGCAGTCGCGGCTCTACGACGTGACCAAAAGCAAGAAGGTCAGGGTCTGCCAGTTCCCGCTCTACTATTCGATCTCGTTCCGCAATCCCAAAACCGGCGAGATCGAAGGCATCGACGCCGATCTCGCGAAGGAATTCGCCAAGGAACTCGACGCCAAGCTCGAGATCGTGGAATCGAGCTTCGGCAGCTTCATCGCCGACCTGCAGGCGGGCAAATGCGAGATCGGCATGTTCGGCGTCGGCGCGACGATGAAGCGTGGGCAGGCCGTGGAATTCTCCAAGCCCTATTTGCTCACCAACCTCTATGCCGTCACGCGCAAGGACAGCAAGGTCAAGAAGTGGGAGGACATCGACCAGAAGGGCATCAAGGCCGCCGTCTCGCTCGGCAGCTACATGGAGCCCTTCATGAAGGGCTATGTGAAGAACGCCGAGGTCGTCTCGGTGGCGCCGCCCAACACGCGCGAGGCCGAGCTGGTGGCCGGCCGCGTCGACGTCATCATCACCGACTTCCCGACGGCCATCAAAGTGACCGACGAGTTCGACTGGGCGACTTACATTTTGCCCAACGAGAAGCTCGCCATCACGCCCTATGCCTACGTCGTGCCCCAGGGCGACCAGATCTGGCTGAACTACGTCAACCTGTTCGTCGACACCATCAAGCTCGACGGCCGGCTGCTGAAGTACGCCAAGAAGCACAAGCTCGACCCGATCGTGGCGCCGTGATTTTGCTGGGAGCGCGCGCCACTCCGTGGCGCGCGCTCCCAGCAATGAGGTGACGATGTTCAAATATCAGTTCCGCTGGGATACCGTCTGGGGAAGCTTCGACTTCCTGATGGGCGGCCTGCAGATGACGCTGATCATCTCGGCCATCACGCTGGTGCTGGCGATGGCAGGCGGGCTGGTCATCGCGCTGCTGGACATGTCGCGCTTCCGGGCGCTGCGCTGGATCGGCGTCACGATCGGCGAGATCGTGCGCAACACACCGATCCTGGTGCAGCTCTTGTGGGTCTACTACGTGCTGCCGATCGTGTTCGGCGTGCGCATCGAGGCGCTGACGGCGCTGATCATCGGCCTGGCGCTCTACCAGGCGGCCTTCATCTCCGAGGTCTACCGGTCGGGCATCCAGAGCGTGCCGGTGGGCCATCGCGAGGCGGCGCAGGTGCTCGGCCTGTCGCCGTTGCAGTCGTTCCGCCGCATCGTGCTGCCGCAGGCTATCAAGATGACCCTGCCGCCGCTCGCCTCCAACTTCGTGCAGCTCATCAAGTTCTCCTCGCTGGGCGCGGTGATCTCGGTGAGCGAGATCACGCGGCGCGGCATGGAGCTGTCGGCCACCAACTTCCGGCCGCTCGAGACCTTCACCTTCATCGCCGTCGTCTACTTCTTCATCTGCTGGCCGCTCGCCATGGCGATCCGCTGGTGGGAACGACGCCTGCGGAGCCGTTGATGAGCAAGAACCTTCGCCAGGCGCTGGCACGCGACGTCGAAGCTGCGCGCGACGCACTGATCGCCACCACGCAACGGCTGGTGGCCGTCGCCTCGCCCAACCCGCCGAGCGACACGCACGAGGTGGCCGCCGTGGCCGAGGCGCTGCTGCGCGAGATCCCCGGCATGGAGGTCGAGCGCATCGAGCCCGAGCCGCGCGTCGCAAGCCT
>Ga0075369_10000205_pt1 | contig 17311 bp, 13 predicted proteins | sample EndMethybrTD3034_FD_71400 | JGI IMG/M metagenome (GOLD analysis project Ga0075369, IMG submission 71400) | Populus endosphere microbial communities from Tennessee, USA - Endosphere MetaG P. TD hybrid TD303-4 | ecosystem: Host-associated > Plants > Roots > Endosphere | place: USA: Tennessee...
CGTTGCGCACGCCACAGTTCGCCGTGCTGGCGCTGGCCCACTTCGCCTGCTGTGCCGCCCATTCCGGCCCGATCTTCCACATGGTGACCTACGCCATCGGCTGCGGCATCCCGGCGATGGTGGCGGTCAGCGTCTACAGCCTGGCCGGCCTCTCGGGCCTCGGCGGGCGCGTGCTGCTCGGCGTGCTGGCCGACCGGCTGGGCGCCAAGCCGGTGCTGGTCGGCGGGCTGATGGTGCAGGCCTTGGGCGCCGGCGCCTATCTGTTCGCCCGCGAGCTCGGCGAGCTCTATGCCCTGTCGGTCGTGTTCGGCATCGCCTACGGCGGCGTGATGCCGCTCTACGCCATCCTGGCGCGCGATTATTTCGGCCCGCACATCATGGGCACGGTGTTCGGCGCGATCTCGGCCATGGCAAGCCTCGGCATGGCGTTCGGCCCGTGGGCCGGCGGCTGGGTGTTCGACACCTATGCGAGCTACTCGTGGCTCTACATCGGCTCATTCACCGTCGGTCTCGCGGCCGTCGCCGTGGCATTCACCTTCAAGCCGGCACCGGCTGCAAGCAAGCTCACCGTATCGGTGTCATAGCCGTGCCGCGCATGCATTGCAGGCAGCGGCGCTGAAGCTTACGAAGCCCCGGCGCGGAGGGGTTAGCGCAGTTCCCGCAGTTTGCGCTACCCCCTCTGCACATCTGATCGCGACGGCAGCACCGATCCAGCTGCCTCATTTTTGAGCCCGCAGGGTCTTCTGCATTTGTCGCATTTTGCGCTCCCCCTCCAGGCACCGTTCGCGATCGACTGACCCGCGCTGTGACGCGCGAGCACAGTGGGTCCTCGCCGGGAAGTCCCATTCGCAATGAGTCGGATTAACGATGCAAAGAGCGATAGCCGAGCCAAAGTGTAGGACAACACTGTAGTGCTTGTCAATAACTGTGGTATTTTTGCGCTCCATATAGGCCCCAGCAGCGCACAAAGTCGATGTCGCCGCCTGCTAGCAGTGCTAGCGCCACGCCGAAAACGCCTAACTGTGAAAGAACCGCGCGAAGGGCCCGACGGGTAGTTCGCTGGCCATATGGCGGTGGCCGAGACATAGCCGGGCGCGCCGGCAGTGTTATAATTGGCTTGGCCGCAGATTGCTCGTGTACGCGCCCGTGTGGAGGTTGACAGGTAGATGAATGACAAGAAGCCGATGCCGGAGGCCACTGCAAACGTAGAGCCCCGGGATTTCATTCGCGACATGGTCCAGGCTGACCTCGCCCGCGGCCCAATCCAGGGCATCGTCACGCGCTTTCCACCGGAGCCGAACGGCTATCTGCATCTCGGTCACGCAAAGTCAATCTGCCTGAATTTCGGACTTAGCGCCGAATTCGGCGGCCGCTGCCACCTTCGTTTCGACGATACCAATCCCGTGAAGGAGGAGCAGGAATACATCGACGCCATCAAGCGGGACGTACACTGGCTTGGCTTCGACTGGGGTGAGCATCTGTACCATGCATCGGACAATTTCCAGACGTTGTACGACTGGGCAGAGCACCTCATTCGCGCCGGCCTCGCCTATGTCGACGACACGCCCCCCGACGAGATGCGGGCGATGCGCGGCACGCTGACCGAACCGGGCCGTGCTTCGGCCGATCGCGACCGTTCGGTGGAAACAAATCTCAGCCTGTTTCGCGATATGCGCGCCGGCAAGTTTCCGAATGGTGCCTGCGTGCTGCGGGCGAAGATCGACCTTGCTTCCGGCAACATGAACCTGCGGGACCCCGTCCTGTATCGCATCCTGCACGCGCCTCACCCGCGCACTGGCACGCAGTGGTGCATCTACCCGACTTACGATTTCGCTCATGGGCAGTCCGACGCCATAGAGCATGTCACACACTCGCTCTGTACCCTGGAATTCGCGGACCACCGTCCTCTCTACGACTGGTTCCTCGACCACCTGCCGGTCCCGTCGCGGCCCCGCCAGACCGAATTCGCCCGCCTCAATCTCGGATACACCGTACTTTCCAAGCGCTACCTGACGGATCTGGTACGGCGCGGCATCGTAAGTGGCTGGGACGATCCGCGTATGCCGACCCTGGCAGGCCTGCGCCGCCGCGGCGTGCCGCCGGAGGCGATCCGCGACTTCGTTCGGCGCGTCGGCATGTCCAAAGCCAACAGCGTCGTCGATCTCGCCATGTTCGATCACGCGATCCGCGACCGTCTCAACCAGGTGGCCCAGCGGCGCATGGCGGTCCTGCGGCCTCTCAAGCTCGTGATCGAGAATTTTCCCGAGGACCACGTCGAAGAGCTGGAGGCCGTCAACCATCCGGGGGACCCGGGTGCCGGCACGCGCACCCTTCGCTTCGGCAGGGAAATCTTCGTCGAGCGTGACGACTTCATGGAGAACCCGCCGAACAAATTCTTCCGGCTGGCGGTGGGCCGAGAGGTCAGGTTGCGCTACGCCTATCTCGTCACCTGCCGACAGGTGGTGAAGGACGCCGATGGCAACGTGGTGGAACTGCGTTGCACCTACGATCCGGCCAGCCGCGGCGGCAATGCGCCGGACGGTCGAAAGGTGAAGGCCACCCTGCACTGGGTGTCGGGCCGGGACGCACGCCCCGCCGAGGTCCGTTTGTACAGTACGCTCTTCAATCGCCCCGACCCGGGAACCGATGGCGATCTGGACGCCGACTTGAATCCAGGCTCGCTCGAAGTCCTGTCGGGCGCGCTGCTGGAGCCCTCGTTGGCGGAGATGCCCGTGGGCGAAGCCGTGCAATTCGAGCGGCAGGGCTATTTCTGCCAGGACCCGACGAGCGGCTCGGACGCCCTGGTGTTCAACCGCACGATCGAGCTACGTGACACCTGGGCAAAGTTGCAGGTCGGTGGGTGATTCTTCCTGTAACGGTACAGAATACGTGCCAGGTTGGTTTGACGGAGGACATCGTGGCAAAACGAATCGTTCAGAGCCCGCAGGCGATGAAGGCGCTGGTCGGTCAGGAGCTAGGGGTCAGCGACTGGCTGGTCATGACACAGGAACGCATCAACACATTTGCCGAAGCAAGCGGCGACCATCAGTGGATTCATGTTGATGTCGAGCGCTGCAAGACGGACATGCCGGATGGGAAGACCATTGCACACGGTAATCTTACCCTGGCCGTGATCGCTACCTTCGGCCGGGATGTACTCAAGATCGACAATGTGCGGAACGGCATAAACTACGGCTCGAACAAAGTGCGTTTCACCAGCCCCGTGCAGGTTGGTGCGCGCATCCGCGGCCGCCAGAAGCTGCTCGCCGCCGACGACATGCCAAACGGCGGCATTCGCATGACATACCAATGGACCGTCGAGATCGAGGGCAAGGAGCGTCCGGCCTGTGTTGCCGAGACCATGAGCATCGCCTACGCCAAGACATAAGCGATCGCGCTACGTGAAGCGATCTATCTGTTACGGCCGATCTGGTTGGGGCGGGCATGTCAGTGCAATCAATCTGCTGACGTCTCTTGCGTGATCCATCTGCCGACATTCGGCAACCAGCTCCGCGTACTGCTGTTCGCCGACGGGGACCACCGCGCCGATCGGTGACAGCCTTTTCGCCAGCTGGTCGAAACTCATGATGAACTCGCGGCCCGTTGCCTCCAAGGTGTGGGCGATGCCGTCGCGCGTGTGAATTGTCACGCGAGGGGCGAAGAGCGGTTGGGTGTGGGAAGGAATGAGACGGACGCGCCGCATCATGTCGTCGATGCCTTGCGGATCGGCTTCGCCGACCTGTTGCTGCACGTTCTTGGTGAGTGGGAATGACCCGGTGAGGATGGCATGGGCGGCGTAATACTGGGGCTGCTCGCGCCCCGGCTCGATGTCGGTTCGACGTGACGGGAAGTCCGGGCTCGGGTACTGGGTCTCGAGCCAGTTCACGACGCACTCGACCCGATCGACGTCGTCGGCCCGAATGTGGTCGCGCTTGCACAGCGCCGCAGTGACGTCGACATGGGCGATGTTGTAGCCGGGCGTCGAATAGATGCGATAAAGCGTCTCGAGGAACACCCAATGCTCGCCGAGCTTCTCGGTGATGGCAGCGAAGTCCGCGTTTCGTTGGCCCGCGAAGCTGTGGCTCAAACGCCCTTCCTTGTTTCCGGCATAGGCGAAATAGAAGCCGGCCTCGCCTTCGAAAGCCGTCTCTCCACCCGGTACTCCTTGCCGTGCCAGGCCGACAGCCAGCAGCGCATTTCGTACGGCCGCACCTTCACGCACGGAGCGACCGCCGCTGCGGCCGCCTTCGAGGTTACCCGCAGCCAGGTTCACGCATTGGGCGAGTGCGCCGTGAACCTGTCCAGCATCGAGGCCCATGATCTTGGCGGCAGCAACCGCGGCCCCGAAGATGCTGAGGACGGCACCGGCATGAAATCCCCGCGCCAAGATGGTAGGGACGAAATCCGCCCCCAATCGTTCCATGACCTCGTAGCCGGCCACTACTCCGGTCAGGAACTCGCGGCCGGAGCAGCGCGTGACCTCGGCAGCCATGAGCGCCGCGGGCAGGACGGCGCAGCTCGGGTGAACCACCATTCGGAAGGTGTCCCACTTGCCCCCGGCAAACATCATCTCCGAATTGATGAACGCGGCTCCAGCTCGGGTGAAGCGCCGCCCGTCGACGAGTGCCGTGGTCGTGCCGCCGCAACCGAGCTCTTCCTCCTCGACCAGGCGGATAGCCTGCATTGTTTCCGGAAAATCATGGCCGAGCAGGCATGAGGACACGCCTTGCAGTGTGACGCCGCGAGCGCGGTCGAGGACCTCCGACGGAAGATCCGAGTATGCAAGCGCCGCCACCCAACGTGAAAGGCGTCGGCTGATGCTCGACGTCGACATGCGGTCTCCCTGCGATGAATGACCTGGAGCATACTACGAGCGGTATCAACAGCTCGAGCACTTCGATCGCCAAGTCGAGCCCGGCCCGTGCACTCCCGAACGTCAGTCTTCGTATTGTGCGAACTGATCGCGGCGCCATTTGAGGGCAGCCCGCAAACCCTCCTTCTGTCGGATCTCCGTGAATTTGACGCCGACGTCCGTTCTTGCCGCATAGAGCGGCGACAGCACGTCGAGCCCGGCATACATGGCATTGGTGAAGCCCATGGCGTCGGCGCCGCGATTTATGGCCAGCTTGGTATGGGCGAGCGCTTCCGGTGAAATCAGCGCCATGCGCTTGGCGAACCGGAGTGTTTTTTCCTGGAGCTCGGCGAGGGGCACGATCCGATTGATCATGCCGAGCTGCATAGCCGATTGCGCGTCGATCATGTCCCCGAAATAGAGAAGCTCGCGGGCCTTCTTGAAGCCAATCATCCAGGGCATGACGATGGCCGGTCCGACGTTCGAGAAATGGATTTCCGGCTCGCCGAAGACCGCGTTCTCGGCCGCGATGGTGATGTCGCAAAACATGGCAAGTTCGCAGCCGCCGCCGAGCGCGTGGCCCTGCACAGAGGCGATCACGGGTTTGCGCATGTGCCACGGGATCATCTCGAAGCGCAGGTCCTCGGTCAGCGACTCGCGCCATTTGAGCGCGTCGAAACGGCGTGCGGCACGCTCAGGCGTGTCGTTGTCGATATCGTAGCCGACGCAGAAGGACCGCCCGTTGGATCGCAGGACGACCACGTGGATCGACTTGTCTTCATCCGCCCGGATCAGCGCCTCGGAGACGCCGGCCCGCAGCTCATGATTGACGGCGTTGAGCTTCTCGGGCCGGTTCATCGTGATGATGGCGACATTGCCGTCCGTCTCGCGCTGTACGAGATTGTCGGTCATGCTTCATCTCCTGCGATTGGCGGAGTGGCCATAGTCAACGAGCGCATCATCCGCAGGTGACCATTTAGCCAAAGCCTAGTGGCGGCGGCTGCAGTCAGACAAAACCGAGTTCGTCCCCCATCTTGTATTCGGTAGCGAGCGCGCGCAACTTGTCCCAAGTTGCGTCCTCAATCTCGATTCCGTTCTTGCGACGCTCCTGCTCGCGCAAATATTCGATCTCGCCCGGATAAAACACCTCGTTTGACCCTTCGGACGGTGGTGTCGATTTAAGATAGCGCGCGAACTCGGCAACTTCCTTTTTGAAATCCTGCAACGGCCGGAACGCGGCGACATTGAACACGGCCATGAAGCAGCCGTCATTGTGACGACCGGTCGGCTCGACGCCAAAGCCCAGGCCCGTCAACAATCCACACAGCACCTCCACCATCGCGGCGAGACCGCTTCCTTTATAGCCCTCGGTGCCCCCAAGCGGCAGCAGAGCGCCACCCTTGCGAAAATCCTTGGGGTCCGTCGTGTGACGACCAGCAGCATCGATGATCCAGCCTTTTGGGATTTGTTCGCTGCGCGCGACAGCGAGCGAAATCTTTCCGGCCGCAACCGCCGAGGTCGCCATATCGAGACAAAAGGGACCCTCGAGGTCCGAGGGCACCGCGATCGAAATTGGATTGGTGCCGAGCCGCGGCTCTCGTCCTCCGAACGGCGCGACATGCTTGGGCGACCGGCCGGAATCAGCGGTGGCAAGCCCGATCATACCCTCGCGCATTGCCATCATCGGGTAGGCCGCGAGCCGGCCGACATGGCTTTGGCGGAACACCGTGCAGGCCGCGACATTCGCAGTTTTGGCCTTCTCAACTGTGAGGGCCATCGCCTTTGCGTTGACGTGGAAGCCAAAGCCCCAGTGACCATCGATCACCGTCGTCGTGGGTGACTCCCGCACGATGGTCCACTTCGCGCCTGGCACAATGTGACCCGCCTTCACGCGATCGATGTAGGTCGGGATTGCGATGACACCGTGTGAATCGTGGCCGGCGAGGTTGGCGTTCACGCAACCGACCGCGACCGCCCCCGCTTCTTCATCAGAGGCGCCGGCAGCCTTCAGCAATGCTGCGCCGATACGGGAGAGACGATCAGCTTGAACGATCGGCATGGAATCTCCTCAGGACTACCGCATACTTGAACCAAATGAAGGGCGGACAACCGACGGCAAGGGTTCCATTGTGGAGAGATTGTACGAGCGGGAGCATCCAATGTCCCTCTTGGCAGCATCTGGAATCGGTGGCTGATTGACAACGGGTTCTGCCATCGGGAGGGTCGGGTATGGACTACGGCATCAATCTCGCCACCTCGGCAGACTCCTGGAAGGTGGTGAGGCGCGCCGAAGAGCTGGGCTTCACCCGCGCCTGGTTCTACGACACGCAATTGCTGAACGCGGACATCTTCGTCGCCATGGGCGCGGCGGCGGTGAAAACTTCCAAGATCCGCCTTGGAACCGGCGTGCTGATCCCTTCGAACCGTATCGCACCAGTCGCCGCCAGTGCTCTCATGTCGCTGAATGCGCTCGCGCCGGGGCGTATCGACTTCGGTATCTCCACCGGCTTCACCGCCCGGCGCACCATGGGCGTTGGTCCAGTCCGGCTCGCCGACATGCAGCGCTACATCGAGCAGGTGCGGCGCCTGATCGCCGGCGAGACGGTGGAATGGGAGTTTGAGGGCGCCTCGCGGAAGATGCGGTTCCTGAGCCTCGATATCGGGGTCGTCAACAACCGAGACCCGATCCCTCTGCACGTTTCGGCGCAGGGCCCGCGTGCCCGGAAGCTGACGGCTGAACTCGGCGCCCACTGGATCAACGGCGTCGGCTACATCGATGCGGCGAAGGCTTCGATCGCCGCCATGCAAGCGGCATGGCGTTCAGCTGGCATCGAGCCGGCAACGCGCGTCGCCACGGCGTTCTGCGGCGGCTGCGTGCTTGCCGAGGGTGAGCCGTTCGACAGCCCGCGCGCCCGCGCGCAGGCCGGCCCTCACGCGACCATCGTCTTGCACAACCTGGTCGAGCTGGAACAGTTCGGCAATCTCGGTCGCGGCATTCCGCCGGCACTCTCGCCTCTGGTGGAGCAATACCGCAAGATCTACGAGCGCTATGAGCCGGCCGATGCGCGCTACCTGGAGAATCACCGTGGGCACTTGATGTTCCTGCGCCCGGAGGAGCATCAGGTTTGCACGGCCGAGTTGATCCGCGCCGTGACCGTCACCGGCACCAGGTCAGCGCTTCGCGAACGGCTGCGCGAGCTGCAAGGTGCAGGCTATACCGACTTTTCCATTCACATTCGTCACGGCCATCCGGCGATGCTGGAGGAATGGGCCGACGTAATCGCCGGTGTCTGAGGCGCGCTTCCCCCGGCAGCAGGCTGGGGTCGAGGACGTGGTCAGACCAGCGCTATCGGGCGAGCCGGGCAGCCGGTCGCGCCCTTGAACTTCGCCGCCAGCAGGATGAAGTAGGCCAAATCCTGCTGCGATCCCGGCCAGGTCTTCTGCCGGTCCGTGATCTCGACCGTCGTCAGGCGCTACTGCACCGGTGACCGCGACGTCGGCACGATACGCTGGATGTGCATCTTTTCGCGGTCCAGGCAATCGGGCACGCGCGGCGCGATCTTGGTCTTCCAGTGGTCCGTCTCGTACACCGCCTTGTACTGCGCCTCGCGTTCAGTCTCGCTGTTGAAGCGGCGGATCCAGATATAGGCCGAGTCGTCCGTCTCACCGCGGAAGCTGCCGCAGATCACCATGCCCTTCGAGACCTGGAATGGGATGATCTCCTCCTCCATGATCTTTACCCACTCGTCCATCTTGCCCGGCCGCACGAAGTACTGGCGAAGTTCGTAGAAAGCCATGCTGTCGTCTCCTCTCGATTTGCCGTCAGAGCATAGAGGCAGTTCGCCACATCACCAACGCGCCGCAACGATGGCTGGACGCCGTTAGGTGAAATTGCCGAAGAGCGAGACGGCTGCCGCCTGAGAGGGCATGATCCGAAAAGAGGGATAGGTGCCGCTTGTCCCGCCGCCGAAGAAATCATGGGAAGGTTGTGATGAAAGCCTGGGCGTTGGGCCCGAGCCTGCTCGCCTGCGTCTTGAGCAATGTGGCGTATGCGCAACAAGTCACGTCGTTCGCGGACGTAGCGGGGAGCTGGCGGGGGCGCGGGGTCGAAACGGGAATAGATATGACCATCGTCATCGGTCAGGACGGTTCGTGGACGACCTCGTCCAAGATGGGGAGTGAGACTGGAAAGGGGTGGATCAAGGACGGCGTCTTCCTCATCCTTTGGCCGGGCACGTACGGGAAGATGGAGATCACCCGGGCGGGGGCCGATGGCATCACCGCCAAGTCGCAGTGGTACAACGGCAGTCAGTGGGTGAATAGCCAACTGGATGCGAAGCGGTGCGAGAAGCCCGACTGCACGGACAGCGGGCCGAAAGACTACAAGTAGAAAGAGCCTCAATCGTGCCGTACACGTCCACTTGAAGAGGGTCCTGACGCGTCGTTGGCTGAACGGGAAATGGCCCGGCGGCTGCGTGTTCGACGCCTATGCGAGCTACTCGTGGCTCCATATCGGCTCGTTCGCCGTGGGCCTCTCAGCGGTCGCCGTGGTACTCACTTTCAAGCCGGTGCCAGCCGCAACCAGGCTCGGGGCGACGGCGTAACTGTCGATGCAATGCCCAGTCCAGCATACAAATTATTTACGCAAGCCATCAGGCAGCGCAAACAGATCGTCTGCCTCTATGGCGGCCATCGGCGCGAGCTCTGCCCGCTCATCCTGGGGCACAAGAAAAGCGGCGAGGAAGCCGCGCTGACCTTTCAATTCGCTGGCGAGAGCAGCAGCAAGCTGCCGCACGGCGGCCAATGGCGATGTCTTCTGCTGTCCGGCGTCAGCGATGTCGAGCTCCGCGATGGGCCATGGCGCACAGGGTCCAGTCATGAACAGCCGCAGTCCTGCGTCGACATCGTCGATCTCGATGTCAATCCGGAGAGTCCTTACGAGCCCCGACGGAGTAGCAAACCCACACGTCGAGCATAGAAGAAGGCCTTGACGTGCCGCTGGCTGAACGGAAAATCGGTCTTCAGAAACCAGCCTGATCCCTTCCGCGAAGGAACATCGACCCATGCGCATTCGGACACTGACGACGATAGGATTGGGCCTGGTCGTGGTTGGCTGCCAACCACTTGATCGCAAGGACGTGTCCGCCGCTGGCCTGCCCGCCAGCTCGACTTGCGCCGGCTACGGCATAGGCACCGACACGAAGACCTACACCACGTGCGTCGCCTACCAGGAGTCTCGAGCGCAACCCGCTCCGGACCAGTCGGTTCCGCCCTTCCGGCTGGACCAGTACAACAACAGGGTCGACGCCCAGGGCTATCGCGTCGATGGGACGGGCCGCCGCTTCGCCGTCCAGAGCCCCTATTCCCGCCCGTAGCGACGAGCCCCTTCCAGCAACGCCACCGTCAGGAATAATAGTAGGCCCATACGTCGAGCGTGGCGCCGGCCCATTCGGGGGATGCGCCTCCGAAGCGGCGCGGGCGGTGCTGGACTGGATGATGGCGACCCACCGCCCTCGGCGCATCGGCAGCAACATCGATCCTCGCAACACCGCCACGGTCCGCGTTGCCCGCGAGCTCGGCCGCGTCCCGCCCGGATGGCGCAGCGTCAATCGCGCCGTGCGCAGCACGGGAACGGTCGTCATCCCGCGGCCATCACGGAGGCGACCAGGGGCTTGATTGCCGACTTGCGCTCGAGCCAGGCGGGAACCGGCAATTTCTTGGCGCGCAGGAACTCCGGATTGAACAACGTCGATTGGTAGCGCGTGCCATAGTCGGTGAGGATGGTGACGATGACATGGCCCGGCCCGAGGTCCTTGGCCAACCGCACGGCACCCGCCACGTTGATGGCCGTCGAACCGCCGAGGCAAAGGCCCTCGTGCTCGAACAGGTCGAAGACGTAGGGGATCGCCTCGGAATCGGGAATGAGATAGGCCTTGTCGGCCCTGAGGTCGGCGACGATCGGCGTGACGCGCCCCAAACCGATCCCTTCCGTGATCGAGCCGCCCTCCGACGCCTTGGCCTCGCCGCGGGTGAAGAAGCTGTACATCGCAGCACCTTGCGGGTCGGCGACACCGATCACGATGTCCTTCTTCTGCTCACGCAGATAGGTCGAGGTGCCGGCGAAGGTGCCGCCGGTGCCGATGGCGCAGATGAAGCCGTCGATTCGCCCGCCGGTCTGCCGCCAGATCTCGGGACCCGTCGATTCGTAGTGCGCCTTGCGGTTGTCGGGATTGTTCCATTGGTCGGCGAAGATGACGCCGTTGGGCTCGCTCGCGCGCAGCGTCTCGGCAAGCCGCCGCCCGACATGCTGGTAGAAGTTCGGGTTGCTGTAGGGGACCACCGGCACCTCGACCAGCTCGGCGCCGCACAGGCGCAGCATGTCCTTCTTTTCCTGGCTCTGCGTCTCCGGGATCACGATCAGCGTGCGATAGCCGCGCGCGTTGGCGACGATCGCAAGGCCGATGCCGGTGTTGCCGGCGGTGCTTTCGACAACGAGGCCGCCGGGCCTGAGCTCGCCACGCTTCTCGGCCTCGAGGATCATCTGCCGACCGGCGCGATCCTTCACGGACTGGCCGGGGTTCATGAACTCGGCCTTGCCGAGGATGGTGCAGCCCGTCGCCTCGGAGGCGCGGCGGAGCTTGATCAGCGGCGTATTGCCAATGGCCGCGACGACGTCATCGTAGGTTTGCATCAGGACACGTTATCAGGTCCCGCATGACGGATTTCTTCCCGACTCGCCGTTTGCCGGCATTTCTTGCTGCAGATTGACGCGCAGACAGAATTGTCTGCGCGTCGGATGCGCAGCGTTTCGCCGCTTCAGTCCTCGAATACCGCCGTGAACGGCACGCGTTTGAAGCCCGCCGGCGCGGCCTCGCCTGCCTTGGCGACGCGCGGCCGCTTCTGCGCCGGCTTCGCCGTGGCCAAGTGATCCCAGTCGTAGTCGTAGACCGCCGCCAAGTACTGGGCAATCTCCTCGTCGTCGAAGATCAGGCTGGCGTCGCGGTTAGTCTTCACGCCCTCGTTCGACCAGTTGTGGCTGCCGAACATCACGACCTCGTCGTCGACGATGATCGTCTTGTTGTGGCATGCCGGCTGGAAGCGGAAGACCTCGCGAGGAAAATCCAGGCCGATCAACACATCGAGGCTCTCCTGTTGCATCATGTCGCGGCAAATGATGCGCACCTCGAGGCCGTCATCGATTTTCTGCTTGAGAGCGCCGACCAGCAGCCGGAACTCGTTGAAGTCATCGTCGGTTCCGCGGAAGTTGATGTACTGGTTCTGGAACCGGATGCTCTTCTTGGCCGATCGGATCAATTTCAGCGCGTGCTTCGCATAGTTGTCCGGCGTCAGCAGCGGCTGCACGCTGACTTCCCGGTTGATCCGCAACGGCTTGAAGAATTGCGGCGGCGCGGCAAATTCCACCACCGGCTCCACCGCCTCGTCCTCCGGCACGAACAGGTCCGGCAGCGCGAAGGGCACGGCGCCCTCCGCCTGCTCGAAGGAAAGCTTGTAGTCGCGCTTGATGTAGCTTTCGTAGATCGACGCCATCTTCTTGTTGACGATGATGGCGTGATAGTCGCGGTTGTACTTGCGCTGGAAGCCCGCCGGCAGCTTGTCGGGATGGGCGACGAAGGGATGCACGTTGGGCTGATTGGACGATTGCCAGTTGCCGCTCGACAGCCACATGGCCTTGCCGTCACGAACGGCAACCTTGATGTGATAAGCGGATGCCCACAGCCCCTCGGGACGCGCCTTGCTGACCAGCGTCGCCCACGCCATGTCGAAGCGCTTCTTCATCTTCTTGCCAAGCGGCTGCAGAACCTCTGTCTCCTCGTCGAGATCGTCGGCCTTGACGCCCGACTTCGGCGGCTTCTCCGGAACGGGGTGCAGCACCAGCTCGAAGTTGCGTCCCGCCGGCGTCACCGCCTTGCTGACGGCCTCGAAGATATGCGGCGCGGTGAACTGGTACATGGCGACGGTAAGGCCCTCGGTCGTGCCGCCCAGGAAGGTCTCGAGCTCGCTCCAGCCCGCCTCCGGACTGACGCAAACCGTCAGGTCCATCTTTTCCTTCACCAGAGGCAGGTTGGGCGGCACCATCTCCTCGTACGCGCCGGTCTTGGGCGGACCGAAGGCGAAGATCTGGTCGCCGCCCAGCATCTTTTCGAAAGCCGACGCCATTGCCGTTCCCGGCGAACTGAAGCTCACGGCGTGTGGCGCGGCCGCGGCTTCCTGCTCCTCGATCGTCGCCTCGGTCAGCCACACCGGCACCCCATACTTCGGCGCGAGATCGCGCGCCGACAACGGCGTGGTTCCCGGCGTCACCGCGATGACCACGGCAGGCGTCGGCTTGCCGTTGTCGGGATAGGCGAAGCCCGGCCGGACCGTGACGACGTCCGGCACCTGGTCGAGTTCCTGCCGCACGGTCGGCAGCACCTTCATGATCGGATCGAATGACGCACGCATCTCGGCTGACATCATCAGCATGCCCGAGTCACCCATGACCTACCTCCTCCAAGCTGCGGCCGACCCTTCCGGTCAGGCGAAAGCATCCTTCCTGATGCGCACGGCGGGATCGCCGAGCAGCAGGTAGTTCTGCGCGTCGTTGCGCTCGAGCCACAGCGCGACGAGATCGCGGTCGGTGAGCCGCGCGGTCGACGGCGCGGTCGGCGAAACGGCCGTGGCAAGCGCCGTCGACAGAGACGCGTAGCGCGCACCGAAATTGCCGCCGAGGGCGTAGCCGATGGGCTTGCCGTCCAGGATGAAGCCGAGGCTGTTGCGGAAGGGCCCGATCTGGGGCCCGGACACCTTGGGCGCCTGGATCGAGAATCCCCAGGCACGATCGATATGGCCGATCACGGCCAGCGCGCCGCCGTTCGGATGGGCCAGCAGGCGCTGCGGCAGCGCCGCGATGAATGGCTTGGGCGCGAGCTTGGGCGCGCTCGCGGCCTGCGACAGGTCCATCGGGAACTGGTCGATGTCGGGGGTTCCGTTGCCGAAGCACGCGAACAGGAAAGCCACGAGTCCGTTGACGTTCGCGTCGTTGGGAATGTCGGAGGCGGCGAGGAAGTGCTCGGGCTGCACGCTGCCGAAGCCTGTCCAGTCCTGGCAGAGCAGTGCCCCCTGGGTGTCGAGCTGGTTCGGCTTGTTTGCGCGCACCGCCATGCCGTGCGACGCCGTGAAAAGGAAGGCGGGCGGCTTCGCGGCATGGAAGTTCGCCAGCAGCCGTTCCTTTGTCGCGTCGTCGCCGGCGGACAGCAGGCGATCATAGCCGACATCGGCATGGATCGGCCGCTTGAGCGCCCCCACTGCGTCCGGTATGCCGTTGGCCAGGGGCTCGATGAGCATCGCGGCGCTCATCTGGGTTGCCGGATCGCCTTGATGGCGCGTGCCCCAGTAGGAGATCTGCTTCGCCGTCGGCAGGGCTTGAGCCGTTTCGTACGCGACCACCGAGCGCACGTAACGGTCGTATTCGGCCGGTGTGGCAAAGGACAGGCGGCCGACAGCGTATTCGACACCCAGCAGGTACTGGAACTCGAACGGAATGAAATCCGGCGGCCCGACCATCAGCAGGTAATAGGGCACGACTTCAGGATCGACATTGCCCGCCGAAGTCCGCTGGCGCTGAAGCCACGCGCGTGTTTGCTCGCCCGCCTTGTAGTCGAATTCCTTGAACAGCGTGCCGGCCTGCTGCTTGCGCCGGTCGATCAAGGGCTTCAGCGCGGCGCGGACGTCATCGGGCGTCGATTCGTGAAAGATCACGCCCCAACCCGCCTCTTCCAGCTTGGTCGAGTCCACGCCGAAGACCAGCGCGAACGACCGCGGAGAGTCGACATGCGTGTCTTCGAAGCCGCTGAGACCGGGCCGTGCCAGCACGCGCTTGGCGAGGCTGTCGATCGTTTTCGGCTGCACGGCATATTCGCCGGTGTCGGCATCGATGCCGTTGACGAAGATACGCTGGGAATCGGGTTCGACCGTTGTCGTGGCCATGGCCTTGCCTCCGCTGGACTTCGACTTGGTGCTCGCTATACCGCGAGACTGAACGATGGCTGGTTTGCCGGCCGGCGCCTCGACGTTGGTGAACGGCAGCAGCTTCTCGCCGACGTGGCCGTAGTGCTGGTAGGCGCCCCAACTCGAGGATTCGGGCTTGAACTTGAGGGTCATGCGGCGCGCCTCGCGCAACGCATTACCGATGGTGCCGGGCGGCGACGTGCCGGTCACGATGTCGGCGTCCGGCGACCTCAACCCGAGCACGCCCGCATAGAACCAGCGCGCGCATTCCTGCGCACAGCCATCGTCGACCTCCCATCCTGTGCCAATGAAGTTGGGGATACCGCGCAGGAAGAAGGCCTGTGCCAGGCCCACGAGTTGTTCACGCTGCTGCGCCTCGCCGATTTCGGCGGAGTCGCAGGCATTGGCGAAGACCAGGCGCGGCACCTGACGGACCCGGAAGATCTCCCTGGCCGACAGATAGCACTGTTCGTCGAGCACCCAGCCCGCACGCTCGCCCTCGCGGTCGAAAAAACCGTGGCCGGCAAAGTGCACCACGTCGTATTCGCCCTTGAGAATCAGCATGGCGATCTCGAGGGGGTCGCAGGTATCGACGCTATCCACGGTGCCCTTGAACTGGCGGATCTTGTCGAGCAGCGGCTCCACCTCCTTGTCCTTGCGTGCGCCGATGCGAACCGTGGCGGAGATCTTGTACTGGCCCCGCCAGGCAAGATTGGCACGATGCAGGATCCCGGCGACGGCTTCGCCTTCCTCGCGCGCCTTCTTCAGGCTCAAGGGACCGGAGGCCGGATCGGCGACGATCAAGACCTTCAAGCTGTCATTCAGCGGCGGCGGAGAACTCGGCGGCGGCGAAAGCAGCGTACGAAGCTGCCGCGACACGGTCGCAGCGATACCGAGATGCGTCGTTCTCGAGTATTTCTCGAACGCCATCATTTCCCACGGGTAGCCCGCCATGGTTTCATCGACTTCCAGCGTCAGATTGGTGGCTTCCTCGGTTACCTCGCGAAAGTCGGTTGGAATGACGCAGTCGGCAAAGAAGGCGCCCCACTTCTCGCGATCCCCGGCCGACCTCGTCCTGATCATGCGGCCCGGCAGCTCGCGCGCCAGGTAGGCATTGACGACCTCCTCGCGGACTGGCACCGCGGCCCGCTCCGAAACCCCCGAGAACTGGAATATCTCGGTCTGATGGGTCTTCGAGGCCGCGGCCTGCCCCGTGGCCTTGTTGCGGGCGATGCGCAACAGGGTGAGCGGCATGGGCGGTTCGGTATCGTCGGCGGTGACGCCCAACACCGGATCGGGAGCGACGTCTGCACCGCGCTCGACGTAGAGCTGCAACTTCTGCAGCGAGTCGTCGCTGCCGATCGCAGCGATCGCGTTCTCGACATCGTCCAGCCTTTTTCCGTCTTCCTCCACGATCATGACGTTCAACGGGCGCTTCGCCGCCTGTTCGAACAGGTCCCGAGTCGTCGTCACCGCCTGGGCGATGGCGTGGAAGCGGGCGTAGCCGTCAATGACGCCTTGCAGGAAGCCGACGACGGCTTCGTCCACCGGCATCTCTTTGCGCCGTGTGCCGATGAGCGTGGTCGCGACCTGGTCGCAATGCAGCGCCTTCACAGCAACCGTGACGTTGGAGACTAGAAACCGCAGATCGTCCTTAGCGAAGTGACCCGGGGCGCCCATGTTCGCCAGCAGCAGGTTGGGCGTATTCGAGCGCCCTTCCCCAAAGGCCCGTGCCAGATTGACGGGAAACAACTGGCCCAAGCCGGACCCGATGATGCCGAGATCGAGGGCCCGGCTCAGCCACGAGTCGAGCTTCTTGTCGAACGCCTTGGTCGAACCGGCCAGAGGAAGGCCGTCGTAACGGCCGCTGACGACGACGGGCGCCCTGACATTGGTGAGGCCGCCTTTGACAAGCGTGAAGGTCACGGCGATCTTCGCCGCCGCATCGCTTGCCAGCTCGACGTCAATCGCAGCCTGACCGTCCATCCCTGCCCCCGTTAGCGAGTTCGGACGAGGCCAGTTTGAACCTTTTGGTTGTATTCTTCAAGAATCGAATTCGCGTGCAGGTTGAAGACGGAAACCTGCTGCCGCGCTGTACACGATGCCCTGAAAATGCCGGAATCGCCGCCGCTTCAGAAGCTCAGCAATTTGGCCTGCACCACGCTCTCCAGAGCGCCGATCTTGGCCAGAAGCTCGGACGAGATCGGCTGGTCGACCTGCACGAGCGCGATCGCCGAGCCGCCGGGCGCGTCGCGGCCGAGATGGAAGGTCGCGATGTTGACCTTGCTCTCGCCCAGCAGCGTGCCGAGGCGGCCGATGAAGCCCGGCTTGTCGTCGTTGGTGATGTAAAGCATGTGCGGGGCGAACTCGGCCTCGATCTCGATGCCCTTGATGTCGACGATGCGCGGATGCTTGCCGCCGAACAGCGTGCCGGTGACGGCGCGGGTGTAC
>Ga0075369_10000206_pt1 | contig 17304 bp, 23 predicted proteins | sample EndMethybrTD3034_FD_71400 | JGI IMG/M metagenome (GOLD analysis project Ga0075369, IMG submission 71400) | Populus endosphere microbial communities from Tennessee, USA - Endosphere MetaG P. TD hybrid TD303-4 | ecosystem: Host-associated > Plants > Roots > Endosphere | place: USA: Tennessee...
CTTCGCCTTGAGATAAGGCGCCGCCGTCAGGTGGTCGGCATGGGCGTGCGTTTCCAGGATCCAGTCGGCGGTGAGCCCGCGCTCGCGCGCCTTGTCCAGCACGCGGTCGGCCGACCGCGTCGAGGCCTTGCCCGACTTGTGGTCGTAGTCGCGCACCGGGTCGACGATCGCGGCCCGGCCCGTCGCGGGATCGTTCACGAGGTAGGTGACGGTGAATGTCGGCTCGTCGAAGAAGGCCTCGATGGCGGGCTGGGCGGTCATGGAATTCCTCCGCGGGATGGCTTGACATATATATTAGTTATTACTAATTTAGTAATATCTAATATGACAAAGTCATCCACTCGCATCGATCCGCGCGCCCTCGAAGCCAGGGCCGGCGAAGTCGCCAGCATCCTGGCAGCACTCGCCAACGACCGGCGGCTGCTCATTCTCTGCAAGCTGGTGGAGGACGGCGAGGCGACGGTCGGCGCGCTGGCCGAAGAGGTGGGCCTGTCGCAGTCGGCGCTGTCGCAGCACCTCGCGCGCATGCGCGAGGAAGGCATCGTCGCCTTCCGCCGCGACGCCCAGACGCTCTGGTATCGGATCGCCGACCCTCGGGTCGAAAGCCTGCTGGCGACCCTGCACCGTCTCTATTGCCAGGACTGACCTGGCGGAAAGGAACTCCTCATGTCGCTTCCCACCATCGATGTCGCAGGCGCCCGCCGTCTGCTCGATCAGGGCGCCGTCCTGGTCGATATCCGCGAGGCCGACGAGCATGCGCGCGAGCGGGTGCCTGGCGCCCGTCACAATCCACTGTCGCGACTCGCGCCGATCGAACTGCCTGCCGGTAAGGCGGTGATATTCCATTGTCGCTCCGGCGCTCGTACCACGGCCAACGCCGCGCGGCTGGCCGGCGCCGCCTCATGCGATGCCTACGTCCTCGAGGGCGGAATCGACGCCTGGAAGAAGGCGGGCCTTCCAGTCGCTGTCGATCGGCGTCAGCCGATCGAGATCATGCGCCAGGTCCAGATCGTTGCCGGCAGCCTCGTGCTGTTGGGCGTCGTTCTCGGCGTCGGGGTGACACCGGCCTTCCTCGCCTTGCCGGCCTTCGTCGGCGCAGGCCTGACCTTCGCCGGAATCAGCGGTTGGTGTGGCATGGCGCGGCTGTTGGCGCTGATGCCGTGGAACCGGCCCGGCCGGGCGGTCGCGGCCTGATGGCTGCGGCACTGATCGCGCTGGGCTCCGGCAGCCTGATCGGCCTGGTGCTCGGTCTGATCGGCGGCGGCGGGTCGATCCTCGCCGTGCCATTGCTCGTCTATGCGGTCGGCGTGCCGCCACATATCGCCATCGGCACCGCGGCACTTGGCGTAGCGCTGAACGCGCTCGTCGGTCTCGCCCTGCATGCTCGCCGGGCGCCCATCCGCTGGCCCTGTGCCATTGCCTTCAGCCTGGCCGGCATGGCCGGCGCGCTGGTTGGCGCCGCTCTCGGCAAGGCGGTCGATGGCGGCCAGCTTCTGGCCCTGTTCGGTGTGCTGATGATCGTGATTGGTGTCCTGATGATGAGGCCGAAGCCCACGGCCACGACTTCCTCGGAGCGCCTGAGTCTCGCCAATGCCCGGCGCCTGCTGCCACGCCTGCTGGCGGCGGGATTGGCCGTCGGTGCTTTGTCGGGCTTCTTCGGCATCGGTGGCGGCTTCCTGATCTTGCCCGGCCTCATGCTCGCCGCCGACATGGACGTGCGTGATGCCGCCAGCGCCTCGCTGGTCGGGGTCGCGGCCTTCGGTACCGCCTCGGCTTCGAGCTACGCCTGGTCGGGTCTGATCGACTGGCAGGTCGCGGGACTGTTGGTGGCTGGCGGCCTGCTGGGTGCCGTTGCGGGCAACCGGGCCAACGCAGTGCTGGCGCAGAACAAGGACCGGCTGTCGCGCCTGTTCGCCTGGTTTGTCGTTGCCGCGGGCCTCTATGTTGCCGGGCGTGGCGCGCTTTCCATCGCAGCGGCCTGAAGCGCCCGCCACACCTTGTGCGCCGTGATCGGCATGTCGATATGGCGCACGCCGAGCGGCCTGAGCGCATCGAGCACGGCGTTGGCGATGGCCGCCGGGGCGCCGTTGGTCGGCAGTTCGCCGACGCCTTTCAGGCCCATGACGTTGTTGGGCGAGGCCGTGGCGATGGTCTCGACCTGCAGGAACGGGGTGTCGTCGGCGCGCGGCAGGGCGTAGTCCATCAGGGTGCCGCTCAGCAGCTGGCCGCTCTCCTCGTCGTAGATCGCCTCTTCCAGCAGCGCATTGCCCAGGCCGTGGACGATGCCGCCATGGACCTGGCCGGCCAGCAATCGTGGATTGACCACGGTGCCGCAGTCGGCGACCTCGGTCAGACGATCGACGCACACCACGCCGGTTTCGGGATCGACCTCGACCTCGCAGACCATGACGCCGGTGGGGAAGGATTCGATCTTGTCGCCGAACAGCGCGTCGCCGGTGAACGGCTTGGCGGCCGCCAGCTCGAACAGGCCGATGCGCCGGTCGGTGCCGACGACCTCGAAGCTGCCGTCGCGATAGGCGATGTCGGCCGGCGCCGTCTCCAGCCGCTCGGCGGCAAGGTCGCGGCCGCGCTGGATCACGACGTCGGCGGCGCGCTTCAAGGTCGTGCCGCTGATGATGGTCGAGGACGAGCCGCCGGTGCCGCCGCCGTGCGGGATGGTGCGCGTGTCGCCCTGGCGGACTTCTATGCGGTCCATCGGCACGCCGAGCGACGCCGCCAGGATCTGGGCGAACACCGTCTCGTGGCCCTGGCCCTGGCTTTGCGTTCCCACGCTTGCCACCAGCCGGTCGGGTCCGACTTGCACCACGACGTGCTCATCGGCGATGCCGCCGGTGCCATGCAGATGACAGGCGAGGCCCAGTCCGCGCCGCTTGCCCGCGGCTTCGCTCGCCGCACGACGCGCCGCAAAGCCCAGCTCGTCCGCGGCTTTCAATGCCGTCTCGAACAGCTGCACGCAGTCGGCGGCGTCATAAGTGTAGCCGCTCGCCGCCGCGTAGGGCATCTCGTCGGTCTTGAGCAGGTTCAGACGGCGCAGCTCGGCCGGCGTGCGGCCGGTCTCATGGGCGGCGAGATCGACCAGGCGCTCGAGCAGGAACAGCGCTTCGGGCTTGCCGGCGCCGCGGATGGCGTCGACCGGCACGGTGTTGGTGAAGACACAGTCGAAGTCGACGCGGATCGCCGGGATGCGGTAGAGGCCGGAGATCACCTTGGCCAGTCCCGTGGTCGGGATGGTCGGCGCGAACATCGAGACGTAGGCGCCGTAGTTGGCCTCGGCCTTGACGCGCACTGCCAGGAATTTCCCATCGGCATCGAGCGCGAGCTCGCCGCTTGCGACAAGGTCGCGGGCATGGCTGTCGCTTTGCGCCAGCTCGGCGCGCTCGCAGGTCCAGCGCAGGCCGCGCTTGAGCTTGCGGGTGGCCCAGGCGATCAGGGTGGATTCGGCATAGATGGGATATTTCGGCCCGAAGCCGCCGCCGACATCCTCGGTAACAAGACGAAGCTTGTCCTTGGGCACGTTCAGCACGCGCTCGCACATCAGGCGATGCGGGATCTGCACGCCCTGCGAGGAGAAGGTGACAGTCACGAGGTCGTCCGCGGCGTCGTAGGCCGACCACGCCGCGCGCGTCTCCATGTAGTGCACGATCTGGCGCGGCGAGCGGATGGACAGGGTCGAGACGTGCGCGGCGCGCGCGAAGGCGGCATCGGTCGCCGCCGCGTCGCCCTTGCCCCAGCGGCACATCAGGTTGCCCGCCACGTCGTCATGGACCGGCGGTGCATCGGGAGCGAGGGCCTGTGCGGCCGTGACGACGGCGGGCAGCGTCTCGTAGTCGATCGCCAGCAGTTCGGCCGCGTCGCGCGCCTGGTCGAGCGTTTCGGCCGCGATCATGGCGACGATGTCGCCGACGTGGCGCACCTTGCCCGGCGGCATCGGCAGATGCTCGGGTTCGCGATGGCGGTTGCCGGCCGCGTCCTTGATCTCGCTGATCGCCGGCAGATGGCCGACCTTGTCGGCTACAAGATCATCGGCGGTGTAGATCGCCGCAACGCCGGGCCCGGCCAGGGCAGCCGCCTTGTCGATGCCGGCGAGGCGCGCATGGGCGTGCGGCGAGCGCACGAACAGGACGGCCAGCGCACCGGCCGGCGCGGTGTTGTCGGCATAACGGCCGCGGCCGGTCAGCAGGCGGCGGTCCTCACGCCGCATCAGCGGCTGGCCAAGAGCGACTGGAGCATTCATGAAGTCGGGTATACCGGCTTTTGCAGCCGGCACGTGACGATGAAAATCTGGGGCTGGGATTACTCCTGTTCTCGGCGTTCGCCGGCCTTGCGGAGGGCCCGGGAGCATGGCAACTCGGTGGCCATGAACAGCCTCCTGATCCTGATCAGCGTCTTCGCTGTCTTCATTCCCGCGCTCATCCTGCCGGGGCCGGATTTCGTCGCCGTCGTGCGCTCGTCCATGACCCATGGCACGCGCGCCGGCCTGTTGACGACGCTCGGCGTGTCGACCGGCCTCTGCATGTACGCGACGCTCAGCCTTTTGGGCCTGTCGGCCATCCTGGCGGAGTACCAGTGGCTCACCTGGACGGTGCGTGTGCTGGGCGGCTGCTATCTCGCCTATCTCGGCATCAAGCTTCTGCGCGCCAAGCCGCAGACCATTGACCTCGATCAGGAGCCGCGCCGTCCTGCCGGTAAGCGCGCCATCCTGTTCGGCTTCCTGGTGACGCTCACCAATCCCAAGGCGATCGTGCTGTTCGCCAGCGTGTTCGCGACGGCGGTCACGGCCTCGACGCCGACCTGGCTGATGGTCCTGATGATCGGCCTCGTGACGGCGTCGTCCCTGATCTGGTATTCCTGCGTCAGCCTGTTCATGTCCTCCGGCCCGGTGATGCGGCGCTTCCAGAATGCGCGGCACTGGATCGAGCGGGCGGCAGGCGTCTGCTTCATCGGTCTCGGCGGCAAGGTTTTGGCCGATGCCGGGAGACCGATATCGTAAGCTTGCGTAACTGAGCGCTGGGCTTCCAACTGGACGAGGGGTCATCCGCCATGTCCGAGCCGCCACCGAATCGCAATCCCGCCTTTCAAGCCGTCATCAGGCGGCTGCTTGCCAGACGGCTGCCGCAGGCCAGGAGCGCGCCCGGCAAGAGCCAGGCGCGGTCCTCGTCGAAGAAGAAACCCCGGGCGGCTTGAGCGCTACGCGGCCAGCGCGTCGCTGATCACCTTCAGGGCGGTGTCGATGTCCTTGCGGTTGACGTCGAGATGCGTCACCGCACGGATGCGCGTCGCGGTGTTGGCGCCGATGCCGACGCCGCGCTCGCGGCAGGCATCGACGAGCTTGGCCGAGGTCCAGCCGGGCTTGGTGATCTCGAAGAACACCAGGTTGGTCTCCATGCGCGGCACGTCGATCTGGATGCCCTTGATGTTGGCCAGCCCCTCGGAGAGGTGCCGGGCATTGTCGTGGTCCTCGGCCAGGCGATCCCAGTTGTGCTCCAGCGCATAGAGCGCCGCGGCGGCAATCACGCCGGACTGGCGCATCGAGCCACCCAGCATCTGCTTCTGGCGCCACGCCTCCTTGATGAACGCCTTGTCGCCTGCGAGGCTGGCGCCGACCGGCGCGCCCAGGCCCTTGGTGTAGTCGAGCCACAGCGAATCGACGCAGGCCGCGTAGTCGCTGGCCTTGACGCCGGACTTCACCGAGGCATTGCAGAGCCGTGCGCCGTCCATGTGCAGCGCCACGCCTGCGTCGCGCGCCACCTTGGTCACGCCCTGCATGGTCGCGAGCGGCCACACCGTGCCGAAGCCACCATTGGACGTGTTCTCGATCGACACCAGGCGCGAGCGCGGGGCATTGCGGCTGTTGGGGTCGCGCAGGGCGGCCTTGACCTGCTCGCCGGTGAACACACCGTTGGGGCCTTCGATCGGCCGGATCATGACGCCGGAATTGGCGGCCGGGCCGCCGGTCTCGGCATTGATGATGTGGGCGGTGCGGTCGGCGATCACCTCGTCGCCCAGCCGGCAATGGACACGGATGGCGATCTGGTTGGCCATGGTGCCGCTCGGCAGGAAGACGGAATCCTCCTTGCCCAAAAGCTCGCAGACGCGCTCGCGCAACCGGTTGACCGTGGGGTCTTCCATTTTCTGCTCGTCGCCGACCTCCGCGTCGGCCATGGCTTTCCGCATGCCGGATGAGGGCTTGCTCTTGGTATCGCTGTAAAGATCGATGAAACGGTTTTGCATGGCGTGTCAGGTTCTCCTGCTCCACCATAGCGGCAATCGGCAGGTGGAGGAAACATGAGCCAGTTTGCGGCCCAGCCCGCAGCTTCGGTAATGCCGGAAGAACTGCTCTACGGCGTCGATGGCGCTATCGCCACCGTCACGCTGAATGCGCCGCAGCGCATGAACACCATCTCTGGCCCGATGCTCAGGCAGCTCACCGATGCGCTGGTACGGGCGAACGAAGACAAGGACGTGCGCGTCGTCATCCTGACCGGCACCGGCCGAGCCTTCTGCGCCGGCCTCAATCTCGAGGCGCAGAGCAAGGGCACCGACAATCTCAGCGTCGGCTCGGGCGCCACGCCGACCAACATCGATCTGCGCAACACGCCGCCGCCGGTCCTGCATGCCATGGACAAGCCGGTGATCGCCGCGCTGAACGGCTCGGCCGCGGGCTACGGCCTCGACCTGGCGCTGGGCGCCGACATCCGAGTCATGGCGCAGTCGGCCAAGCTCGCGGCGTCCTATGCCAAGCGCGGCGTGCTGCCGGAATCGGGCGGCACCTGGTACCTGCCGCGCATGCTCGGTTGGGCCAAGGCAGCCGAGCTGATCTTCACCGGTCGCACCCTCAATGCCGCGCAGTCGCTGGAGATCGGCCTGGTGAACAGGGTCGTGCCCGATGCCGAGGTCCTAGGCGCCACGCGCGAGCTTGCGTTGGAGATCGCAGCCAACGCGCCGCTCGCCATCCAGGCCGCCAAGCGCATGATGCGCATGGCCTGGAACGAGCCGTTCAACGAGCACGTCCATCACGTCTTCCTGCAGCTCCTGCCGTTGATGCAGACCGAGGACATGAAGGAGGGCATCAAGGCCTTCCTGGAGAAGCGCGAGCCGCAGTTCAAGGGACGCTGATGCGGTAGAGTGCCAGCGGATTGGCCCAGAACGCCCTCGCTGGTTCGCACTACGATATCGAGCGGGCATCTCGACGGCCAGCGTCGGTGCCGTACAATGACGGCAACGGAGCACGCCGATGAAATTCACCTGGTTCCATCTGATGCCCTGGCCGCACATGCCGGACGACTTCCGTGAGAAGCATCGTTCGGTGTGGGTCGACCTGCCCAACCGCATGTACGAGCCCGAGCTCGGCCACATCGCCTATCACCAGTATCTCGACCAGCTCGAATATGCCGAGACCGTCGGCTTCGACGGCATCGGCGTCAACGAGCACCACGCCAATGCCTACGGCCTGATGCCGTCGCCCAACATCATGGCGGCGACGCTGACGCGGCGAACCTCCAAGGCGGCCCTGGTCGTGCTGGGCAACTCCATCGCGCTCTACAATCCGCCGCTGCGCGTGGCCGAAGAGATGGCCATGCTCGACGTGCTGTCGGGCGGGCGGCTGGTCGCCGGCTTCCCGGTCGGCACGTCGATGGACACCAACTACGCCTACGGCACCATCCCGGCACTGACGCGCGAGAAGTACGCCGAAGCGCATGACCTCATCCGCAAGGCATGGGCGGCCGATGAGCCGTTCGCCTTCAACGGGCGCTACACCAAGCTGCGCTACGTCAATTGCTGGCCCAAGCCGATCCAGCGGCCGGCGCCGCCGATCTTCATTCCCGGCGGCGGCTCGGTCGAGACCTACGACTTCTGCCTCGACAACACCTATTCGTATTCCTACCTGAGCTACTCGGGCTATCTGCGCGCCAAGCTGCTGATGGACGGCTACTGGAAGCGGGTCGCCGAGCGCAAGGCCGACGAATCGCCCTACCGCGCGGGCTTTGCCCAGGTGATCTGCGTTGCCGATAGCGACGCCGAGGCCGAGCGGCTGTACTGGCCGCACGTGAACTACTTCTACAATCGATGCCTGCACGTCTATCCGGGCTTCGCCGACGCGCCGGGCTATCGCACGGTCAAGACCATCCAGACCGGCGCGCTGTCGCAGTTCACCCAGGCCGCGGCGCGCAACTATCCCAGCATGACCTGGAAGGACCTCGTCGACGGCCGCTATATCGTCGCCGGCTCGCCCGAGACGGTGCGCCAGCAGATGGAAGAGCTGATCAAGACCCTGCGCGTCGGCAACATCTTCTGCCTGATGCATGTCGGCAACATGCCCAACGACAAGGTGCGCTATTCGACGAGCCTGTTCGCCGAGAAGGTGATGCCGCACCTGCGCAACCTGTGGCCCGAGTGGAAGAACCACGACGACCGCTTCTGGATGCACCCGATGAACGAGCCTGTGCCGCTGAAGGTCGCCGCGGAATGAAATCGCGTTTTCTCACGCTCAAACCCTCGAGCATCCGGATCCAGGTCGTCGAAGCCGGCAAGGGCAGGGACCTCCTTTATCTCCACGGCGCGGGCGGCCACATGCCGGCCGATCCGCTGATCGCGGCCCTCGCCACCAAGTACCGCGTCGTGGCGCCATTGCTGCCGGGCTACGGCCAGTCGACGGGCGAGGACGAGCTGCGCGACATGCTCGACATCACCCTGCACGGGCTCGACGTGCTGGAGGCGTTGAAGCTCAAGAAGCCCATCGTGGTCGGTCATTCCATGGGCGGCATGATCGCTGCCGAGATGGCGGCGATCGCGCGCACCGAGGTCGCCAAGCTCTGCCTGCTGGCGCCGGCCGGCTTGTGGCTCGACGACCATCCGATCGTCGATATCTTCTCCAAGCTGCCCTACGAGCTGCCTGGATTGCTGTTCCATGACGCCGAAACCGGCGGCCGGCTCCTGGCCTCGGGCGGCGACATGAACGACCCGGAATTCCTGAAGCAGTTTCTGGTCATGAATGCCCGCCGGCTAGGCATGGCGGGCAAGATCCTTTTCCCCATTCCCGATCGCGGTCTTGGTCAGCGCCTGCAACGTATTGCCGCCCGCACGTTGATCGTGTGGGGCGCGGAGGACGCGCTGATCCCGCCGGTCTACGGCCATGCCTTCAAAAAGGCGATTTCCAAATCGAAATTGGTTAAGGTCGCCAAGGCCGGGCATGCTGTGGGGCAGGAGAAGCCAGCCGCCGTGCTCAAGGCGATCAAGGAATTCTTCTGACGGGAGACGAGAACGATGCTGAAGGGTGCATTTGTCGGACTGTTCGCGAGCCTGCTGGTCGTGGGCGCGGCCCATGCTGAACCGGTCGTCTACAGCTGGACCGGCTATGGCAAGAACGTCCCCGGCAGCTCCAAGTGCCCGACCTACAAGATGGTGATCGACGTCACGGTCGACGGCGAAGCGGTCAAGGGCAAGTTCCAGCAGGAAGGCCGGCCGGAGCGCACCTTCGAGACGACGCTCGGCAAGAGCGGCGTCATCAAGACGGCCGCCATGGTCGGCGGCGGCGGCATGATGGACGTCATCGGCCAGATCAAGGAAGGCGATTCCAAGATCAAGCTCTACGGTTACTGCGAGTTCGAGGGCGCGCTCACCAAGAAGAAGTAGTCGGTAGCCCGGCGGCGGGCAGCGAGGCTATCGGACTCGCCAGGATCCACAGTTCGGCCCTTGTCGATGCGAGTGCAGGGGTTGAGGGAATGTTCAGCATCCATGCTGTCGTTTCGGGCGTCGCTGTCGGCGTGATGGTCGTCGGCTGTGCGCAAGCGCCGGTCCAGCCGATACCCGAGGCGGCCCGACGCAGCGTCACGTCCGTTTCCGGCGACGTTTCCGGTCTCAAGCAGGCCGATACGTCGAGGCTCGGCGCACGCGGCAGCGCGGAGGGCGCGCAACTCGGCGCGCAGCAGGGCGCCACGGTGCTGCCGGGCGGCGGCGGCCTTCTGGGTCTCGCCGTGATGGGGGTGGGGGCGATTGTCGGCGGCGTGAAGGGCGCCAACGAGGCCCAACGCGAGGATGTGGTCGATCAGACCCGCGTCTTCCTGCGGACGGCGATCGAGGATACTGACTTCACCGAGCTGCTGCGGGCGCGGCTCGCCTCGTCGAAGGCAGCCGGGGATATCGAGATCATCAACGTGACGTCCCAGGCAACGCCCCTTGCGGCGGTGCCCGATGGCGCCAGGGTGCCGGATCATTTCCTGCTCATCGAGTATCGGCTTGGTCTGCAGCGCGAGGATCTGGTCAATCCCAAGGTCGGCATCATCGTGCTGGCGCGCGCCAAGGTACGCGACGCCGGCGCCAACCGGCAGGTCCATCAGGCAATCTGGGCCTATTGCGGCGAGCGTTACCATTTCGTCCAGATGGCTGCCAACAACGGCGCGGCGCTGCGTGGGCAGATCGACCGGGCGGCTGAGGTGCTGGCGGAGGCGATCCCCTACGACCTCTATGTCAGCAGACGGCCGCGGCATCTCCTGTTCAACAGTACCTGCATGGATTTCAGCGACTTGCCGAGCGGCATCGGCCGGCGAGCCGTTTCGTCGCGCTCGTGATCTCGGGTAGGCGGCGGCGCGCGGGGAGGCTAACTTCGGGCCGCTGAGTGTCGTCGGGGGAGCTGAGATGAGATCCGCAAAACTTGCCGCTGCCGCCATTGCCGTGGCGGCGTGCCTCCCCGGTATGTCCAAAGCCATTGCCGCCGATGGCTTCGACCTGGTGGTGCTGGGCGCGCTGGGCGGCATCCAGGATGGCAATCTCAGCGCCTCGCTGATCCATCCGCATGGCGACAATCGCGGCGTGACCTGCGATGCCGGCACGCTGGTGAACGGCCTGCGCGTCGCCGAGGAGAAGGGCGCCTTCGCCAACGTCACGGTGCCGGCGGATTCCCCGCAGAGCCGCGTCGGCTACATGCTCACCAACGCGATCAAAGGCTACCTGATCAGCCATGCCCATCTCGACCATGTAGCCGGCCTGATCGTCGCCTCGCCCGACGACAGCAAGAAGCCGATCTACGTGCTGCCCTCGGTCGGCAACGACCTGGTCGAGACCTATTTCAACTGGCGTGCCTGGCCGAACTTCAGCGATCGCGGCAAGGCCCCGCAGCTCAAGAAGTACGCCATCGCCGAGCTGAAGCCCGGCGAGGCAATGCCGATCGCCGACACCGCCATGACCGTGACCGCCTTTCCGCTGGCCCACGGCGGCGTGGAATCGACGGCCTTCCTGCTGGAGAGCGGCGGCGACGGCATCCTGTGCTTCGGCGACACCGGACCCGACGCGGTCGAGAAGGGCACGCGGCTCGCCGACGTCTGGGCCGCCGCGGCCGAGCGCGTGAAGCAGAAGCGGCTCAAGGCCATCGTCATCGAGGTGTCTTATACCAGCGACCGCCCGGACAACCTGCTGTTCGGCCATTTGACGCCGCGCTGGCTGATGGAGGAGCTGCGCAAGCTCGATGGGCTGGCGGGCGGCAAGGCGCTGAAGGACCTGCCGGTAGTCGTGAGCCACATCAAATATTCACTGACCAAGGAACAGCCGCAGCGTCAGCTCCTGCAGGAGCTCGAGGCGGCCAACGACGTGGGCGTGCGCTTCGTCATGCCGGAGCAGGGCAGTCGCTGGCACTTCAAGTGAGCGCCTGAAATGCCGATCTACTGGACGATCGATTCCAAGCAGGAGCTCGTCGTCGTGACCGCCGAGGGCGACATCACCCGCGCCGATGCCGACGACTATCTCGACGCCGTCGAGGGCGGTGGCGCGCTCGCCTATCGCAAGCTGTACGACGCCCGCGCCGGCAACGTCGTGATGGACCATGACGAGATGATGGCGGTCGCTGCCCGGATCAGGAGCTATCATGACCAGCCGGTCGGCGCGCTCGCCATCGTGCTGGCGGACAACGTCGCGGAACTGGCGAAGCGCATGCTGGGCATCCTGGCCACCGCCAACCGGCCGATCAAACTCTTCACCAGCCTGACCCCGGCGCAGCGCTGGATCGACAGCCTGGCGCCGGCGCAATGACGCAAACGGAGGCCTGTTTCCCGTGAGCAACGACAATTGGGGCTGGCGGGCCCGCTTCGGCCTGTTCATCGTCGGCAACGAAGCCGTGCCGGAAGCCGAATGGTGGGCGATGGCACCGTCCGGCGTGTCGGTGCATGCCGCCCGCGTGACGGCGCGCGCGCCCTGGCTGCGCTGGCGCGACGATCGCCGCGACGTCGAGCCGGAGGACGACCTGGTGCGCGGCTGCCGCCAGTTCGCCGCCATGCGACTGTCGGCTGTCGTGATCGCCCACAGCTCGAGCAGCCTTTTGGGCGGCAAGGGGTGGGACGAGGCAGCCGTGGTGAGCCTGCTGCCGCTGCTCGGTGACGGCACGATCGTCACCACCAACGGCATCGATACCTGTGCCGCGCTGCGTGCGTCGGGCAGCAAGCGGCCCTTCCTGGTGCTGCCGCCCTGGTTCAACGACGAGACCGTGGCGGCGGGCTGCCGTTACTACGCCGATCACGGTTTCACGCTCGCCGGCCATCTGCGCTACGACCCGGGCCGCAAGTGGCGCGACCTCGCGCCGGGCGAGCTGGTCGGCCAGGGCGCGGGCTTCGAGCAGGAGATCGAGCCGCTTTACGCGCAGATCCGGGCGGCGTGCCCGGCCGATGCCGACGGCGTGCTGATCGCCGGCACCGGCTTTCGCTGCGTCGGCATCCTCGAGGCACTGGAGCAGGATCTCAAGCGGCCGGTGATCTCGGCCAACCAGGCGAGCCTCTGGCACTGCCTGCGCTTGGCCGGCGTGCAGGCGAAGGTCGACGGCTACGGGAGTTTGCTCAGGCTTTAATGGGAGCGCGGCCGGAGGCCCGCGCTCTCGTCAAAGCAACGCGTCGTAGCCGCGCTCGTTGAACTTCAGCAGGCAGAAGCCGTGGCCGAAGGGATCGGCCAGCATGGCGATGCGGCCCCAGGTCGTGTCCTTGGCTTCGCCCTCGAGCTTGGCGCCCGCCGCGACGGCGCGCTCGACCGCGGCGTCGACATTCTCGACGATGATGTCGGGATGCACCGGCGTCCAATGCCGGCTGTAGCGCCGGGGATCGCCGCCGGCGCCGATCGTGCCGGCCGCCTTGGTCAGGAGATAGACCGGCGCCGGCCAGCCCAGCAGCTCGACGAAGTCGGCGCCGAAGCGGCGACCGACCTTGAGGTCGAAGGCTGTCGTATAGAAGCGCAGGGCGGTCTCGACATCGGGCACGTCGATATTGAGCAGCAGAGTCATGGCGAGCCTCATGGTCAGGGGAGGTCGCCATAGTTTCATATGCGTGCGGCCGGTTCTCGCGATTTTCGGCCTCGGTCGCTGTCGGCAACCGTTGGATGACAGTCACGTTGCGACCTGTGCCTTCCAGGCACAAGGAGCCCGCATGAAGTTCGTGATCATTGGATTGACACTGGCCATGGCCACCGCGGCCTGCACCGTCCAGGAACGCACGACGGTCCAGCCGCGGCCCGCCGCGACGACAACCACCACCTACAGCACGCCGGCTACCGCCAGCACGACCACGGTGACGACGCCGGCCGCTCCGGCCGCGACGACGACGGTCTACACGCGCTGAACGTCCACGCCCGGCGTCCGCTGACTTGAGCGGGCGCCGTCGGCTTGGGATGGCAGCGAGCTACTCGGCCGGCGCGACCGCCGGTGCGGGCATCGGCTTGGTTTCCTGCGGCCCCGTCAGCAGCCGCCTCAGGAGCCAGATGGCCGCCCGGCGCCACAGCGGCGGCGGGCCGAAGTGCGAGGCGAACTCGCGGTTGATCGTGAGGGGCCGCCAGTAGTTGGCATGCCAGTCCTGATAGGCCGTGTGGAAGACCTTGGCCTGCTCCGGCCTGGCGCGCAGCAGGGAACAGTCGCAGAGGGCATCGATCTGGACGTCACCCTCGCTGTCGAAGCGGAACCTGTGCCGACTGCGCGGGTGATGAAGCGTGTCGTTGATGAACTCGAATTCCTCCGGTCGCGCACGAAGGGCCGTGATGGCCGGAGCAAGGTCCAGGTAGGTCATCGGATGCTCCTCTCGTAACATCCATCAATGCCCGGCAGGCCGGCTTTGGTTGCACCGGTTCACAGGTATTTTAGGCCTTTGTCGCCTCGTGGTGACGGGCTTCCGTGAGCAATCCCTCATCCGTCGGCCGGTCCAGGGAGGAAACGCACAGGAGCTGAGCCCGAAGCCCGGCGATATGCCCATCCCGGTCCTTGTAGCGGTCGAGATAGCCGACCAGCTGGTCCTTGGCGCCATCGGGCCCGGCCAGGCACCAGGCGCGGGTGCCGCGCAGGGAATCGATGACACGGTCGAAGAAGTCGAGATCGGCGGCCGGTCGGCCGGCATGCATGCGGCCGGCCTTGTGGTCGACCTTGAGGAAAGGGCTGTCGGCGCGAAGGCGGTCTTGCGCGAGATCGTCGGCGCCGAACCTGAAGACGCGGGCCTGGCGTGAATCCATCCAGACGATCGCTCGACTGCGGGGCATCGGTAGTTCCTGTCGTGGTTGAAGGTCAGCTGATGATCAGCAGCAGGCGGCGCAGCTCGCGCGCGCCGTCGCGGGCCGGCAGCTCTTCGGGCGGACGCGGTCGAGGCACGGGCTCGCCGGTCACGATGAGGTTGCGCAGGCAGTCACGCACATTGCGCAGCAGGCGATCGGCTACTTCCTTCTCGGTCACGCCGTCGGCGCTGATGCCGGGCAGGTCGGGCACCCATCCCCATAAATGGCCATCCTCGCCCCGTTCGATGATCGAGTAGTAGCAGGCGTCCATCCCACCCTCCGGGTGGGCAGAATAGGCGTCACCGGATGTCGCACGTTGATCTGGATCAAACGCAGGCGCGACCTGTTTGGCGATCATCACCGGCATCCAGCGGAGGTGCCGATGACGACCGATCAATTCTACTACCTGCTTCTCGTGATCTTCTCCTTTGTCACCTTCGGCGTGTCGATCGGCATCGCCTACATCCGCTACCGCCGCTGGCTGGCGACCCAGCCGCCGAGAATGCTCTAGGCACGCCTGATCGCGGGCGTGACCTCGGCGACACGGAATGGCCGCGCGACTCCATCGTGCTCGGTAATGGTGACGTACTCGCCGACGACGAAGCGATGCCTGTCGAACTTGAAGATCGGCTCGTCGTCGTCCTCGCCAGGGGCGTAGGAGAACGCCCAGCTCCCGTTGCGGCGGTGGATCAGCGAGCCGTGCTCCTCGGGCGTGCCGTCCCAGAAGCGGCGCACCGTGCATGCCCCTTTCTGCGTGGGCCATTCCGTTGAGGCGAGGTGTCCCGTGTCGTCGAGCGGCGCCAAGAACTCGTAGCCGTGCGACGGGCTGCCGTTGGGATGATCGGGCGTGCGCGCCAGTTCCAGGCGGATGCGCTTGAGGCTCATCGGCGTCACTCCTGCTCGATCTCGTCGTAGGCGGTCTTGATCATCCACCAGCAGAACAGGACGGCGTAGAGCGCCAACGCCAGGCCGAAGGCGAGGATGCCGAAATCGCGAGCGGCGCCCGCCATCAAGAGACCGGCCAGCCCGAGCAGCCCGGTCAAGATCCCCATGATCCAATGAGACATCGTTCTCTCCTTACTCGTCGTCGAACAGGATGCGGCCCGCCGCCCCGTCGGGGTCGTCGTATTGGCCGTTGCGCAGCGCCCACAGGAACGCCGCCAGTGCTAAAAGGCCAAGCAGCAGGGCGGCGGGAACCAGGACAAGCAGGCTATCCATCGGTTTTCCTCCGCGAGCGTGGTGCGAGGCGCAGCGCGTTGCCGATGACCAGCAGCGAGGACGAGGACATGGCGACCGCTGCGACCAGCGGCGTCACTTCGCCCAGGATGGCGAGGGGCACGGCGCTCAGGTTGTAGAGCAGGGCGAGCGCCAGGTTCTGACGCATCAGACGGCCGGCCCGCCGCGAGACGTCGACGATCTCGACGACACCGCGTAGCGCATCGCCCCGGAACACGGCGTCGGCGGCATTCTGCGTCGCCTCCGCCGCGGTGGACGGGGAGATCGAGGCATGGGCGGCCGCCAACGCCGGCGCATCGTTCAAGCCATCGCCGATCATCAGGACGCGCCGTCCTTCGGCGGCCAGCGACGCCAGCCGCTGCGCTTTGGCGGCCGGCGAGACTTCGGCGTGCCAGGCCGTCAGACCGACCTCGCGGGCGACGCGCGCCACTGCCGCCGGGCGATCGCCTGACAGCAGCTCGTGCGTGAAGCCGCGCTTGGCCAGGCGCGCAACAGTGTCGACCGCGTCCGGCCGCAGGCGGTCGGCGAAGGCCAGTCGTACCGGCGTCGCTCCAGGCCGCGCGAACCACAGTTCGGAATGACCGTCGTCCGGCGGATCATTTATGCCGCAGAAGCGGGCCGAGCCCAGCCGGCTCTCGCCACACTCCAGGCCGAGACCGGCATGCTCGACCACGCTGTCGGCGGGTGATGCGTCCGCGGTTGCGCGCAAAAGCGCCTGGGCCAGCGGATGGCGCGAATTGGCGGCGATCGCCGCGGCCTGCCGCAGCATTGCGGGATCGTGGCCCGTGCCGACGAGCTCGGGGCGGCCCAACGTCAAGGTGCCGGTCTTATCGAAGATCACGTGATCGGCGCCGGCCACACGCTCCAGCGCGGTCGGCGACAGCAGCAGCACGCCGTCGCCGAGCAGCCGCGTGCTGGCCACGACCTGCACCACCGGGACGGCGAGCGCCAGAGCGCAGGGGCAGGTGATGATCAGCACCGCCGTGGCGACCAGCAGCGCGCGGTCCCAGGCAAGACCGCCCAGCAGCATCCAGCCCAGGAAGGTCAGCAGCGCAGTCAAGTGAACGACCGGCGCGTACGCGCGCGCCAGCCGGTCGGCGATGGCGACGAAGCGCGAGCGGCCGCGCTCGGCCGCCTCGACCAGGCGGACGATCTCCGACAGGAGCGTGCGTTCGCCCGCCGCCGTGACGCGCACCCTGAGCGGCGTGCCGAGGTTGAGCATGCCGGCGAATACCTGGGCACCGGGCTCGACGGGCCGCGGCACGCTTTCGCCGCTCACCAGCGCGGTATCGAGCAGGGAGTGGCCGTCGGCGACGACGCCGTCCGCCGCCAGCCGCTCGCCGGCGGCGACCAGCAGCATGTCGCCCGGCACGAGCTGGTCGACGCGCCGCGCCGCCGTGCGGCCGTCGGCGGCGATCACGGTGGCGCTCCGCCCACTGAGCGCCAGCAGGGCCTGCACCGCCTGGCGCGCCCGGCCACGCGCGCGCCTGTCGAGATAGCGGCCGATCAGCAGGAAGAAGAGCAGCGTGATCGCCGAATCGA
>Ga0075369_10000208_pt1 | contig 17286 bp, 15 predicted proteins | sample EndMethybrTD3034_FD_71400 | JGI IMG/M metagenome (GOLD analysis project Ga0075369, IMG submission 71400) | Populus endosphere microbial communities from Tennessee, USA - Endosphere MetaG P. TD hybrid TD303-4 | ecosystem: Host-associated > Plants > Roots > Endosphere | place: USA: Tennessee...
TTCTTTTTCTAAATTTTCCAATCTAATCTTGGAGGACTCATCGGTTTCTTTTTTTAAGGCTTCTCGTTCAATTTTTAACTGAATTAATCGTCTATCTAAGCGATCTAATTTTTCTGGCTTAGAATCAATTTCGATTCTAATTCGACTAGCCGCCTCATCAATAAGATCAATTGCTTTATCAGGCAAATTTCTATCAGAAATATAACGATGCGATAAAGTAGCTGCAGCAACAATAGCTGAATCCATAATCTCAACACCATGATGAACCTCATAACGTTGTTTTAAGCCACGTAAAATGGCTATAGTATCTTCAACACTAGGCTCATCTACTAAAATTTTTTGAAAACGGCGTTCTAATGCAGCATCTTTTTCAATATAATTCCGATATTCATTTAAAGTAGTTGCACCAATACAATGCAACTGACCTCTCGCTAAAGCAGGTTTAAGCATATTTCCTGCATCCATAGCGCCTTCTGCTTTTCCGGCACCTACCATGGTATGCAACTCATCAATAAATAAAATAATTTGTCCTTCTTGTTTTGCCAGCTCATTTAAAACGGCTTTTAATCGTTCTTCGAATTCTCCTCGATATTTAGCTCCAGCAATCAAAGAACCTATATCTAAAGCTAGTAAACGTTTGTTTCTTAATCCTTCTGGAACTTCGTGATTAACAATTCGCTGCGCAAGTCCTTCTACTACAGCGGTTTTACCGACACCAGGCTCACCAATAAGAACAGGATTATTTTTTGTGCGTCGTTGCAGCACTTGAATAGTTCGACGTATCACATCATCACGACCAATGACTGGATCGAGTTTTCCTTGAGATGCCTGTGCTGTTAAATCAATAGTGTATTTGTTCAAAGCACCACGACGACCTTCTGCTTCAGGATCATCCACTGCCTCTCCGCCTCTTACATCTTTTATTGCTTGTTCAAGCAAAGCTTTGTTAGCTCCTGATTTTCTTAATAATTCACCCAAAATATTTTTATCATCTATAGCTGCAAGTATAAATAATTCACTTGATAAATATTCATCATCTCGTTTCTGTGCAAGCTTATCGCATACATTCAGTAAGCGAATAAGATCTTTAGAAGGATAAATCTCTCCAGGAGTAGCAGTCTGAACTTTAGGTAAACGTCCAATTGCTTCATCCAAATCTTTAGTTAATTGATTTAAATTAACATTAGTTTTACTCAATAATGGTTTAACCGTACCATTTTCTTGTTGCAACAAAGCAGACATCAAATGGATGGGTTCTATAAAAGCATTATCCTGCCCAATAGCGAGAGATTGAGATTCTGCTAAGGCGTTTTGAAACTGACTGGTTAATTTATTAAGACTCATATTCCCCTCTAATTACCACTTATCAAGATTTATATCTTATAAATAGTTTAGTCTAATTAGAAAAAATCAAGTCGATTTAGCTAAAAAAATGCATAACAATCAATATTAGACATTTAAGTATAAATTTAGCTCGGTAAAATTAACTAGCCCTTGTATGGCAATAAGTTTTGAATTTTGTATTTTCAGCCAGAATATGTCCCGATTAGTAAAAAAGAGGTAAACTATGCGCATTTATACTCTTATTTCAAAAATTTAAATGAGAAATTCTATGACAGAAGAATTATTAGATGATCCAGCATGGCAACGCAAAACCATAGAAAAATTACTTTTTGATACCTTAAAAGAACAACGTCGGAAAAGACGCTGGAATATTTTCTTCAAATTCCTGTTTTTTATCATTCTTTTAGGTCTTCTGTTAGTTTTATGGCCAACAACAAGTAATCTACCTACTGCTTCAAAAGCAAAAGCTCATATTGGACTTGTTGATATTAGAGGCGTCATCGATGATAATTCAACCGCAAGTTCTGATAACGTAATTGAAGGATTGCAAAACGCTTTTGAAGATAAAAATACTCGTACAGTGATTTTGCGTATTAATAGTCCAGGCGGCAGTCCAGTTCAAGCAGCGCAAATCTACAATGAAATCCGCAATTTACGCCATCAATATCCTAAGACTAAATTGTATTCTGTATGTGATGATCTTTGTGCATCTGCAGCTTATTATATAGCCTCAGCTAGTGACGACATCTATGCTAATCCTGCCAGTTTAGTCGGTTCAATTGGTGTTTTAATGGATGGATTTGGTTTCGTTGATACTATGAAGAAAGTTGGTGTCCAACGTCGCCTATTAACTGCTGGAGACCATAAAGGTTTTTTAGATCCCTTTTCACCTGAAAAAATAGATGAAAAGCTCATTGCCGAACGTATGCTTGCAAATGTTCATCAACAATTCATTCGTGCCGTTAAACAGGGTCGCGGAAATCGTCTAAAAGATAATCCGGAGTTATTTTCTGGTTTAGCATGGACTGGAGAAGAAGCATTATCTTTAGGACTTATAGACGGTTTTGGAGACTTAAATAGCTTATCTCAAGATTTAATTAAAAATAAAAATATTGTCGATTACACCATCAAACCTGGCCTATTACAACAACTCTCCGATCGAATGGGTGCTGCATTCGCGCAACAAATAAGTACTAACTTGGGTATTTTACCTCATGGATTTCGTTAAAAATAAAAATATTTATTGGCAACTTGTATAAACTCTTGTTTATGCTTTAATTTTAAAGCATAAGATGGAATTTATCGATGGAAAATACAGAATATGGATTTAGTTTATTCGAACTACTTATCGTTTTAGTTATAGTTGGTATTTTAGCTTCAATCACTTATCCTATTTACACTCACGTTCTGAAGAAAACTCACCGTACTGAAGCGAAAATTGCCCTAATAAAGCTTGCCCAACAGATGGAAATTTATTATCTTGCAAATAATAATAGTTATGCAGATGCGAATTTTAACAAATTACATCTAAGCGATGTTACTGAAAAAAACTTTTATCAACTATCCCTAAAAAGCACTATCAACAGCTATCAATTATCCGCCAAAGCTAAATTTTCTGATTCTGAATGTTATCTATTTATGCTTAATCAATTAGGAGAAAAAACTAATGCTGGCACTGGGTCGAAAGAATGCTGGTAATGAAAATTAAAATTTTTAAGACCTTATATTACCTAGTATATCCGCTATATTGATGAAAAATATTTTCTACTGCTATACTTCATCTGATTTTCAAGGAGATTTAATATGCTAAGGAAACTATTAGCAGAATTTTTAGGTACTTTTTGGCTAGTGTTAGGCGGATGTGGTAGTGCTGTATTAGCCGCTAAATTTCCTTTAGTAGGTATAGGTTTTTTGGGTGTAGCTTTTGCTTTTGGTTTGAGCTTGCTAACTATGTGTTGCGTATTCGCTCCAATCTCTGGTTGTCATTTAAACCCTGCTGTTTCGATAGGTCTTTGGGCTGCGGGTAGATTTAGCCTTAAAGAGGTCCCTAGTTATATTATTGCTCAGGTAATAGGAGGTATACTAGCTGCAACTGTTTTATATCTAATTGCAAGTGGACATCAGGGGTTTGATCTACAAAATGGCTTTGCCAGCAATGGTTATGGGCTTCATTCGCCAGGTCATTATTCATTATTGGCTTGTTTTATATGCGAAATAACGATGAGTTTTTTATTTTTAATCGTTATCGCAGGGGTAACTAATCCACAATTACCTAGTCATTTTGCTCCGCTAGCCATTGGCTTAGCCTTGACCTTAATCCACTTAATTAGCATTCCAGTTACAAATACTTCTGTTAATCCTGCCAGAAGCACAGGCCCAGCACTATTTGTAGGAGGATGGGCTATCCATCAGCTTTGGTTATTTTGGTTGGCTCCTTTAATCGGTGGAATAGTGGGTGGAAGCTTATTTAGATATCTATGGGGAAATGAAAAATAAGCTTCTGTGTCGATAAAACAAAAAAATTCTTTATATAATTTTTAATATTAAATTACCGTTTCAGTAGTGATTGCTAATGGCGTGCGTAATTCGCGTGGTAGAGCGAAAGCAACATTTTCATCTATACCTATTAATTCGGAAACCAAACATTCTTGCCAATTAGGAAATTTTTTTAGATATTTTATAACTTCTTGAACTAAAAATTCAGGTGCAGACGCCCCGGCAGTAATACCAATAGATTCTTTTCCAATTACCCAAATTGATTGGATATCTTTAGCTGTATCAATTAAATACGCAGGCTTACCTAAACGTTCGGCTAATTCTTTCAATCTATTAGAGTTAGAACTATTAATAGATCCTAAAACTAACACCATATCACATTGTTTTGCTAATTCTTTAACGGCAAGTTGACGATTTTGCGTTGCATAACAAATATCTTCTTTCTTAGGTGTAGCAATTTCAGGAAAACGTTGCTTCAAAGCCTGTATAATAGTTTTAGTATCATCCAATGATAAAGTCGTTTGTGTAACATAGCTTAAAGAGCAAGGATTCTTAACTTTTAACATAGCAACATCCTGAGTATTTTCTACTAAATAAATCCCTCCGGCTGGATTATCATAATGTCCTAAGCTTCCCTCTACCTCTGGATGATCCGCGTGCCCAATCAAGATACACTCTTGACCTAAACGATTATAACGTGCCACCTCCATGTGCACCTTAGTTACTAAAGGACAAGTCGCATCAAAAACTTTTAAATTGCGTCTTTTAGCGGATTCACGAACAGCTTGAGAAACACCATGGGCACTAAAAATAACAGTAGCACCTTGTGGTATTTCATCGATATGTTCAACAAAAATTACACCTTTTTGTTCTAAATCGGCAACCACAATTCGATTATGGACCACTTCATGGCGCACATAGATGGGTACACCAAACAGATTTAGTGCTCTTTTAACAATTTCTATGGCGCGATCAACACCAGCACAAAACCCTCGAGGATTAGCTAAAACAATTTTCATAGCACAGCCCTTAAATTAAGGACTTAGTTTAGAGATGTGCAAAAAAAATGCAAGCTTTATGTAGGATAACAATGTGCAACTAAAGAATACTAATCAATTTCTGATAAATTTAGCGTTGATGGATGTTCCTAAAGCTTCTATTGTCTACATTATTAGACAGTCTTTCCACAACAAAAGTATTTAATGTATTGTAAAATAGTGACTTTTTAACATTTGAAGGCTTATTTTTAAGCACTTCAGACCATCGTCTATCAATTATTTCCTTAAATAAAGACCGTGTGGGGGTATTTTCAAATAGATTACGTTGGTTATCTAATAAACCCTTAAATTCGCTAACCGAACTGCAGCGCAGCGCCGCAACAATTAAAGCCTTGGCTCTTGCATTATGTTTAGCCCGACAGCGAATAAAAATATTTCTATCTACATAGTTCTTTCTTAAACATTTTATAAAATCATTAATAAGTAACTTCAGCTCTTGTTCCTTTCCCATATCTACTTTTTTATTAAGATTTTGAATTTGGACAATATTCTTAACTGAATCTTTTTGAATTACATATTTAGTAATCTCTCTTGCAATCTTTGTTTTTTTGCTATCATAAGCATCTTGTAAAGCAGTTCTTTTTTTCTTGTTCAAACTAAGTAATGCTCCTTTTCTTAATAACATGACTGTCAAATCTTTGTGCCCCCCTCTTGCGGCAAAATGCAAGGGAGTATCGCCCTCTTCATCTTGAGCATCAATATTTAATTTTTGTTTATCTAGCCAATATTCAAATAAATTGACATCACCTATATTTGCAAAAGCAAATAAGCAATTATTTTCCCAATTGAGATTAGATTTGAGCATTTTTCTCTCCTTATAATTACTTATTATAAACTATACTAATTGTTTTTTTATTTTTTTCAACACCGCAAAAAGTAATTCTTTAGATATAGGTTTATAAAAAAAATCATATGCTCCTAGCATGATCGCTTCACATCTTTCCTCTTTGTTTGCTTCCCCAGAAAATAATATTAACGGAATATTTAATTTTCTCTTTTGCATTTTTGCTAATAATTGCAACCCATGGAGATTAGGCATAATTCTATCACTTAAAACAACAAAAAATTTGTCTGGATTTTGTTGTAAATAATTCCAAGCAAGTTGGCCATCTTTACAAGCTATGTAGGTATATTGAGCTTCATCTAAGTATTGAGTTAATACTTTCAGGCATAGCTCATCATCATCCACTAGTAATATCTGTTTCGGATTCGGAACTATTATCATTTGATTTTGCATCATATAATTTTAATAAGGTCTTAATATAGTTACGGCCTGAAATAGTCAAATCTTTTAAAATAATATATACATATCTAGGACCAAATAATAATAAAGCGATCAAAAAAATAATAAGGAACGATATTAGATTTAATCCATAAAACCTCATAAACACTCCGTGTTTAAAGTAAAATTAATTTATCGTAAATTAATCATCGCACCTAAAAATAGCCCCAAACCTCCTAAACCTATAATGTATAAATACCTAGTTGATAAATGTGTTATATCTTTAACACTTAAATTTAACAAAACCCAGACTATACAAGCAGTAGCTATACCTAAACCTATAAACCAAAAGGATTTTTTACGTGTTTGTTTTTTTTCTTTTTCTCTTGCACAATTAAGACATTCAGGTTTCTTTTTTAAATGACGTAACTCGAGCATTACCTGGTATATTAAATCTGGAATTTCAGGAACCTTTTCTGCCCAATAAGGGGCATATTCTCGAATTTTTCGTATAAAGGCCCGTGGTCCAACTTGTTTGCGTAACCAATGTTGTAAAAAAGGTTTGGCTGTATTCCATAAATCCAAATCTGGATACAATTGCCGCCCTAAACCTTCAACATTAAACAAGGTTTTTTGCAATAGTACCAATTGCGGCTGCACCTCCATATTAAATCTTCTAGCAGTCTGAAATAATCTTAAAAGTAATTGTCCAAAAGAAATTTCTTTTAATGGCCTTTCAAAAATTGGTTCACATACTGTGCGTATCGCTGCCTCAAATTCATTAATCCTAGTACTTTCTGCAACCCAACCTGATTCAACATGCAATTGAGCCACACGGCGGTAGTCTCTATTGAAAAATGCCAACAAATTTTCAGCGAGATAACGTTGGTCACCTGGGCTTAAACTTCCCATAATCCCGAAATCAACGCCCAAATACAGAGGATTTTCTTTATTTTTAGGTGAAACAAAAATATTCCCTGGGTGCATATCGGCATGAAAAAAGCAATCGCGAAACACTTGTGTAAAAAAAATTTCAACGCCTCGTTCTGCTAATCTCTTTAAATTAATTCCTTGTTTTTTTAAAGTAGAAATATCAGAAATTGAAATACCATATATACGCTCCATGACTAGAACTTTATGAGAAGTATACGGCCAAAATACTTCCGGAATGTAAAGTAAATCAGAATCAGAAAAGTTACGCCGTAATTGAGAGGCATTGGCACCTTCACGTAATAAATCTAATTCGTCTTTTAAGCAAGCTTCGAATTCTGCTACAATTTCACGAGGTCTAAACTGTTTGGCAGATCGCCAATAACGTAAAGACAAATTCGCTAAAGCATATAATAAATCAACATCTCGATTAATTTTTTTATAAATTCCTGGTCTTAACACTTTAACGACTACTTCTTGGCCCGAAGTCAACAACCTAGCGGTATGAACCTGAGCAATGGAGGCCGATGCTAAAGGATTAATATCAAATTCAGAAAATACTTCAGTCATGGGTTTTCTAATGCAAGTTTCTACTATAGATTTTGCTTCTTCTCCAGAAAAAGGAGGAACACGATCCTGTAACTTTGCTAATTCATCAGCAATGTCAATTGGAATAAAATCACGACGAGTTGATAAAGTTTGACCAAATTTAACAAAAATTGGCCCTAAATCTTCTAATGCAAGACGAATTCTTTCTCCTCTAGGTATTTTTTTATTAAGCCTTCGATAAGGATTTAGATATCCAAAAAAACGTAAAGGTCTGAATATATCTAGAGAATAGATTAATTCATCTAAATGATAACGAAAAAGAATAAAACTGATCTGCATTAAACGCATTAGATGAGAAATAGCTTTCATCTATCTAATCCTTTTTGCAAGGAATTTAACCGCGCTTCTAATCGAGCGCAATCGTTGCGTAGATCATCTACATCGGAAAAAAAAAACTGTAATTCTTCGTCTGGGACTAACCAATTCATTTCTGTTTGGACATAATTTGTTACATTTTGACCAAGATTTTCTATATTTTGTCTAGCCCAAAGACTTATTGTTTTAAATAGTTGTATCAAAGGATACGCTATAGCATCACCTATTTTTTTTGATAATTGTTCTTCGTAATCTATCTCAAGAGTTGAAAAAAAATCTCTAAACCGTTTTCCAAACTCCATGTCACCCACAATCTGTAGAGGAATATCTGTATATGCTTTATCTTTCTTTATAAATGCCATGCGTAAAAAATCAAAAGTTGAACCGCGTAATATTAAATCAGCAGGTCCGTTATAATCTTTACTTAAATAAATTGAATCGGATTTAAAAAGCCAATAATAGACAATTGAACCCCATTCTATCTTTACTACCCTTCCAGATAATTGGCGTAAGTGCTTTTTAGATTCTGGGTCAAGGTTTAGATAACGATTAAGTATCGCTTCCTGAACCGATAGTATTATATTGGGGTTAATCAAAATTTCCACGCTCTATGTAATGCGACTATTCCACCGCTAAGATTATAGTATTCACATTCATCAAATCCTGTATCTAAGATGAGTGTCTGAAGTGTTTTTTGATCGGGATGACGGCGTATGGATTCAACTAAATAACGATAACTTGCTTCATCATTAGCAATCCATTCCCCTAATTTAGGTAAAAAATCGAAGGAATAACGATTATATAAGTTCTGTAAAAACCCTAATATAGGCTTAGAAAACTCTAAAACAAGTAAACGACCGCCTGGTTTCAAAACTTGATACATAGATTTTAGTGCAGCATGTTTATTCGTTACATTGCGTAATCCAAAAGCTATGCTCAAACAATCAAAGCTAGCCTCCGCAAAAGGTAAATATTCTGCATTGGCTTGGATGGAGTTTATTTCCAAAAATCCTGAATCCAATAGACGATCTCGTCCTATATTTAGCATAGCAGCATTAATATCTAACAAAATTGCTTTACCCTGCGGTCCTATTTGTTTAGCAAATGCTTTTACCAAATCACCAGTACCTCCTGCCACATCAAGTACACTATCTCCTTTACGAAGTTGGGATAATTCCACTGTAAATTTTTTCCATAGACGATGCATCCCAAAAGACATCAGATCATTCATAAGATCATATTTGCCTGCTACTGACTGAAAAACTTCAGCCACTCGGTTATTTTTTTCACTCACGGGAATACTTTGATAACCAAAATCTGTAATCAAGGTTTCATTCATTTTAATACTCGATGGAGAATCTGGCATAAGGATTATCCTTATTCTAGTTGTTCTATCTTAACTACCTAGCCGATTTTGAGCAAGAAAATGACTTATTTCAATAATTGAATAAATTCTTGAAACTTCAAATTGTAATTTAAATCAATCAAACAATTAATTAAAAATTAAATTCAGCTAAGTTTTAATTTTTTCAATCCAATATTTTAACTGAATCAAAGTAGTAGGAAATAAGGCGTAAATCATTGAACCTAATGCTTAAGTCGTGATCCTGTAAAAGTAGAAGAGGAAGTATGTCTACGCAACACTGTTAAAGCGTGCTGACTTTTAACATCAGTCCATAGTTCCAAGGCTTGAAAGGGAGTTAATTCATTAACTGGATCACTTAGACCCCGGATTGCATGCAAAATTTCCATCAAGCTAATAAAATCATAGCTTAAGGCACTATAAAGAGAAGCGGAATTTGCTTTTGACAAGCTTGCTACCTGAATATAGGCCGATTGGCCTAACTCAATAAAATATTTAATTTTTACATGTCTTTTTTCAGCCTGTTCAGGAAAAAACCCAGCAAATAATAAACATTTATCTCCTACCTCGCGTAAACATTCTCGCTGCCTAGAATATCTTTCAGTCATACTAGTTAAAAATTCTTTCGCTAAAACCGAATTGACGATATCAGGCCGATAATTATAGTACCCTAATAAAAAAACCAAGTAATCTTCCAATTCATTGTTCAACCTGAGATTGCGGCTAGATTTTGCATCCTTAACCAAAGACTGCCATTGAGCTGTAATAGTTGGTTGCAATAAAAGCACACCCATGATAAAACCTCTCTCAATATTAATTGCCTTTCTATCAGTGTAGAACACGCTAGCCGAAATGCCTTACTTTGCGTTATCATGCACTCTTTTTGAACATCCCTAATACCTAATTTCTTTAACTATCATGATCCAAAATATACGTAATATCGCCATAATTGCCCATGTTGACCATGGGAAAACCACACTTGTTGATAAATTATTACAACAATCCGGCACTCTCTCGAGCAGAGCTGCTCCAGTAGAGCGTATTATGGATAGTAATGACTTGGAGCGCGAGCGTGGCATTACTATCCTCGCGAAAAATACCTCCATCGAGTGGCATGGTTATCGCATTAATATTGTCGACACCCCTGGGCATGCTGACTTTGGCGGAGAAGTGGAACGTATCTTGGCTATGGTAGATTCTGTCTTACTGCTAGTAGATGCTGTAGATGGTCCTATGCCACAAACACGCTTTGTTACCCAAAAAGCCTTTGCTAAGGGTCTAAAGCCTATTGTCGTCGTTAATAAAATTGATAGGCCCAGCGCCCGCCCAGACTGGGTCATAAATCAGGTTTTTGATTTATTCGATCGTTTAGGGGCAACCGAAGAACAATTAGATTTTCCTATTATCTATGCTTCGGCTTTACAGGGTTATGCAACATTAGACCTTAAAAAACCAAGCTCTGATCTAACTCCTTTGTTTGAAACAATCATTAATAAAGTTGCTCCCCCCGCAGTCGACTCTCAAGGCCCCTTTCAAATGCAAATTACCACCTTGGATTATTCCAGTTATGTAGGGACTATTGGTATTGGCCGGGTTCAGAGAGGATGCGCTAAATCTAATATGCCTGTTGTATTAATTGACAGAGAAGGAAAAACTCGGCCTGCTCGTATATTACAAATTTTAGGTTATCGCGGCTTAGAACGTATAGAAATCGATCAAGCAGAAGCGGGTGATATCATAGCTGTAACAGGTATTGATAAGCTGAATATCTCTGACACATTGTGTGATCCTAACTTAGTGGAAGCTTTACCCGCTTTGATAGTTGATGAGCCTACGATGAGCATGACCTTCCAGGTTAATAACTCACCTTTTGCAGGTAAAGATGGAAAATTTGTTACCAGTCGCCAAATTAGAGAGCGTCTCGACAGGGAACTACTACATAATGTTGCACTTAAAGTTGCAGACACAGAAGATCCCAATCGATTCCGCGTCTCTGGAAGAGGAGAATTGCATTTATCGATATTAATCGAAACTATGCGTCGTGAAGGGTATGAGTTAGGTGTATCTCGTCCTGAAGTTATTCTAAAGGAAATTGATGGTGAGCTGAAAGAACCCTACGAAAACTTAACTGTAGATCTGGAAGAACAACATCAAGGTAACATTATGGAAAAATTAGGTAGTCGACGTGGCGATCTAGTCGATATGGTATCTGATGGTAAAGGACGCGTCCGATTAGATTATAAAATTCCCACGCGCGCTTTAATTGGATTTCGTACAGAATTTTTAACTGCGACTTCTGGCTTGGGATTGATGCACCATGTATTTGATCATTACGGTCCTGTGAAAAAAGGAGCAATTGCTAATCGAGCAAATGGTGTCATGATCTCTAATCAAGTCGGTAAAGCAACTGGATTTTCCTTATTTAATTTACAAGAACGTGGAAAACTTTTAATTGGCCCACAAACTGATGTTTATGAAGGGATGATTGTAGGTATTCATTCGCGCGATAATGATTTAGTCGTTAATGTCGTAAAAGGGAAGCAGCTCACGAATGTTCGAGCTTCAGGTTCTGATGAAAACATCATTTTGACCCCTCCCATAACATTTTCCTTAGAACAAGCCTTAGAATTTATCGCTGATGATGAATTATTAGAAGTCACACCCCATTATTTGCGCTTGCGTAAAAAGTTTTTGAAAGAACATGAACGTAAACGTTCCGGACGGGATGTATAAATAAACTAAGCTTTTTTTCTCCTGTTTAAGTTCATGTTGCTTATTCTAAGAATTTTTATGAAAACCTGTTGTATAATTTATAGTATTTATGAAACTTATTCTAAACTCAAGCTTTGGAAATTAGCATGGCGGCAGAAAATCTAGAAGAAATTGTATCTTTATGTAAACGTCGAGGATTCATCTTCCCTAGCGCTGAAATTTATGGCGGTCTACAAGGTGTCTATGATTATGGTCCATTAGGTGTAGAATTAAAAAATAATTTAAAAACCTCCTGGTGGAAGTCTAATGTTTACGAGCGTGATGATATCTACGGATTAGATTCTGCCATTTTGACACATAGAAAAATTTTTTATTACTCTGGTCATGAAAGCACTTTTGCTGATTTACTCGTCGATTGCAAACAATGTAAAAAGCGTTGGCGTTTGGATCATCTTAAAGATGGTAAATGTGAAGCATGTGGCTCTTCTAATCTTACTGAGCCAAGAGCCTTCAATATGATGTTTAAAACCACCATGGGACCCGTAGAAGACCCTGATGCTTTTGCTTATTTACGTCCCGAAACCGCACAAGGAATATTTGCAAATTTTAAAAATGTTATGGACTCTATGTCTCCTAAACTTCCTTTTGGTATAGCACAAATTGGTAAAGCTTTTAGAAACGAAATAACACCACGTAATTTTATTTTTAGAGTCAGAGAATTTGAACAACTCGAAATTGAATTTTTTGTTAAACCGGGTGAAGATGAAAAATGGCATGAATATTGGGTTGAATCACGTTTAGCATGGTGGAAAAATCAAGGGTTAAATACCGAAAGATTAAAATTATTAACGCCAAACACATCCGAACTGGCTCACTATGCAAAAGCAACCGTTGATATACTCTATAAATTCCCTCATGGTTTTGAAGAGCTAGAAGGAATTGCTAATCGCACTGATTATGATTTAGGTTCGCATACGCAAGATCAAGGTAAATTAAATATCAATGCTAAAGTAGCTGTTAATAAGGAAAGCATTGCAAAATTAACCGTTCAAGACCCTCCTGGTTCGCATTTTATTCCCTATGTGATTGAACCTTCAGCAGGCTTGGATAGAGGTGTACTTGCTATACTTACCGAAGCTTATGAAGAAGAAACTCTAAAAGATAATAAAAAACGTTTAGTATTGAAAATAAAACCACATTTAGCACCTGTTAAAGTGGCTATTATTCCTTTAAAACGCAATGATAGTTTGTTGGTAGAGAAAGCAAAAAATTTGAAGAATGCAATATTAGCTTTAGGAATAGGCAGAATTGCCTTTGAGGATACCGGAAATATTGGAAAAAGTTATCGACGTCACGATGAAATTGGCACTCCACTCTGCATTACTGTTGACTTTGATACCATTGCTAAAAGTGAAAATACTGAAAATCATGATACCGTCACCCTACGTGATCGCGATACTATGCAGCAAAAACGTATCAACCTATCTCGCTTAGATGAATATATAACAAATTACTTTGCATAAAAATTTTATTCTTGTCTTTTTCCAAAAATTGCTGTCCCTAATCTAACCAATGTCGCACCTTCAGCAATAGCAGCTTCAAAATCCTGAGATGTACCCATAGACAAAGTATCTAATCTTAAGCCTAATTTATTTAGTTTTTCTAAGCTTATGCGTAACGCTTTAAAGTTTTTTCGTTGAGAAGCGAAATCTTTTTCGGGTTTGGGGATTGCCATTAAACCCCTTAAATTAAGATGAGAAAGCTTATCAATTGAAGTTGCTAAAGAAGCAATTTGTTCTAAATATATCCCAGCTTTGCTTGTCTCTTTCTGCAAGTTAACTTGGATACAAACATTAATAGGCGTTAAATTTGCTTCTTTTCGATACTCATTCAATTTTACAGCTAATTTTAAATCCGAAAGGCTGTGTACCCAAGAAAAATTATTGGCAATAAATTTTGTTTTATTCGTTTGGATTCTTCCTACAAAATGCCATTCTAACTCTATCTTCTGAAGATTTTGAATTTTTTCAGCAGCTTCCTGAACATAGTTTTCACCAAAGATAAACTGTCCAGCATCAATTGCTGATCTTATAACCTCTATAGTTTGCCCTTTGCTAATTGCAATTAATTCGACTGAACCTGGTCTTCTTCCAAAGCGACATTCCGTATTTCTTATCTTTTGTATAAAGTTTAAAATTCTGATAAAAATACAATTTTTCATATCTGAGAGACTTTAGAGACAATTTACTTACTTCTGATAATTTAAAAGCGTATAATAATCTCATTATTAAACAATAAGTGGGGCCGTTGTGTCTGCATCACCATCCAATTTTTTAGTTAATTATCGAGAACATATTCACCAAAGGGCAGCTCAAGATATCCCCCCTCTTCCTCTTGATGCAACGCAGGTTACTGCATGTATTGAGTTAATAAAAAACCCCGTCTTTTCTCATGAAGCCTCTTTTTTAGTCAAATTATTAGCTGAACAGGTAGCACCCGGAGTCGACCCAGCGGCTTATGTTAAGGCAGGTTTTCTTGCAGCTTTAGCCAAAAACGAAGTTAATTCCCCATTTATCTCACCTAAATTCGCCGTAGAGCTCTTAGGTAGTATGTTGGGGGGTTATAATGTTCCTATTCTTATCGAGTTACTTGATGGGCAACAGGACATAGCTGAAATAGCAGCAAAACAACTCTCACACACCCTATTAATGTTTGATGCTTATCATGATGTCATAGCCAAAGCCAAAAAAGGGAATCTTTTTGCTCATCAAGTTGTTGAAGCTTGGGCAAATGCAGAGTGGTTTCTCTCTAAGACCGAACTTCCTGATAAGCTCACCTTGTCAGTTTTTAAAGTATCTGGAGAAATTAATACCGATGATCTCTCTCCTGCGACTGAAGCCTGGAGTCGTCCTGATATCCCTTTGCATAGCTTAGTTATGTTGCATAATCGTATGCCGGATGCATTACAAATTATTAAGCAACTAAAAGCCAAAGGTCATCCTATCGCGTTTGCTGGCGATGTTGTGGGTACTGGTTCATCGCGAAAATCAGCTATTAATTCATTATTGTGGCATATCGGCAATGAGATTCCCTTTGTTCCTAATAAGAACCGAGGTGGAGTTATTTTAGGTAGCAAAATTGCCCCAATATTTCGAACAACTGCTGAAGACTCTGGTGCTTTTCCTATCGAAGTAGATGTTAGTCAACTTCATATGGGTGATATTATTCAAATTTATCCCTATGAGGGACGAATTAAGAATGATCAAGGACAAGAAATTGCTCATTTTACACCGAACTTCACGCTCATGGATGCCGTGCGTGCTGGTGGTAGAATCCCTTTAATTATTGGCCGATCATTAACTGATAATGTAAGAACTGTATTGTCTTATCCATTCTCAAAAGAATTTAACCGCCCAGAAATTATCTCCGAAAATGGAAAGGGATTTACCTTAGCTCAAAAAATGGTAGGCAAAGCCTGTGGAGCCCCTGGTATCAGCCCTGGGACATACTGTGAACCAAAAATGACAACCGTTGGTTCACAAGACACAACAGGACCTATGACCAGAGATGAGCTAAAAGAGCTTGCATGTCTTGGGTTTTCAGCAGATCTTGTCATGCAAAGTTTTTGTCACACTGCAGCCTATCCAAAACCTGTCGATATAGAAACACAACACAGCTTACCAGATTTTTTCTCTTCGCGTGGTGGGGTAGTATTAAGACCCGGCGATGGAATTATCCATTCTTGGCTTAACCGAATGCTCTTACCTGATACCGTGGGAACCGGTGGTGATTCCCATACGCGATTTCCTATAGGTATTAGTTTCCCTGGCGGTTCTGGTGTTGTTGCTTTTGCAGCGGCTATGGGTGTGATGCCATTAACCATGCCAGAATCAGTATTAATTAGGTTTACAGGTGAAATACAACCCTCCATCACATTACGCGATCTAGTCAACGCGATTCCGTATGTCGCTTTGCAAAGGGGTTTACTCACGCTCGATAGTAAAAATAAAAAAAATATCTTTTCAGGCCGAGTATTAGAAATTGAAGGTTTACCGAATCTTAAAATTGAGCAAGCTTTTGAACTTGCTGATGCGTCTGCTGAACGTTCAGCAAATGGTTGCACCATTCGTTTAAATAAAGAACCGATTATAGAATATTTAAATTCTAATATTTCCCTACTAAATTGGATGATAAGAAATGGTTATCAGGATATTGGGAGTTTACAGCGCCGAATTAAAGCAATGGAAGCTTGGTTAACAGACCCTATTTTACTGGAGCCTGATGCAGATGCAGAATATGCAGAAATCATTGAAATTGATCTTAATCAGATCAAAGAACCTTTATTAGCCTGCCCTAATGATCCAGACAATATCAAACCTTTATCTGCTGTAGCACAAACTAAGATTGATGAAGTATTTATAGGTTCATGCATGACGAATATTGGCCACTATCGCGCAGCGGGTAGTTTATTAAAGCGCTTTAACAACCGATTACCCACAGTATTATGGATAGCACCTCCAACCAAGATGGATGCACATCAATTAATGCAAGAAGGTTATTACGCAATCTATGGCATTGCAGGTGCACGAACCGAAATGCCTGGTTGCTCTTTGTGTATGGGAAATCAAGCAAGAGTATGTGATAGTGCAACAGTAGTTTCCACCTCAACTCGAAACTTTCCAAACCGTATGGGAAAAGATGCTAATGTCTATTTAGCTTCAGCTGAATTATCTGCTATAACCGCCATTTTAGGTTATATACCTAATTTAGATGAATATAGGGAAAAAATGCAATTTATAGACGCTATGAGTGAAAACTTATATCGGTATTTGAATTTTGATCAAACACTAGATTACCAAAACGTGTCTGAACAAATTGATCAATTAATCGGTATCTAAGTTTTAACAACAAATAATCTTAAACCTTTAATGGATTTAAATTGGACACAATTACTTTAATTTTTATAGGTGCTGGATTTGGTGGAGTTTTACGCTATGGAGTTTCCACGGGTATTTATAATTTATTTAACAAAAATTTTCCCTATGGCACTTTAGTGGTTATGTAAGTGGATCTTTTTTACAAGCGAGTCGCTATGCTCACGAAAAATTTCGGCCGTCATGTCCCCGAATTTGTTCGCATCACGCGACTATTATTAGGCCGCGACCGTCCTGCGTCCGACGCGCACTCATCCCTAATGGGATTCATGCCCGCGTCTCCCACAATGACTTGACGGCGTG
>Ga0075369_10000209_pt1 | contig 17223 bp, 15 predicted proteins | sample EndMethybrTD3034_FD_71400 | JGI IMG/M metagenome (GOLD analysis project Ga0075369, IMG submission 71400) | Populus endosphere microbial communities from Tennessee, USA - Endosphere MetaG P. TD hybrid TD303-4 | ecosystem: Host-associated > Plants > Roots > Endosphere | place: USA: Tennessee...
TCGAACTTCACGCCGTCGTAGCCCGCCGCCATCTGCTCGGCCGGCAGGTTGGTGGCCCTGAGCGCCGCCTGGATCTTGGCGGGGTCGGTCGAACCGGCGCGGTTGATTGCGTCGGCCAGCACCAGAAAGCCTTGCAGGCCGCGTACCGAGACGTCGTCCAGCTCGACGCCGGCCTTGGCCTTGTAGAGCTCGTTGAAGATCGCCGGCACGCTGCCCGGCTTGCCGCCCGAGTAGGCCGAGCGGTTGACCAGGCCTTCCACCGTCGAACCCATCGCCTTCAGGAAGGCCGGGTCGTTGAAGCCGGCATTGTCGGCGATCATGATCGAGGGCTTCCAGTTCAGCTCCTTCATCGTCTTGGCGTAGAGGATCGCGTCCGACGTGTAGGAGATGAAGATCACGACGTCGGGGTTCTTCTCCTTGAGCTGCAGCACCTGCGGCTGCACGTCGCTCGAGTTCGCCGAATAGGCGATCTTCTGGGTGATCGGCAGGCCGTCCTTGCCGAACTGGTCGGCGATGACGCTGGCGACCGAGTTGCCGTACTCGGTGTTCTCATGCACCAGCGCGATCGCGCCGACCTTCTGGCCGGCCGCCTTCTGCTCCTTGAGGAAGGTCGAATAAGCGCGCGCGAAGTCGATGGCGACCGGCGTGGTGCGGAAGAACCACTTGAAGCCACGCTCGGTGAGATTGGCGGCGACCGATTCGGCGGTCAGGAACGGCATGCCGTGGCGCTCGGCGATGGCGCTGGCGGTGAGCGTGATGCCCGACTGGTAGGCGCCGATCAGCGCCGCCACCTTCTCCTCGGAGATCAGCCGCAGCGCCTGGTTCTGGCCGGCCGCCGGGGTGCCCTGGTTGTCGGCGAAGATCAGCTGGATCTTGGCGCCGCCGAGGCCCGGCAGGCCGCCGCCCTTGGCCAGCGGGATGATCTTGGCGAGCTCGGCATTGCCGTTGTTGATCACGTCGGCGCCGACCTCGATCGCCATCTTGGAATAGTTGCCGGCGCTCGCCGAGTTGCCGCTCAGCGGATAGATGACGCCGATCTTGACGGGTGCCGACTGCGCGCTGGCGGCCTTCCCCAAGCCCAGCACAGTGAGCGCGGCTCCAGCCGAGAAGCCGCGACGGGTTGCCTTGGTCATTCGTCCCACTCCCAATTCCTTCAATGAAACATTGGCACGGCGCGCCCCGGTCAGCAAACGCGATGGCGTTCCACGGCGTCGCGATCGAGCTCTACCCCGAGTCCAGGAACGTCAGGCAACAGGATGTGGCCGGCCTCCAGCGTGAGCGGCTTCTTCAGGAGCTGCGTGCGCAATGCATTGTCGCTCATGTCGTATTCGAGCATCAGCGGGTGCGGCGGATGGTCGGTGTGCGGCGTGTTGGGCAGCGAAGCGATGAGATGGCAGGCGGTGGCGAGACCGATCGCGCCGCCCCAGACATGCGGCGCCACGCGCAGGTTCTGGGCATGGGCGAGCGTGGCGATGCGTCGGGCCTCGGTGAGGCCGCCGGTGCCCGGCACCGAGGGCTGCACGATATCGATGCAGCGGCCGTCGATCAGGGCGCGGAAATCGCGCACCGTGTGGTGGGCTTCGCCGGCGGCGATGGGGATCGGCGAGCGCAGGCGCAGCTCGGCATAGCCGCGCAGGTCGCCCGGCGGCAGCGGCTCCTCGATCCAGTGCACCGCAAAGGGCTCGATCGCCCGCGCGCATTCCAGGGCCACGTCGGCGGTGTAGGCGCCGTTGATGTCGACCATCAGGAGCTTGTCCGGACCCAACGCCTCGCGGGCACGGCGCACGCGGGCGACGTCGTCCTTGATGCCGCGGCCGATCTTGATCTTGGCGCCGGCATAGGGATGGCCGGCGGCCTCGGCCAGCATATGGTCGAGTTGCCGGTCGGGGTCGCTGGAGAAGAAGCCGGTCGAGGCGTAGGCCGGGATGCGGGTGGTGCCGCATCCGCCGATCAGGTCGCAGACCCTGACGCCGAAGCCGCGGGCGATGGCATCCCATAGCGCCACGTTGATGGCGGCGAGACAGGCGGTGAGCTGATTGCCGACGCCCAGGTGATACATGGCGTTGCGCACGCGCGCCTCGACATGGTCGAAGTCGAAGATGCTCTTGCCGACGAACATCGGCTCGACCATGCGGAAGTATTCGCGGGTGACCAGGGGATTGCCGAACGCCTCGCCAATGCCAGTCACGCCGGCATCCGTCTCGACCTCGACCAGCCCACCCTGCCGGCGAAAGCCGCCGCCGCGCGACATGCCGTAGGCCTTCTCCGGCGCGAAGGCGTATTCGAGGCCGATGAAGGTGAGGCGCTTGATGACGGGCATGACGGACCACCGATCTCTTCCACCCCCCGTCTTACCAGGGCAATCGCCTGGTATCGACTGAAGGAACCAGCCTGATCTCTGTCATCCTGAGCGCAGCGAAGGATCTCATGCCGTTTCGAGCGGCGATGAGGTCCTTCGCTGCGCTCAGGACGACAACATAGAGAGTCGGCTATGGTTGGGGCCAAATCCTGGACCGGAGCAAACGTTCATGGCCGCCATTCCCAAGACCCATCGTCGCGTCGTGCTCGTGCGTCGGCCGCCGGGCGAGCCCGCTGAGTCCGATTTCCGCGTCGAGGAGGCGCCGGTACCGGAGCCGAAGCACGGCGAAGTGCTGGTGCGCGTGATCTATCTGTCGCTCGATCCCTATCAGCGCGGCCGCATGCGCGATGCGGCTTCCTACGCCGCCGCCGTCGGTCTCAACGAGGTCATGACCGGCGGCACGGTCGGCGAGGTCGTGGCCTCGCACAACGCCGGCTTCAAGGTGGGCGACATCGTCGAAGACCGGCTGGGCTGGCAGGAATATGCGATCGGCGGTGGCCACGGCCTGCGCAAGGTCGATCCGTCGATTGCGCCGATCTCGACCGCCAACGGCGTCCTGGGCATGCCGGGCATGACCGCCTATTTCGGCCTCCTGGACGTCGGCCAGCCCAAGGCCGGCGAGACCATCGTGGTGTCGGCGGCCTCGGGCGCGGTCGGCCAGGTGGTGGGCCAGATCGGCAAGATCACGGGCTGCCGCGTCGTCGGCATCGCCGGCGGCGCCAGGAAATGCGCCTTCGTGAAGGACGAGCTCGGCTTCGATGCCTGCCTCGACTACAAGGCCGAGAAGGACCTCGACGCAGCGCTGCGCATCGCCTGCCCCAACGGCATCGACGTCTACTTCGACAATGTCGGCGGCGAGATCTCCGACGCCGTGCTGCGCAACATCAACTTCTTCGGCCGCGTGGCACTCTGCGGTTCGATCTCGCAGTACAACGCGACTACGCCGCCGATGGGTCCGCGCCTGCTCGGAACCTTCGTCGGCAAACGCGTGCGCGCCCAGGGGTTCATCGTCACCGACTTCGCCGAGCGCTACGGGCCGGCGCGCCGCCAGATGGGAGAATGGGTGCGCTCGGGCCGCATCAAGTATCGCGAGGACATCGTCGAGGGCATCGACAAGGCGCCGCGCGCCTTCATCGGCATGCTGCGCGGCGAGAACTTCGGCAAGATGCTGGTCAAGGTCGGATGAGCTACGACGCGCCCTTTGCCGGCCTGAAGGTCGTCGATCTCAGCCAAGGCATCGCCGGTCCCTACTGCGCCATGCTGCTGGCGCAGTACGGCGCCGAGGTCATCAAGGTCGAAGGCATCGGCGAGGGCGACTGGGCGCGCACGCTCGGCACGCGCTACGGCAGCCATTCGGCCTATTCCATCATCGGCAATCTCGGCAAGAAGAGCATCGCCGTCGATCTCAAGTCGGAGGCCGGCAAGCGGGTCGTGTGGCGCCTGCTGAAGGGCGCCGATGTCTTCCTCGAAGGGTTCAGGCCCGGCGTCATCCAGCGCCTCGGCTTCGATTACAAGTCGGTCGCGGCGCGCGAGCCGCGGCTGCTCTATCTCTCGATCTCCGGCTTCGGCCAGACCGGGCCCTTGTCCAGCCGACCGGCGATGGATCCGGTGCTGCAGGCCTACACCGGGCTGATGAACGAGAACCGCGGCGAGGACGGCATGCCGCATCGCGTGCCCGTGATCGTGGTCGACATGTCGACGGCCCTCTATGCCTTCCAGGCTTTGTCGGCGGCGCTCTATGCCCGCCGCGACGAGACGCGCGGCCGCTACATCGACGTCAGCCTGATGCAGGCCGCGACGGCGCTGCAGTCGATCCGCCTGATGGCCTGCCATCTCGAAGGCGGAGTCATGAAACCCGGCGGCGCGCCGGGCGGCGTGTTCAAGATCGCCGACGGCTGGATGTCGCTGCTCGCCTTCAACGACCGCGACTTCAGGATCCTGTGCAAGGCCATGCAGATGCCGGCGCTGGCCGACGATCCGCGCTTCGTGACGCAGAAGCTGCGGCTCGCCAACGACGTGGCGTTGTACGCCATCGTCCGGCCCGCGATCGCCGCCGAGCCGTGGACGGTGTGGACCAAGCGCCTGACCGAAGCCGGCCTGATGCACGAGCGGCTCAACAGCTACGCCGAGTTCCTGGATCAGCCGCATGTGCGCGAAACGGGCTTGATCCAGTGGCTCACCCAGGTGGGCCTGAACCAGGCCGTTCCGGTCCCCGCCCTGCCCGGCATGCTGCCGCAGGCGGAGGGAACGCCGCGCGGCACCGCGCCCGTCACCGGCCAGCACACGACGGACGTCCTCGCCGCACACGGCTACGCCGCGACCGAGATCGAGACCCTGCTGGCCCAGGGGACCGTGGCCAACGCGGCATGAGCACCGCGCCGAAGAAAGCCGTGGTCGTCGGCGCGCTCGGCGTCATCGGCCGCTACATCGTCGACAAGCTTTTGGCCGAAGGCGACTGGCAGGTCGTCGGCCTGTCGCGCCGGCCGGCCAAGACCGCGCCGCGCTACACGCACATCGCCGTCGACCTGCTCGACCTCAAGGACGTCGCTCGCAAGCTCAAGGGCCTCGGCGACGTCACGCACATCTTCTACGCCGCCTTCCAGCCCAGCAGCGGCGCCGCGTCAGGCTATGCCGCCAACATCGCGCCCAACCGCGACATGCTGGTGAATTCGGTGACGGCCATCGATCGCGCCGGCAAATCCCTGCAGCGCGTCGTGCTGGTGACCGGCACCAAGTACTACGGCGTGCATCTCGGTCCCCTGAAGACGCCGATGCGCGAGACCGACCCACGCCACATGCCGCCTGACTTCTATTTCGACCAGATCGACTGGCTGACGGCCTGCCAGCGCGGCAAGCACTGGAGCTGGACCGAGCTTCGCCCGCAAACCCTGTGCGGCTTCGCGCCCGGCACCGCGATGAGCATCATGCCGGCCATCGCCGTCTATGCCGCGATCTCCAAGGAGCTCGGCCTGCCCCTGCGCTTTCCGGGGAAGCCAGGCGCCTACAGCTCGATCTACCAGGTGACAGAATCCTCGCACTTCGCCAGCGCCGCCCTGTGGGCCGCCATGGAACCTCGCGCGGCGAACCAAGCCTACAACACCACCAACGGCGACTATTTTCGCTGGCACAACGTGTGGCCCCGGATCGCTAGTGTCTTCGGCATGAAGGTGGGCGACGTCCAGACCATCAACCTCACCCAGCACATGGCCGACAAGGCCGAGCTGTGGGCACAGCTGACGAAGAAGCACGGGCTGAAGAAGTTCGCCTTCGACCAGCTCGTTGCCTGGCCATTCGCCGACTACGTCTTCGGCACCGACTGGGACGTCATGTCCGACGTCACCAAGAGCCGCCTGCACGGCTTCCACGACGTGGTCGACAGCGAGGCCATGTTCGAACGCCTGCTGCGCCGCTTCCGAAAGGAGAAGATCGTCCCGTGATCACGCCGCTCGATCCGGCGCGCTACGTCCGCGTCCCATGGAAGAACGGCGGTGGCGTCACCGTCGATATCGCCTTCGATGGCGACGTCTGGCGGTTCAGCCGCACACCGATCATCGCACCCGGCGCCTTCTCCGACTATACGGGCTTCGATCGCCTGCAAGTCCTGATCGCAGGCAGCGGGCTGGTGTTGCAGACACCGACCGGCGAGATCGACATGCGCCGGGCCTTCCGGCCCGCGCGCTTCGCCGGCGAGACGCCGATCGTGAGCCGGCTGGAAGCGGGCCCGGTCGAGGTCATCAACCTGATGGCCGATCGCAGCAAGGTTCGCATCGATCTTGCGGTCCTCGAGGCCGGGCAGCGGCAGCGCCTGGGCCCGGGCATCCATGTTGCCTATTGTCCCGACACACCGGCTGTCCTGCGGCTCGCCGGCCAGACTCACGAGCTTCGGAGCGACAGCGGCCTCAGGATCGAGAACATCGACGACGTCGCGGCGTGTAGCGCCGGGCGGCTCGTGTTGGCGAGCATCGTATGCGTATCGCAGTAGTCGGAGCGGGCGGCGTCGGCGGCGCCTATGGCGCGGCGCTCGCCAAGGCCGGCGCCGACGTCACCTTCATCGCCCGCGGCGCGCATCTTGCCGCGATGAAGAGCAAGGGCCTCAAGCTCGAGAGCCAGCGCGGCGACATCCACCTCGTGCCGACCCAGGCGACCGACGATCCGAAAACCGTCGGCCCGGTCGATGTCGTTCTGTTTTGCGTAAAACTGTGGGACGTCGAGAGCGCGGGCGAAGCCATCAAGCCGATGGTCGGCGAGGATACGGCCGTGATCCCCTTGCAGAACGGCGTCGATGCCAGTGACCGGTTGATGCCGATCCTGGGCAGGCAAGCCATGATGGGCGGCGTTGCCGTCATCAGCGCCACCATCGCCGAGCCCGGCGTGATCCGTCAGACCGGCGCGGTGATGCGTATGGTGTTCGGCGAGCTCGACGGCAGCCGGAGCCCGCGCGGCCAGGCGTTCGCGGCCCTCTGCGTCAAGGCCGGCATCGACGGTGTGCTGTCGGCCTCGATCCAGACCGAACTCTGGATGAAGTTCATCCTGCTCGCCTCCAACGCCAGCATCATGGCGCTGGCCCGCCTGCCCGTCGGCAAGCTGCGCGACGATCCCGACATCGCGCCGTGGTTCACGACGGCCTACGAGGAAGTGGCGGCGGTCGGCCGCGCCGCGGGCATCGCCCTGCCTGTCGACGCCGTCGACAAGACGCTGAACTTCAACCGCACCGCGCCGCCTCACCTCATTCCGTCGATGGCCGTCGACCTCTTGCGCGGCAATCGCATCGAATTGCCCTGGCTTTCCGGCAAGGTCGTCGAGCTCGGCAGGAAATACGGCGTACCGACGCCGACACATGCCTTCATGTATGCGACACTGAAGCCCTACGTCATGGGCAAGCCCGCCTAGGAGATGATGATGCGCCTGCTCCTTGCCGCTCTGATCGTATTTTCCGGCTTCGGCAGCGCTTCCGCCGCCGACCTCAAGCTTCTCACCGCCGGCGCCTTCAAGTCGGTGGCGCAGGAGCTGGTGCCGGAGTTCGAGAAGCAGACCGGCCACAAGGTCACGATCGAGAACGACACCGCAGGCGCACTGGCCCGGCGCGTCGCCGCTGGCGAATATTTCGACGTCGTCGTGATGCCGCCCGGCGCCATGGGCCCGTTGCTCGGCACCAAGCTGATCGAAAGCAGCGCCAAGGCGTTGGCGCGCGTCGGCATCGGCGTCTCGATCAAGCAGGGCGCACCGGTACCCGACATCTCCACGGTCGATGCTTTTAAGCAGAGCCTGCTCAAGGCACGCGCCATTGCCTACACCGACCCGGCGTCGGGCGGCACCGCCGGCACCTATCTCGCCAACCTGTTCGAGAAGATGGGCATCGCCGCCGAGCTGAAACCCAAGACCGTGCTTGTGAAAGGCGGGCTCGCCGGCGAGAAGCTGATCACGGGCGAGGCCGACATCGCCATGCAGCCCTCGAGCGAGCTTCTAGCCGTGCCGGGCACCGTGCTGGTGGGGCCGATCCCACTCGATGTGCAGACCTATATCCTTTACTCCGGCGCCGTCAGCACGGGCGCGCGCGACCAGGCCGCCGCCGACGCCCTGTTGAGGTCGCTGTGGGGTCCCGGCAAGGAAGCCGCCCTGAAGAAGAAGGGGATGGAGCTGCCCTAAAAGCTCATTCCCGCCAGCGATAGCGGCCGAGATCGGGCAGGCCGGACACCGCATAAGGCAGGAAACCCACATAGCCCCGCGGCGGCGCGATCACGCCGTCGGCAGAGGCGGCGCGCAGAATCGCGCTGGTGATCGGCAAGGACCAGGTCTCGCCCTGCAGCAGCCAGGGTTTTGTTGCAAGCCGCGTGTCCTCGTAGGCAATGATACCGGGCCGGTCGTGGATCGCGACCTTCATCTCATCCAGGTAGGACACGAAAACCACCGCCAGCGTCGCGTTCCACGGCAGCGTCGCCAGGAACAGCAGAGCAGCGAAGGCCAGCAGCCGCCTCGCCTTCGGTGGAGTGGGCCACCACCCGGGTGCGTGCGCCCACATGAAGAGGATGATCGCCACCAGGGCGGGGCCGGCGGCGAACCGCGTGATGTTCTGGCTGTAGGCGAAGGGCGGCCCGAAGTAGCCGCGGGTCAGGACCAACAGCGGCAGCAGCAGCATTGCCAGCAAGGCCGGAGCGACGACAAGCCAAGGCCATCTGGTCGCGAGAGCGGCCGGCCGAACCAGGGCCACGCCGGCAACGACGAGGGCTGCGATGGAGGCGAGATCGAAGGCCGGATTCTTCCAGAAATCCCAGGCTTCGGCCGATGCCGACGCGAAGTAGGCCCTATCCTTGAATGTGGCAATGGTGCGCCAGGCCAGCACCGCCGAGACCAGGAAGAGCAGCGCGGCACAGAGATACGTCGCCATCGCGAAGGATGGGCGAACCGGCGCGTGGCGGACGGCTGAGACCGTCATCGCCGCCAGCAGAGGACCGAGAAAGACGAACACCTCGTGGCAGAACATCGACAGCAGGGCCAGCACGAGCAGGACGAGGCCGTCACCCGCCTGCAGTTGCCTGGCCGTCACGATCCAGGCCGCCGCCATCGTGGCGATGGTATAGGCCGTCACATGCTCGGCCACGATCAGGAACGAGCTCGTCATGAAGACGATGGCGATGGCGATGACGATACTGGCCTGCTGCAACGGATCGTGGCGCGTCCGCAGGACCGCGAGGGAATAAAGGACGGCGGGCAGCGCGAACCATCCCAGGGACTGCCATCGCGCCAACCAGTGCAGGTCCGTCACCCCGGCGGCGATGGCGGCCGCGAGTGGCAGCTGGGCGAGCAGATTGGGCACGGCGCGCTCGCGGTCGACGTCCACGTACGGTCCGACGGTGACGGCATCGAACAGGTAGTACGAGCCGTCACCGATCAAGCCGCAGCCCAACCAGGCATACCAGAGACCGAAGATCCACAGCGCGCCGAGGACGATCCCGGTCCACGGCGACGTTGACGCCATGCTAGCGCGTGAGCTCCGCGATGGACTCGGTCCAGGCGGCGATCGTGTGGTCGATGTCAGCGCGGGTATGGGCAAGGCTGACGTAGTACTTCGACTCGCCCTTCATGATGCCGCGGGCGCGCAGAAGCTGGTTGAAGCGCGTGGCCAGCGCCTTGTCGCCCTTCAGCGTATCGCGATAGTCCTTGATCGGCTGGTCGGTGAAGACGACGTCGAACAAGGGCGGCTCGCCGATCACCTGGGCCGGAATGCCGGCCTTCTTCAGGAGCCCGTCGAGCGCCTGCATCAGCTCGCGGCCTGTCGCAAACACTTGTTCGTAGGCGCCCGGCCGCTTCAGGATCTCCAATGTGGCGAGGCCGGCGACGGCGGCTACCGGATTGCCCGACAACGTGCCGACCTGGAAGATGAAATCCTCGTCGGTCATGGCCAGGCGATCGAAGTGCTTCATGATGTCGGCGCGGCCGGCGATGGCAGCGAGCGCGAAGCCGCCGCCCACGATCTTGCCCAGGCTGCAGAGATCAGGCGTCACGCCGTAATATTCCTGCGCCCCGCCATAGGCGAAACGGAAGCCGGTCACGACCTCGTCGAAGATCAGCGGGATGTCGTGCTTTGCGGTCACCGCGCGCAACGCCTGCAGGAAGCCGGGCTTGGGCGGGATCAGGCGCTGGAACGGCTCGACAATCACGCCGGCGAGGTCGTTCTTCTGCTCCTCGATCAGGCTCTCCACCATGTCGATGTCGTTGAAGGCCGCGACCAGCATCTCGTCCTGCACCGACTTCGGGATGCCGGCAGAATCCGGTGTCGGCCGCGGGAAGTTGCCGGGCCGCTTGGGCGCCAGCGACATCAGCGCATAGTCGCTCATGCCGTGATAGCCGCCCTCGAACTTCAGGATCTTGTCGCGCTTCTTGAAGGCACGGACCGCACGCATGGCGTAGAGATCGGCCTCGGTGCCCGAGCAGACAAAGCGCACCTGGTCAGCACAGGGCACGGCATCGCAGATCGCCTCGGCCAGCGCGATGCCGTGGCGGTTGTTGCCGAAGAACGTCGTGCCGAGCGGCACCTGCTCCTGCACCGCCGCCGTCACCTCGGGATGGGCGTGGCCCACGAACATCGGCCCCGAGCCCAGCAGGAAGTCGACATACTCGCGGCCGGCCTCGTCCCAGATGCGGCCGCCTTTCCCCTCCTTCAGCACCACCTCAGCCGGCATGTTGCCGAAGCTGCCGCCGGGCAGCACGCGCTTGGCCTGTTCGACGAGATCGCGGGTCGGATCGAGGACGGTCTGGACGCTCATTGTTCAATTCCTAAATGGCTACGGCTTGCGCCGATCATGCATGAGGCAAGCCAGAGCAGCGTTGGACCCGGCTCAAAATTTTCTAACCGGCCGCCGCTCCTTACTCGATGGGCACGAAGATGGAATGACGCATCTTGCCTTCGACGGCCTTGGAGAAATGGCCCTTGCCGGACGTGTCCTCGACCAGCAGCACTTCGCCCGCGCCGATGATGCGCGTCTCGCCGTCACTCGCCTGGATGCTGACGCCGCCGTCGAGGTTGATGATGTACTGCCGGCGCGGCGCGGGATGCCATTCGTAGTCGTAGGTTCCCGGCGTCTCGCGGAAGATGATGCCGGTCGCCGGGAAGGTCGCCGAGGTCTTGCCGCCGCGGCCCTCGTGTTTCCACTCGACTTCGATGTCGCGGAAATGCGTCTCGCCCTTGTCGTCGACGTAGATGTTGTGGATGCGCATGCGATTTCTCCGGCTTGTCGTTTCCCTGCGGGAGCTTAGAACGAAACCATGCGGAGGAAACCCGACGAGACCGTCCTTTTCGACATAGGTCCCCTCAGGCCATCTGTCCCGGCAGCATGATCGAGCTTTTCCTCCTCCTGATCGGCGCCCGCGTCGTTCGCCGCAAATGGTGGATCCTCTTCCTGCTCGGCTCTGCCTGGATGGCGCTCGGCGCCTTCTTCTTCGCCGATGCCTTCACCGACACCCGCATTCCTGCGACTTATTTCGCCCTCCCGCTCCTACTGGATGCGGCGATCTCGCTGGTCGCGGCCGTCAGTGCCGCAGGGGCCGAGCGCAAGCTGCGCATCGCCAAGGCCGTTCTGTTCACGGCCATCGCCTTGGTCCTCATCGAGGCGCCTTGGCATGTCGACATGATCGTCGGCATGCTGGCGGGCACCTTCCTGCTTGCCGATGCGAGCTGGCGCGCCGCCAGCGCCGTGATCGTGCGTTACGTGGGCTGGCGCCTTTCGCTCTGGGGTGCGGCTTTCGAGTTCCTGCTGGCCATCACTTCCTACTTGCCCTTTCCGACGAACTGGGCGGGCGAGGCCGGCGCGGATGTCGGCCTGCTGCTGATGGTGTCGGCGACCGGCCTCTGCGGGCTGGCGCTGCGGCTGCGGCGACTACCGCACGGCCTGCCGATATCAGCCATGCTGACGCGCGGCTGGCCGCCGGAGCTCGAGGCGGGCCTTCCACCCGAACGCGAGCCCGGAACGGTGACCGTCCACGTCTGGACCCCGACCGGCGCGCTGGCTCCCGTCGGCATCCGGCGCTACGTCGCGGCCTTCGACGAGAACGGCCGCGTATCGACCGGCCATGCCGCGCTCGATGCGCCATCGGACATCTACATTTCGCACTATCCCGCCATCGAGATCAGCCGTACCCAAAAATACACAGGGGTCTTGCGCGCCACGCCGGACAACGACGTCGCCGGACTGTTCCAGCCGAGCTACGCGGAGGAGAGCGCCGACTGGTGCGCCTCGACCCGGCGCGTGCGGCTGGCCGGCCTCGACATCGGCGGGATCCGCGCCTTCTGGAAGGCCTATCGCCGCGACACGACCTACAACTTGACCAACCGCAACTGCTCGAGCGGCGTGGCCAAGGCCCTCGATGCCGGGCTCGAAGGGATGTTCGAAGCCGAGGCGCGCTCGCCCTACTTCCTCATGAGGCTCCTCTTCCTGCCCGAGCTCTGGGTCGCCGGCGTGATGCGCCGCCGCGCCGCCGCGATGGCATGGACGCCGGGCATCGTGCTGGATTACGCCCGCGCGCTGCGCCATATCATCACCCTTCCTGCGCGGCTGCGCTCCGGCCGGCGCTGATGGCCAACGCCCGCCTGGTCGCGCGCGGCGCGATCGTCGCCACCGCCATGGTGTTCGGGCTCACCTACAGCCTCTCTGCCACCCTGATCGCGCTGGATCTCGCCGAGAAGGGCCTGGACGAAGCCATGATCGGCGCCAACGCGGCGATGCACGCCCTCGGCGTGCTGGCCATGGCCTTCCTGCTGCCGCGCCTGGCGACTTTCATCGGCATCCGGCGCGCCGTCGTGGGCGCGCTGCTGTCGGCTGCGTTGCTGATGCTCGCCTTTCCCGCGCTGCCCTTCCTGTGGCTGTGGTTCGTGCTGCGCCTGCTGCTGGGTGCAGCGTCGGAGGTCCTGTTCGTGCTGTCCGAGACCTGGCTGAACGCGCTCAGCGCCGAGGAGAGTCGCGCCCGCACGATGGCGGCCTACACGACCGCCCTCTCGCTGGGCTTTGCGCTGGGACCGCTGATCCTCGCCGCGGTGGGCACCGACGGTTTCCTGCCTTATGCCGTCGGTGCTGCACTGGCGGTCGCAGCGGCAGGCTTCATCATCTCGCCGAGGATCGAGGCACCGGCATTCGAGCGGTCGCAAAGCGGCAATCTGCTGGCCGCCATGCGACTTGCGCCCATCGCCATGGCAGCGACGGCGCTGAATGCGGCGATCGAGACCGCGGGGCTGAGCTTCCTCGCGCTCTACGCCATGGCGACGGGCTGGACGGAAGCGCGGGCGACGCAGCTCATGTCCTGCATGATGATCGGCGCCATCGTCCTGCAATTGCCGATCGGCTGGCTCGGCGACAGGATCGACCGGCGCCGTCTTATCGTCGCCCTGGCGGCGCTGTCGGCGGCCGGCGCGCTCGCTTGGCCGTGGGCCCTGGAAGCCGGACCCTGGATCATCTTCGCGCTGCTGTTCGTCTGGGGCGGCGCTTTCGTCGGCATCTACACGATCATGCTGGCCATCGTCGGCAGCCGCTTCTCCGGCAGCACCCTCGTCGGCATCTATGCCGGCATGGGCCTCGTATGGGGCGCCGGCGCGCTGATCGGCCCGCCGCTGGCCGGCCTTGCCATGCAGAGCACCAGACACGGCCTGCCGCTGTTCGTGGCCCTCACGTGCGCGTTGTTCATGGTGGCCGCGCTGTGTTTCAAGGATGCCGCGCCGCGCAAACCGCTCTAGAACCAAGCCATGCTGAAGAAACCCGTCGAGGCTGCCCTTTTCGACATGGACGGCCTGCTGCTCGACACCGAGGCGATCTACATCGAGGCCATACAGGTGGCGGCGCGCGGGCTGGGCTACCCCGACATGCCAATCGATCTCTGCCATTCGACGGCCGGCGTGACCGGGCCGGTGCGCAACCGCATGATCGAAGCCCACTACGGCGAGGGCTTCAGCATCGACGCGTTCCGCGAGCACTTCTCGGTGCATGTGCGTCGTCGGACGGAGGCCGGCATTCCGCTGAAGCCGGGCGTCGTCGAGTTGCTGGAATTCCTGGACGGTCGCGGCCTGCCGCTCGCCGTGGCGACCTCGGCCCGGCGCCCGACGGCGGAGAACCATCTCGGCAAGGCGGGCCTGCTCGACCGCTTCAAGGCGGTGGCGACACGCGACGACGTCGAGCGGACCAAGCCGCATCCCGACGTATATCTCGAGGCGGCGCGGCGCCTGGGTGTGGCGCCCGAGCGTTGCATCGCCTTCGAGGATTCCAATGTCGGGCTGGAGGCGGCGCACGCCGCTGGCACCATGGCCTTCATGGTGCCCGACCTGGTGCAGCCTTTGCCGGAAAGCCACGCCCGCTGCCTGCAGGTCGGGCACGACCTGCACGCGGCGCTAAGGCTGCTGCGCGAACATCTATAAGGGAGCGCGGGCCTCTGCCCCCCCCTCATGAGCGGGCCGGAGGCCCGGGCTCCCAGCTAAAACTTCTCCACCCATGGCCGGACCTCGATCTCCCAGCTCCAGGCGCTGCGGTGCTGCTGCAGCGTCGCCCAGTAGGTCTCGGCGATGGCGTCGGGATCGAGCAGACTGTCGGGGGCGTTGTCCGGCACCGGGCGCGCCTCGCTCCGGATGCCGCCGTCGATCACGAAGTGGGCGACATGGATGCCCTTGGGTGAAAGCTCGCGCGCCATCGATTGGGCGAGGCCGCGCAAGGCGAACTTGCCCATGGCGAAGGTGGCCGAGAGCGCGAAGCCCTTCACGCCCGCCGTGGCGCCGGTCAGGAAGATGGCGCCGTGCGACTTGGGCAGCATGCGCCTGGCGGCCTGCTGCGAGACCAGGAAGCCGCCGAAGGCGCTGATCTCCATGGCGCGCTTCACGTCATCGGGCGCGAGGTCGACCAGCGGCCCGCGCACGCGATTGCTCGCATTGTAGACGACGACATCGGGCGTGCGGCCCTTTGTGTCGAGGGTCTCGAACAGGCCGGCAACCTCCTTCGGATCGGCGCCGTTGCAGGCATAAGCCTCCGCCCCGGTCTCCTTGACCAGCGCGGCGAGCTTGTCGGTCTGTCGGGCGGCCATGGACACGGCCAGGCCGTTCCTGGTGAAGAGCCGGGCCAGCGAGGCGCTGAGGCCGGGGCCGGTACCGACGATAAGCGCAGAGCGGTATTGGATTTTTTGCATAGGGTCTCCTCGTTGCCGCGGATTCCACGCAGGTATAGGCTTCTGCGCAATAGGGCACACGCAAATGTGCCTCAGGGAAGGAAACAGCCATGGACCAGGCAAAGCCGGTCGGCCGCATCGACGTCATCTCCGACGCGATCTGCCCATGGTGCTACATCGGCAAACGCCATCTTGAGAGCGCTCTTGAGATCCTCGCCAAGCAGGGCCTGCACTTCACCGTCGCCTGGCATCCCTTCCAGCTCAATCCCGACATGCCGCGCGAGGGCGTCGACCGCGCCCAGTACCGCCTCGCCAAGTTTGGCAGCGCCGAGCGCTCGCGCCAGATGGACGAGCGCATCACCGAGACCGCCGCCACCATAGGCCTGGAGTTCCATCTCGATCGCCTGACGCGCACACCCAATACGCTCGATGCCCATCGCCTGATCCGGCTGGCTGGCCAGAAGGGCGTGCAGGACGGCGTCGTCGAGGCGCTGTTCGAGGGCTACTTCTGTAACGGCGCCGACATCGGCAATGCCGAGGTGCTGGCCCGCCTCGGCGTCGAGGGCGGGCTGGAGCGCGACGACATCACCGCCATGCTGCAGAGCGACGCCGGCCTCAAGGAAGTCACTGCGGCCGACCACATGGCGCGCAACGCCGGCATCCAGGGCGTGCCGAGCTTCGCCCTGCAGGGCCATGTGCTGTTCTCCGGCGCCGTGCCGGCCGACGAGATGGCCCAGGCCTTCCGCCGCGCCTGGGAAATCCTGAGGAACCGCGCCGCTTAGTTCCCGCCGCGCGTGGTCATGGTCGGCGCGGAGACCGGCCCCTTCACCGTCACCACGTAGTCCGCGGGCCCCCGCCGGCCGGCGTCGAGCGCGATCGTCGTGTCGGTGGTGGCTGCCATCAGGCTGGTGTGGCTGGTGATCGTGGCGACGGCGTTCTGGCCTTGCACCTTTTGATTGATGAGCGACACCGTGCCATTGGCGATCGTGATCTCGCCCGCAATGCTGCTCTGCTGGTTGACGAACGCCGCCAGCACGGCCGCGTTGAAGCCCATCTCGGTGCTGAAGACGCTGCCCACGCCGGTCGCGAACGATGCGAAGCCCAGCGAACCCTTGGTCGCCATCGGAAAGAGCAAGCCGCTGACCTGGCCACGGCCGGTGAGCGTGTCGCGGATCTCCTCGGTCGTGCGGCCGCTGCCCTGGACGGAGATGTCCATGACGTTGATCTTGCCCTCGATCGCCACCGTCAGGTTATCGTTGCCGAAGCTGTTGGTGCCGGCGGTGCCGCGCAGCATCTCGCCGAAATAGATGCCCTGCAGGCTGCCCTTGAGGTCCACGGCCAGGGCATTCTTGGCGGCGTCGATCGTGCCGTTGAAGTCGACGGCGCCGCCATAGAACTGGCCGGTGAGCTTGGCGATGCTGAGCACGCCGTTGTGCAGCTTCGCTTCGAGGTCGGCGTACGTCACCCTCAGCGAGGCGACCTGCGTGGCGCTGGTCTCCAGCTTCAACGTGGCGTCGAAGCCTCGCAACGCCGAAAGGTCGATCGGCTTGCCGGTCGCCGCTCCGAGCGTCCGCGATGCCGACACAGGTGCCGACGAGGGCACCGGCCGCGGACCTGGCGACACGCCCAGCCAATCGTCGAGATCGAGCGTGCCGGGGACGCGCAGATTGACGCTGATGTTGGGCCGCTCGCCCAGCGTGGCATCGACATGCCCGGTCATCGCCGTGCCCAGCGCCGTGAGACTGCCATCGAAGGCCAGGCGCTGGCCGTCGCCCTTGACAGCGCCGGCCGCCGAGGCCGCGCCGATGGTGGTTGATTGGCCGGTCGCGGCAGCGACCAGCCGGCCGGCTTCCTGACTTTGCAGATTGAAGGTCGGGAACTCGAAGCGGAACGCGCTGCCGAGCGCCAGCGCGCCGGCGACACTCATCGTGCTGCCGAGCAGCGTCGCATTGACGCCGCGCAGGGCGAGCGCGTTCAGCGTGCCGACGACGTTGCCGCTGGCCGACACCGCGCCGAGCTTGCCGTTCGCGGCCTTCGGCAGGCCGGCGTAGCCCACGACCTTGTCGGCGTCGGGTAGCGTGGCGTTGAAGGAGAGGTCGTAGCGAGGTGCGGTGGCAAAGTCCGTCACCGTTCCCTTCGCATCCGCCTTGCCGCCGAAAAGATCGGCGACCTTGAAGGCATTCACTTTCAGAAGGTTGCCCTGCATCGAGGCATCGCCCTCGACGCCGCCC
>Ga0075369_10000210_pt1 | contig 17172 bp, 11 predicted proteins | sample EndMethybrTD3034_FD_71400 | JGI IMG/M metagenome (GOLD analysis project Ga0075369, IMG submission 71400) | Populus endosphere microbial communities from Tennessee, USA - Endosphere MetaG P. TD hybrid TD303-4 | ecosystem: Host-associated > Plants > Roots > Endosphere | place: USA: Tennessee...
CGTCGGCGGGTCCCGTGATTCCGATGACGGCACCCTAGCCGCCGTCATCGGAATCACGGGACCCGCCGACGCGCTCACCGACGTTGAGATCGCACACCTGATACCCGAAATCCGCCGCGCCGCAGCCACACTCGGTGCGCGCATCCCCGCCAACAGCTGAAACACCCCGCGCTACATGGAAACTCGCACTTATACAGCACCCTTAGCCTTAGCCCTAACCTCAACAAATCGATGGCAGGCAACGGATTCAAGGAGACGACCATCTTGTGAGGTTGGTCAGACGAACTCGTGTGCGATTTCCTCGAAGGTATTCATCAGGGTTTGAGCGGCGGGTGTTGGGCGTTGTTCGGCGAGGTGTGCCAGCAGGATTCGACGCGCCGGTGCTCCGCCGACGAGCGGGATGACACGGACATCGTCGCGTAGATTCGACAGCGCCAGCCGCGGCGCGAGCGAGACACCGAGGTCGATGGCCACCATCGCTTGAGCCTCCTGATAGTCGTTGGCCGCGAAGGCGACGGTGGGTGTGAATCCCGCAGCATGACAGGCTTTCTCCAATGCCAAACCGACAGGATGGGTGTCCTCGCGGGTGATCCATTGCTCGTCGGCGAGCTCGTCCATCGAGATCTTCTTGCGCTTTGCCAACCGATGATTCACAGACACCACCAGAGTTGGTGGATCGACGAGCAGCACCCGTACGGTTAGCTCGGGGTCGTTCACGGGGTCCCAGGCGTAGTCCCACAACAGCGACATTTCGATCTCGCGAGCGTCGAGCATGGCCCGCAAGTGGGCGAAGCGCGAGCTGCGCACGGTGAGCCCGATCGCCGGATGGCGGGACTTGAACAGCTTGACGACCGGCGGCAGCAGGCTTGAGCCCGCCGTGGGGAAGGTGCCGAGCCGCACGGTGCCCGATCGCAGTCCGGCGATGTCATCGAGTTCGGTACCGGCGGCTAGAAGCTGGGTTTCGATCCGTTCGGCACGACGCACCAGGGCCGCCCCGGCCTCGGTGAGGCGCACGCCCCGGGCGTGGCGTTCGAGCAGCGGTTGCCCAGCTTCGGCTTCCAGCTTGGAGATCTGCTGAGAAACAGCCGAAGTCGTGTAGTTCAGTCGGGATGCTGCCGAGGTGATGGATCCGGCCCGCACGACGTCGACGAGGAGCAGAAGCCGACGCGGGTCGAGCACAGAAACCTCCTACATTAAGTGAAAATAATAGTTCGCCGTTCGTGTCAAGTCCCACTATAGGCTCCGTGGCGGGCGCACGTCGTCGTGACGACACGACAATTCTTCCTCAGGGGCGCTACCGCCGCGCCCGTCTCGCCCACAACCCAGATTTGGGAGGGGCCCGTTGAAACCCAAGATTTCAGTTCTGCTTAATGGTTAGGTAGTAAGTCGAAATTGTGCTGAATCCAGCGGCTGCCTAACGTGTTGGAAGCCACGCTCGACCGATGGGTGTGGCCCTTGCCATCCCGGTAGCGCCGTCCGGTTTACCGCCACAGTGAAAGTGCGTCATGACTTCCATCGAGATACTGCCTTTGGTCGCGCTGGTCGCGATGTTCGTGATCGCCAGCGTGTTTCCCATCAACATCGGAATTCTGGGATTTCTCGGCGCGTTCGGCGTCGGGGCGTTCGTCCTGGGCCTCGACGATAAGGAGATCCTGGCCGAGTTTCCCACCTCGATCGTGCTGACCATCGTCGGGGTCACCTACTTCTTCGGCATGGCCAAGAAGAACGGCACCATTGACTTGCTGGTCAACGCCTGCATACGAGCCGTGCGGGGCCGGGTGACCGTGGTGCCGTGGGTGTTCTTCTTCGCCGCCTCGGTGCTGACCGCGTTGGGCACGTTCAGCCCGGCGGCGGTGGCGCTGATCGCGCCGGCGGCGATGGCATTCGCCGCCCGCACCCGGATGAGCCCGCTGGTGATGGGCATCATGACGATCAATGGCGCTCACGCCGGAGCGTTCTCGCCGATCTCGGTCTCCGGTGTGCTGGTGCGAGACATCGTTGAATCCAGTGGGCTGAGCATCGCGCCGTGGACACTGTTTCTGGCCAGCTACGGCATCAACCTGCTGCTGTCGGTGCTGACCGTGCTCGGCTACGCCGTGCTGGCCCGGGTGCGGGGTCTGGAGTACAGCGCCACCGGCACCGACCCCGACCACGGCGCCGGCGCTGCCCCGCGCCGCCCGATCACCGACGAGCCGGGCCTGGGAGCGACCGGCGGCTCGGCGTCGACAGGGACCGCCGTGCTGACCCGCGTGGCGCGCCCTGTGACCGACGTCGCACCCGCGGCGGCAGTGACCTGGGTGCAAAAGCTCACCCTGGCCCTCATCGCGGCCGTGCTGGTGCTGGTGCTCGTCCTGCACCTGCCGATCAGCTTCGTCGCCATCGGGGCCGGCGCGATCCTGGCCTTCACCGACCTGAAGAAGCAGAACGAAGCGATCGCGGGCATCAGCTGGTCCACCGTGCTGCTCGTCGCCGGCATGGTCACCTACATCTCGGTAATGCAGGAAATGGGCACCATCGACCACCTCGCCGAGATGGCCGTCGCGATCGGTGCCCCCCTTCTGGTCGCGCTGGTGCTGTGCTACGTCATCGGCGTCACCTCCGCATTCGCCTCCTCCACCGCGCTGCTGACCGCCGTCATCCCGCTGGCCCTGCCCCTGCTCGAAACCGGTGCCCTGCCGGTCGTGGGAGTCGTTGCCGCCCTGGCCATCTCCGCCACCGTCGTCGACGTGTCCCCCTTCTCCACCAACGGAGCCCTGGTGTTGGCCAGCGCCCAAAACATCGACCGCCGCGTGTTCTACCGCCAACTGCTGCTCAACGCCGGCATCGTGGTCGCCCTCGCCCCCGGCCTGTGCTGGCTTACCCTCGTCCTCGTACCCCAACTCCTGCACCTGACCTGACCACCGCACCGGCAGCGACCGCCACCTTCACCGAGGTGGCGGTCGCGCCGTTTCTTGAGTCTGTCCACCGCCGGATCAGGTCCTCCATGGCGAACACCCAGCCGGCGCCGCGGGCGGGAGCGGCTCAACAGAGGCCTGCAAAGCCAAAAGTATTGTGCTTTCCCGCTACTCGCCTACATCGGGTGCGGGGGAACACCACAACGTGGCTGGAGTATCACTCGCGGCGAAAGGGTCCGGCGCCGCCGATTCGGAGGCACTGGGTTCGGAAACGCCGGTACGCTGGCGGCGGCGAGTCTGATTGTCGGAGAAGGCCAGTGGCGTCCATCGGTGTGGTGATCATTTGGGCGTGAACGGCGGCCTTCTGCCAGCCAACCGAGCGGAGTTGCATATCGGTCAAATGGCTAAAGACAAGATTGCGGCAATCCGACTGGACGTGCGGAGCCGGACTAGCTCAGGCTCATCGGCCAGACCCGTGTTGCCCATTGGGATGTCGGCGCGTTTGGTCGGTGTAACCACGCGCGGCCGGCCGATCTCGTTGCCGGAGCGGTGATCTCGCGCCATTGGGCGATCCAACCAGGAAGGCGCGCCATCGAGACCCGGAGAACATCGGGTTGGGAAAGCCAATTGCTCGATAGATCTCGGTCAGCGGCGGCGTCTGCTCGGGGAGGTTATTCGCGCGCCGTTTGGGCGTACGCGCTTGCTACCTCGCGAAGGACGTCGCCCATGGCCGCCTCTGCTGGCGCGCGCACGCGGTTGTGGCGATGTGCCACGAGCACGCGGCGCGACGGTGCCGTGTTTCCCAGAGAGATGACTCGGACGTCTGGATGCCGGTTTGTAATTGCGGTCAGCGGTGCCAGGGCTATTCCGAGCCCGACGCTGACCATGGCCTGTAGTTCCCAGTAGTCATTGGCGTAGAACGAAATCTTCGGTTGGAAGCCTTCCGCGTGGCAGGCTTTGAGAAGCACTTCGACGACGGGATGGTTGTTCGCTCGAACGACCCATTGCTCGTCGGCGAGCTTCTTCATGGTGATGCTGCGGCGCCGTGCCACCGGGTGGTTGTTCGATACGACCAGCATGGTGGGGTCGTCCAGTATGGCTGTGAGGTCGTATCTGTCTGGAGGTATCCGATTCCAGTCGTAGTCCCATAAGAGACTGAGGCCGAGTGTCCCGTCATCGAGCATTTCGGTGAGCGGGTCGAACCATGCACTACGGACGCTGAGTTCGATACTGGGATGCCGTGCACGAAAGGCACTGATCGCCCGTGGCAGCAGTGAACTGCCGATGCTGGGGAACGTGCCGATGGTGAGATGTCCCCGGTGAAGGCCCATGATTTCAGCCAGATCGGCTTCGGCGGCACCTATCTGGCGTTCGACCCGCCGGGCGTGCTGCGCCAGCAGCGCACCCGCCTCGGTCGCGGTGATTCCGCGGGGTTGGCGCTGCAGCAGGGGTTGTCCCACTTCAAGCTCGAGCTGGCGTAACTGCTGGGAGACCGCGGATGGGGTGTAGTTGAGGGCGGTCGCTGCGGCGGTTATAGAGCCGGCCTCCACGACTTCGGCTAGCAGGACCATCTTTCTCACGTCAAGCATGGACGTCTCCTTTCTGCCTTAAGCAACGCTACATATACGTGAAGAATCCTGTGCTAGTGCTGTCGAAACCTCGGCGCAATACTTTGGGCGTACTGACCGCCAAATTGCCCTCACTGATGTGGGCGAGGGGGTTTTGAGATGGCCGACATCGCTGCGACCTGGATGCGTGGAGGCACCAGCAAGTGCTGGGTCTTCCACCGAGACGACCTCGAGGTGCCGGGCTGGTCGCGGGATGACGTGCTCCTTCGGCTGTTCGGTAGCCCCGATCCACGGCAGGTCGACGGCGTTGGCGGCGGCACGTCAACGACGAGTAAGGCAGTCATCGTCTCACCCGCGGCTGCGGGCACCGACTGGGACGTCGACTACACCTTTGCGCAGGTCGGCATCGAGGAGCCGCTGGTCGACTGGGGCAGCAACTGCGGCAACTGCTCGTCGGTCATCGGCCTGTACGCGGTCCGCAACGGCTGGGTTCCGGCGGCGGACGACGAGACCGTCGTGCGAGTGCACAACACCAACACGAATCAACTGATCATGATGCATGTCCGCACCCCCGGCGGTGTCGTCGACGAGAGAGGGACAGAGTTGATCCCGGGCGTGCCGTTCCCGGGCATCAGCGTGGAGTTGTCGTTCGTCGACCCGGGCGGCGTGACGACTGGAGCCCTGTTTCCGAGCGGCAGCGTGACCGACACCCTGGACGGCCCCGGCGGCCCGGTGGAGGTGACGCTGATCGACGCGGGGGCGCCCGTTGTCATCGTGCCGGCCGATGCTGTCGGACTTACCGGCTATGAGACACCGTCGGAGGTGGATGCCCGCCCCGACGTACTGGCCCTGCTCGAGGACCTGCGCCGACACGCCGCGGTGAAGATGGCGTTGGCGTCCGACAAGGCGTCCGCAGCGCGCGCCATCCCGAAGCTCGCGCTAATCGCAGAGGCGTCCGGCGACGACGCCGACCTGACCGTTCGGATGGCCTCGATGGGTAAGGTGCACCCCGCGCTGGCCATTACCGGCAGCGTCGCCCTCACGATGGCGGCCCGCGAGCCCGGATCGGTCATTGCACAACGGATGCCCGCCCTGACGGGCGAGGAGTTCCGCATGGCGACGCCTGCGGGGGTCGTGACGACTTGGACGGGCGAGCACTCTGGTGCGCCGTTCGTCCGTGTTCTGCGCACCACCCGTCGACTCGCCGAGGCCACGCTGATCCTTCCCGATCGCGATGTCGGACCTACGGCAGCAGTTAGCACAGCTCCGTCGACGTCGTCGCACTCCAGCGATCTGGGCACACACGAAAGAGTTGGTGGCGACCGATGAATCACAGCGCGGACCCCCCGGCCGAGGGCATGGCAGCCACGCCGCCCTCACCGCAGGACGAGCACATTGAGCACCCTCCGGTGGACCGCAAGGTGTCGGTCACGATCATGGCCGTGTTCGTCGTACTCGCCGTCGCGGCCGTTGTCTTCGGCGGTAACTTGCTCAATCCGCCGAGCTCCACCACGGACGGCGACTACGCCGGCGAGACCGTGGAGATGCTCATACCGCTCGCCGAGGGTGGTGGCACCGACACGTGGGCCAGATTCGTCGGCACCGACCTCACCAGGACGATACCCGGCACACCCGGCTTCAAGCCCGTCAACGAAGCGGGTGGGGAGGGCATCTCGGGCACCAACCGGTTCGTGGCGTCGGCCAAGGACGACGGAACCGAGTTGCTCGTCAGCACCGCGACCACGGTGGTGCCGTGGGTCCTGGGCCGGTCGGAGGTGACGTACGACTTCGACCAGCTGAGGCCGATTCTGGCCAACGGCACCGGTGGCGTCATCTATGGCCGTACGGCGTCGGGCATCAGGGGTCCCGAGGACTTGATCAATCGTTCGGAGCCGCTGACGTTCGGCGGGATCAGCGCGACGGGTCTCGACCTCACGACACTCGTCGTCTTCGACCTGTTGGACGCTAACACCGAATCCATCTTCGGCTTCGAGGGCCGCGGTCCAGTGAACCTGGCACTGCAACGAGGCGAGGTCGACCTCGACTACCAGACGACTTCGGCATACGGGCCAGCGGTCGAAGGCCTCGTCAAGGACGGCGACGCGGTGCCCCTGATGGCGTTCGGACAGCTCGACGACGCCGGCGAAGTCATCCGGGACCCCAACTTCCCCGACATCCCCACCGTCGCGGAGGTCTACCAAACGCTTCACGGCAAAGCACCGAGCGGGGAGAAGTTCGAGGCGTACAAGACATTGCTGGGCCTGACCTACACGTATCAGAAGGCGATGTGGGTCCCGCACGACACGCCACCCGAGGCGGTCAAGCTGCTACGCGACTCCGCCGCGAAGCTGGCTGCCTCACCCGAGTTCGTGAAGTCAGCCGAAAAGGTCCTCGGCGGATACCCGTTGCTGGCGGGCGATCAGCTCGAAGAACTGATCGGCGAGGCCTACACCGTGGACGAGAACGTACGCAACTACGTCGTCGACCTGCTCGAGACCAAGTACCAGATCAAGCTGAATTAGGGGAGCCGATCATGCTCGACTCTGCGCTGACGGCGCTGCAAGCGCTCGTCCAACCGCAGCAGCTCGTCCTGCTGCTCGTCGGGGTCCTTGCCGGCCTCATCATCGGCCTCATCCCCGGTCTCGGCGGGACCGGTGCGGTGGCGATCCTGCTACCGGTGACCTTCGGCATGGAGCCCGAACAGGCGCTGGCACTGCTCATCGGTGCGCTGGCGGTGGTGCACACCTCCGACACCGTCGCCGCGGTCCTGCTGGGCGCACCGGGATCAGCCTCGGCAAGCGTCACCATGCTCGACGGCTATTCGATGGCAAAGCAAGGACAGGCCGCACGAGCGCTGAGCCTTGCGTTCCTGTCCAGCATGGCCGGCGGCATCCTGGGTGCCCTCGGACTGACCATCGCCATCCCGCTCGCCCGGCCGCTGGTCCTGTCCTTCGGCAGCCCCGAACTGTTCATGCTCACCGTCCTGGGTGTGTCCTTGGCGGCGGTGCTCTCCCGGGGCAACGTGGTAAAGGGCCTGACAGCCGGCCTGCTCGGGTTGTTGCTCGGCATGGTGGGCACATCGCCGACGACCGCGGAGAACCGCTTCACGTTCGGCAGCCTGTTCCTCAGCGATGGCCTGTCCCTGGTCGCGGTGGCGCTGGGCGTGTTCGGCCTCGCCGAGATCGCAGCCCGGGTCGGCCAGCGCGACAAGCCCGGCGAAGTGGTCAAACTGGGCAGCGGATGGCTCCAGGGATTCAAGGAGTGGCTCACCTACTGGACACATGTCCTGCGGGGAGCGGCCATCGGCATCTGGGCCGGTGTTCTGCCCGGCGTCGGCGCGACCGCGGGCACCTGGCTCGCCTACGGGCAGGCCGTCGCCACCGCGAAGGACAAACGCAAGTTCGGCAAGGGTGACCCCCGCGGCATCGTCGGCCCCGAGGCCGCCAACAACTCCGTCGAGGCCGGCGATCTGATCCCGACGCTGCTTTTCGGCATCCCGGGCGGTGTGCCGGCCGCGATGCTGCTCGGCATGCTCCTCACCTACGGCATCCAGCCCGGACCCGCGATCATTTCCGACCACCTCGACCTCATGTATCTGATCGTGTGGTCGTTCGCGATCGCCAGCGTGCTCGGCGCCCTGTTCTGCTTCTTCGGCACCCCGGGTCTGGCGAAGATCACCAAGGTGCCGTTCGCCGTCCTGGGCCCCGGGCTGGTTGTCATCATGCTGCTCGGCGCCTTCCAGGAGAGCGGCCAGATCGGTGACCTCTGGATCATGATCGCGCTCGGCCTGTTCGGCTGGCTTCTCAAGGAGACAGGCTTCCCCCGCGCCCCATTCCTGATCGGCTTCGTGCTGGCCATCCCGCTGGAGCGCTACTACTTTCTCACCGACAGCGTCTACGACGGCGCCGAATGGATGCTGCGCCCCTGGGTGCTGGTCTTCATCGCCGTGCTCGTGATTCCCGGAATCCTCGCCATCGTCAAGCGAATCCGCGCGCGCCGGAGAATTGGTGCCGACGACGTGCACTCCGAACCGCCCCCGGAAGACGAGCACGAGGGCGAGCTGGCGGGGTCCATCTGGTCGCTGTCCGCGGCCGCCGGCATGCTCGCCATCTTTGTCGCCGCCTTCGTCGTGGCAACGTCATTCTCGCCCGAGGCCCGGTTAGTGCCCAGACTCGTCTGTGCCGGCGGAGCCATCCTGACCATCGTGCTCCTGGTCACGGAGTTTCGCGGCTGGCGCAAGCGCTCCGCCCCGAGCGTTGGGTGGACGCCCGACGTTGCCGTCGCGATGCGGACCTTCACCTGGATGGCGGCGTTCCTCGTGCTCGTCACAATTGGCGGGTACCTGGGTGCGCTACTGATCTTCGTGCCCGCTTTCCTGTTGTTCGTGTCCAGGGCGCGGCCGCGCACCGTGATCATCTACACGCTGACCATGGCGATCGTGCTGGCTGTCCTGCCCTCGCTGGTTCCCGTCGACCTGCCGACCGGACTCATGTCCACGGTGGTCTGACACCGATCCCGATTCGACGGAAGGTCATCGACCATGACGATCATCGCTGGTTACCTAGCCACGCCGGAAGGAGAGGCGGCGATCAGGCGAGCGGGTGAGGAAGCGATCCTGCGGGGCCGCCCGCTGGTGGTGGTAGACCTCGACTCGGAGAGAGTATTGGTCGACGAGCGATCTCTTCCGGCCGATGTTGAGGCGGTCCGTCAGCAAGTTGTCGACGCCGGCCTTGAATTCCATATCGCGTCGCCCACCGTACTGGACCCTGATGACGCGATAATCCGAACTGCGCAACGCCGCGATGCTGACCTCATCGTCATCGGGCTGCGCCAGCGTTCCGCGGTCGGCACGGTCTTGTTCGGCAGCAACGCCCAAAATGTGGTCCTGCACGCTGACTGTCCGGTCCTGGTGGTCAAAGCGCCCCAGTGACGACGCGGCGAACCGATCAGGCGTACTCGGATAGCGGTCGGCAATTCTTCCCGAAGGTGAGTGGTGCATGGCAATGAATACGGACGGATCTATTGCTCCCGAGGATGTCCCGGGTTCTGACAATGATGGGCGGTCAGCCGGCCCGGGGCCGTTGGCGGGTCTGCGGGTACTGGACCTGGGTACGGTCTATGCCGCACCGATCACCGCCATGCTGCTGGGGGACTGGGGAGCCGATGTCATCAAGGTGGAGCATCCGCGGGGTGATCCGGCGCGAACGCACGGACTGTCGAAGGACGGGCACGGCTTGTGGTGGAAGGTGATTTCTCGGAACAAGCGAACCATCACGCTGAACTTCGGTAAGCCAGAGGGCCAGGACATTCTGCGCGGACTGGTCGCGCAGGCGGATGTGGTGATTGAGAACTTCCGGCCCGGGGTGATGGAGAAATGGGGCCTCGGGCCCGAAGAATTGCAGAACATCAATCCAGCACTGGTGGTGTTGCGGGTCACCGGGTTCGGGCAGAAAGGGCCGTACTCGAGCAGACGGGCGTTTGGCACCCTGGCCGAGGCGATGAGTGGGCTGGCGCATCAGACCGGCGAGGAGACCGGGCCCCCGACGTTGCCGCCGTTTGGATTGGCCGACGGGGTCGCCGCGTTGGCCGGTGCCTACGCGGTGATGCTGGCGTTGTATCACCGCGACGTGGGCAGGGGCGGCGGGCAGGTCATTGACTTGTCGCTGTTGGAACCGCTGGTGGGCATCCTGGGTCCGGGCCCCAGTGTCTATGACCAACTCGGGCTGGTCTCCGGACGCCATGGCAACCGATCGAGCAACAATGCCCCCCGCAACGCCTACCTCACCAGCGACGGGCGCTGGGTGGCGATCTCGGCGAGTGCCACCTCCGTTGCCGAACGAGTCATGAAGTTGGTCGGCAGGCCCGACATCGCCGAGCAGTCCTGGTTTTCCAGCGCCGGTGAGCGGGTCAAGCATGCGGACATGATCGATGCTCCGGTCGCGGAATGGATCGGTGCCCGGCCAATGGAGGAGGTCTCAGCGGCGTTTCAGGCCGCCGGGGCGGCGCTGGCCCCGGTCTATGACATCGAGCAACTCATGAATGACCCGCATGTCAAGGACCGCGACATGATCACCACCATCGAGGATGACGACCTCGGGCCACTGAGAATGCAGAATTTGATGTTCAGGATGGGCAACACGCCCGGCTCGATCCGTCATGGCGGACGCCGCCTCGGGCAGGACACCGCCACCGTGTTGGATGAGCTGTTGGGGATCTCCGGCGATAAGCTCGATGAGCTCCGCCGGAACGGGGTGATCTGATGGATCGTAGTTACTTGTTCGCGCCGGGTCACAACGCGAAACTCCTGAACCGGGTGTTCGGTGCCGGTGCCGATGCGGTGATGCTCGACCTGGAGGATGCGGTTCCGCCGGATGCCAAGGTCACGGCTCGTGCGATGGTCGCGGAGGCCCTCCTCGACCATCCCGCGTGGGTCAGGGTGAATGCCGCCCAAACCGCTTGGTGTGAAGCGGATCTGGCCGCTGTGGCGGATCGCGCTTTTGGTATCCGGATCCCCAAGGTTGAATCTGCGGGTGATGTCGAGTGGGTGACTGCAAGGGCGCCGGGTAAGCCCATCATCTGTGCTATCGAAAGTGCGCGCGGTGTGCTGGCGGCACAGCAGATCGCCGCGGTGCCCGGTGTTCGGTTCCTGGCGATGGGTGGTGTCGACCTGCAGCGTGACCTCAACACTTCCGGGGGGAACCTGCAAACCCTCTATGCGCGGTCACATTTGGTGCTGGTGTCGCGCGCGGCGGGGATCGAACCGCCCATCGACAGCGTCTTCCCGCTGCTGGAGGACACCGCCGGGCTTCGCGACCAAGCCCAGTTCGCTCGCTCGTTGGGCTTTTTCGGTAAGTCGGCGATCCATCCGCGTCAGTTGGACATCCTTCACGAGGTTTTCACCCCCACCGAGGCCGAGATCGAGTGGGCCCAACGGGTACTTGCCGGGTTCGAGGCGGCCGGCGGCGCCGGCTTTGCCCTTCCCAGCGGCGAGTTCGTCGATCTGCCCGTCGCCGACCGAGCGCGGCGCCTCCTCGAGATCGCGGGATATGCGGCGACGCCCGCCACCACCCCCGCGCCTGCGACAGCGGCTGGAGCGGATCAACCTGGGTGAACAGGGCTGCACCGTGATGCCGATATAGATTCACGGCGACGCCGCGAGGCAACGCAGTACCTTGCCGTTTCGCCGTGCTACGTCTTACGACTGCAGCATGTTGCGTAGTACGTACTGCAGGATGCCGCCGTTGCGGTAGTAGTCGGCCTCACCGGGGGTGTCGATGCGCACCACGGCGTCGAACTCGACGGGGTCTCCTCCATCCTTCGTGGCCCTGACCCGCACCGTTCTCGGTGTCTTGCCCTCGTTGAGCGCCTCGATGCCGGTGATGTCGAAAACCTCGGTGCCGTCCAATTTGAGACTCGACGCGGATTCTCCAGCGGGGAACTGCAGCGGGATGACGCCCATACCGATCAGGTTGGAGCGGTGGATGCGTTCGAACGACTCGACGATGACCGCCCGAACTCCCAGCAGGCTGGTGCCCTTGGCCGCCCAGTCCCGCGACGACCCCGACCCATACTCCTTGCCGCCCAGCACGACCAGCGGAATATCTTGCGCCGCATAGTGTTGTGCCGCGTCGTAGATGAACGCCTGGGGGCCGTCGGCTAAAGTGAAGTCGCGGGTGTAGCCGCCCGACACGTCGTCAAGCAACTGGTTGCGCAAACGGATATTGGCGAAGGTGCCGCGGATCATCACCTCGTGGTTGCCGCGCCGTGATCCGTAGGAGTTGTAGTCCTTATGTTCGATGCCGTGTTCGTCGAGGTACTGCGCCGCCGGCGTGCCTGGCTTGATGCTGCCAGCCGGGGAGATGTGGTCGGTGGTCACCGAATCGCCTAGCAGCGCAAGCACTTTAGCGCCGCTGATGTCGCTGACCGGCTCCGGCTCGGCCGGCATCCCGTCGAAGTACGGTGGCTTGCGCACATACGTCGAATCCGTGTCCCAGTCGAACGTCTTGCCCTCCGGGGTGGGCAGGTTTCGCCAGCGGTCGTCGCCCTTGAACACGTCGGCGTAGTTCTTGATGAACATCTCCTGGTTGATCGACGAGGCGATGGTGTCGGAAATGTCCTTCTGCGACGGCCAGATGTCCTTCAAGAAGACGTCCTTGCCTGTGCTGTCTTTGCCCAGGGCATCGTTTTCGAAGTCGAAGTCCATCGTCCCGGCGAGCGCGTAAGCGATCACCAGCGGCGGCGAAGCCAGATAGTTCATCTTCACGTCGGGATTGATGCGGCCCTCGAAATTACGGTTGCCCGACAGCACCGCGGCCACCGACAGATCATTGTCGTTGACGGCCTTGCTGATCTCCTCGGGCAGTGGCCCGCTATTGCCGATGCAGGTGGTGCAGCCGTAGCCCACCAGGTAAAAGCCCAGCTTCTTCAGATACGGCCACAGTCCGGCCTTGTCGTAATAGTCGCTGACCACCTGCGAGCCGGGCGCCATCGTGGTCTTCACCCACGGCTTGGACGCAAGGCCCTTCTCGACCGCGTTCTTGGCCAGCAGCGCCGCGCCCATCATCACCTCCGGATTGGAGGTGTTGGTGCACGACGTGATCGCCGCGATCACCACCGCGCCGTGATCGAGGATGAACTCGCCGCGCTCCTCAGAGCGCACCTCGACCGGGATGCTCGGCCGTCCGTTGGAGCCGACGGCCGCCGAGGGCACCACGGCGTCGTCGTCGGCGAACGACAGCACCGCGGGGTCGCTGGCCGGGAAGCTCTCCTCGACGGCCTCGTCGAGCTTGGAGTGCTCGACCGGAATGTTCTCCTCGACGTAATTGTGAATGTCCTTGCGGAACGCCGTCTTCGCATCGGACAACGCGATCCGATCCTGCGGGCGCTTAGGCCCGGCGATCGACGGCACCACATCGGACAGGTCCAGTTCGAGGTACTCGGAGTACTTCGGTTCGTGCTCGGGGTTGTGCCATATCCCCTGTGCCTTGGCGTAGGCCTCGACCAGCGCCAACTGCTCTTCGCTGCGGCCGGTCATCCGCAGATACTCAACGGTGACCTCGTCAATCGGGAAAATCGCCGCGGTGGAACCGAATTCGGGACTCATGTTGCCCAGCGTGGCGCGATTAGCCAGCGGCACCTCGGCCACGCCCCGCCCGTAGAACTCCACGAACTTGCCGACCACGCCGTGCTTGCGCAGCATCTCGGTGACCGTGAGCACCACGTCGGTGGCCGTGACACCTGGCGGACGCTCGCCGGTCAGCTTGAAACCGACCACCCGCGGGATCAGCATCGACACCGGCTGGCCCAACATCGCCGCTTCGGCCTCGATGCCGCCCACACCCCAGCCCAGCACCCCGAGGCCGTTGACCATCGTGGTGTGCGAGTCGGTGCCCACGCAGGTGTCCGGGTAGGCGGTGGTCTTTCCGTCGTCGTCGCGGGACCACACCACACGGGCCAGGTATTCGATGTTGACCTGGTGCACGATGCCGGTGCCCGGCGGCACCACCTTGAAATCGTTGAAGGCGCCTTGGCCCCAGCGCAGGAACTGGTAGCGCTCGCCGTTGCGTTCGTACTCGATCTCGACGTTGCGCTCGAACGCGTCCTCACGGCCGAACAGATCCGCGATCACCGAGTGGTCGATGACCAGGTCAGCCGGCGCCAACGGATTCACCTTCTCCGGGTCTCCGCCCAGATCGCCGACAGCCTCCCGCATGGTGGCCAGGTCCACGACGCACGGCACGCCGGTGAAGTCCTGCATGATCACCCGCGCCGGGGTGAACTGGATCTCGATGCTCGGGTCGGCCGAGGGATCCCAGTTGGCGATCGCCTCGATGTGGTCCTTGGTGATGTTGGCGCCGTCCTCGGTGCGCAGCAGATTCTCGGCGAGCACCTTGAGACTGTAGGGAAGTGTCTCGGCGCCGGGCACCGCGCTCAGACGGTAGATCTCATAACTTTGGTCCCCGACGCTCAGCGTGTCACGGGCCCCAAACGAATTCACCGAATCTGTGCTGCTCACATCAACTCCTCGGGTAGTTGTCGCCGCGACGGGCTCTGTCGGAGTACTCCAGTTCTAACAGTAGGGTTGGCACGATCGACGGACGCATCGTTTACGCTGGAAGGTCGCGTCGTCCCTGAGGCTCGTGTGAGCATTCGCCCAATAGCGCGGTTTCAACGGCGACACGGTCAACGATGGGACGTGGGTGGTCATCATCGGTGAAAAGGATCCGGCGATGTCGGTGACGTCGTCGGACTCCAAGGTGAACTTTGGATCCAGAAGGGCCAAGGCGACCGCACCGAGGCTGCCGGCGCTGGCTTCGATGTCGGCCGAGTGTAGTCCGCTGGCTGGATACCGTCGCCGCGACCGGCAACATCATGCGCGACTATCTCACCTCGCCGAACAACGCGCGACACCCGCGGCTCAAACTCTGATGAATCCCTTCGAGGTAATCGCACATGGGTTCATATGACCAACCTCACAAGATGGTCGACTCCTTGAATCCGTCGCCTGCCATCAATATGTTGAGGCAGCCATCAGATCCGTTCATCGCCGGCTCGCACGCTGCGATCGCCCGGTCGCCTCGCATCGAGTGCATCCTTTCCGCGGAGCCATCGGGGAGAATTCGCGCCGGTCGCTCAACAGCCGAATCACCCTCTGACGACGGTCCTTCGATATCACCGGGGATCTCGAGGTTGGAGCCCCGAGGCGCGCAATCTGTCCGGCGACCGGAGCGGATGAAGCCGGCCGAAACCCCCGAGTGCCGCGACCACGGGTCGGCGTGTTCAGGACGAAGCCGCACAGAGAGTTAAGTTCACCTAACACCTCGTCGACGTTTCCGAGATTGTACTAGAGCCTTATGTGGCGCACGCTGGTTCCTGACAGCACCGGAGCCGTGACGCACCCGAGTTGGGTTGGAAGCCGCGGTCCCTTGACAATTCGAATGAAAGGCGGGCCAGGCAGTGTTGACACTCCGCGGCACCTGGATGCGTGGCGGGACCAGTAAATGCTGGCTGTTCAACGGAGTCGACGTCGATCCCTTGATCGAGGATGCCGGCAGCTTGGACGCCGTCCTCACCGCCGCCTTCGGCGCAGAGGATCCGCGCCAGCTCGACGGTGTCGGAGGCGGCAGTTCCACTACGTCCAAGGCCGCGGTGGTGCGCCGGTCCAGCGACCCGGCTATCGACGTCGACTACCTGTTCGGCCAGGTCGCCATTGGGGACCGGCGGGTCGAATGGGGCAGCAACTGCGGCAACTGCGCCACCGCGATCGGACTGTACGCGGTGCAGGCCGGGCTCGTGCCGGTCCACGCGACCACGACGTCGGTGCGAATGCGCAACCAGAACACCGGTGCCGTCCTTGTCGCGGAGATCGCCACACCGGGCGGGTCGATCCCGGTCCACGGTGACGCCGCCGTTCCCGGAACGCGCGCACTCGGGGTCCCGGTCGCACTCACGTTCGTCGACCTGGCCGCCGACCCGACATCATTACTCCCCACCGGTTCGGTGACCGACCCGATCACCGTGGGTGGGCGCGCCTATCGCGCGACGCTGGTCAACGCCGGAGCCCCGACGGCGTTGTTCGGCGCCGCCGATCTCGGACTCACTGGATCCGAGGACAACGCACGTATCGCCGAGCAGATACCGCTGCTGGTCGAGCTGCGCGGCGAGGCGGCGCTGCGGATGGGGCTGCGCCGCCCCGGGGAACCGGTCGCGCACGCAGTCCCCAAGGTCGGAATCGTCGGGCCCCCAATCGATTACCGCACGAGCTTGGGAGTCGAGGTAGCCGCCGAGGACTACGACCTCTCGGTGCGGATGGTGTCCATGCTTGCCCCACATCCCGCGATCGGCCTGACCTCCGCGGTCGCGGTCGCCGCGGCCGCCACCCTGTCCGGTGGTGTCGTCGCCGACAATGCCCGGGTCGCATGGGGGGGCTCGCTGCGACTCGGCACGGCCGCGGGTGTCGTGGAGGTCGACATCACGTCGTCCCCGGACGGATATCCCGACGCGGTCACGCTGCACCGGGCGGCACGACGAATCGCCACCGCCGAGGTATTCCTCGCCGCGCCAGCGCTCGCACTGGCCGGATCACCGAGTTAAGACCGGGTCGCCTCGGCTGAGCCGGCGCGCAGAAATCAACCACAAACCGATCATCAGCCCGCCCGGACGACGCCGCCCGCGCTGGGACTTCCCTGCACAGTTCTCCACACCGACCCAAGGAAATTGGCGATGCCTCAGCAATTAGACACGGCCACTACCGACTCCACAGATCTCCCGCCGCGGGGGTCCGGCCCGCTGCACGGGATGCGGGTGCTCGACATCAGCACGGTGTATGCGGCACCGATCAGCGCGATGCTTCTGGGGGATTTCGGCGCCGACGTGATCAAGATCGAGCATCCGGTCGGAGATCCGGCCCGCTCACACGGCGCGAACAAGAACGGCCACGGTCTGTGGTGGAAGGTCATCTCGCGCAACAAGCGATGCGTCACGTTGAATCTCGGACGTCCGCAGGGGCAGCGAATTCTGCGCGAGCTGGTCACCGATGCCGACGTGCTCATCGAGAACTTCCGGCCGGGCGTGCTGGAGAAGTGGGGTCTGGGTCCGGACCGGCTGCGTGAGATCAACCCGAGGCTGGTGGTGTTGCGGGTGACCGGGTTCGGACAGACCGGGCCATATGCGAGCCGGCGTGCTTTCGGCACGCTGGCCGAGGCGATGAG
>Ga0075369_10000211_pt1 | contig 17165 bp, 17 predicted proteins | sample EndMethybrTD3034_FD_71400 | JGI IMG/M metagenome (GOLD analysis project Ga0075369, IMG submission 71400) | Populus endosphere microbial communities from Tennessee, USA - Endosphere MetaG P. TD hybrid TD303-4 | ecosystem: Host-associated > Plants > Roots > Endosphere | place: USA: Tennessee...
AGTTCAAGCACCTCTACGGCACCACCATCGTCACCGGCTTCGCCCGCATCTGGGGCCATCCGGTGGGCGTGGTCGCCAACAACGGCATCCTGTTCAACGAATCGGCGTTGAAGGCGGCGCACTTCATCGAGCTGTGCGGCCAGCGCGGCATCCCGTTGCTCTTCCTGCAGAACATCACGGGCTTCATGGTCGGCCGCAAGTACGAGGCGGGCGGCATCGCCCGCGACGGCGCCAAGATGGTGACGGCGGTCTCGACCGTGGCCGTGCCGAAGTTCACCGTGATCGTCGGCGGCAGCTACGGTGCGGGCAATTATGGCATGTGCGGCCGTGCCTACAGCCCGCGCTTCCTGTGGATGTGGCCGAGCTCGCGCATCTCGGTGATGGGCGGCGAGCAGGCGGCGAGCGTGCTCGCCACCGTGCGGCGCGACAACATCGAGGCGCGCGGCGGCACCTGGCCGAAGGAAGAGGAAGAAGCGTTCAAGCAGCCGATCCGCGAGCAGTACGACCGTGAAGGCCATCCGTACTACGCGACGGCGCGGATATGGGACGACGGTATCCTCGACCCGGTCGACACGCGCATGGCGCTGGCACTCGGCCTGTCAGCGGCGATGAACCAGCCGATCGGCCCGACGAAGTTCGGCGTCTTCCGGATGTGAGCATGATCGTTCCCCCTGTGAAGACCTCGGTGGCAGGTGGCGTGGCGCGGCTCACGCTGAACCGGGACGAGCGGATGAATTCCTTCGACGGCGACACCGCGCGTGCCATTTCCGACGCCGTCGAGGCCTTTGCCGCCGACGACGCGGTGCGCGTGCTGGTCGTGGGCAGCGAGGGGCGTGCCTTCTCGGCCGGCGGCGACTTCGACTGGGTGCTGACCTGGCCCGGGCTCGACGCCATCACCCGGCGGGTCGGCGCCGACGCCATGATGGGCGCGGTGCAGGCGATCTACGACTTCCCCAAGCCGTCGATTGCCCGCGTCCATGGATCGGCGGTAGGCGGCGGCGTCGGCCTGATGTTGGCCTGCGACTTTGCTGTCGCCTCTTCGTCGGCGCGCTTCGGTCTGACCTCGGTGCGCAACGGCCTGCTGGCAGGCATCGCCATCCCGGTGCTGATCGAGGCCGTGGGGCCGCGCCTGGCGCGCCAACTGCTCATGCACGGCGGCATATTCGATGCGGAGACGGCGCTCCGTATCGGCCTGGTAGATCAGGTCGTGAGGGGCGACAAGCTCGACGAGACGGTGGCGACGCTCGCCCACGAGCTGACGCTAGGGGCGCCCTCGGTTCAGCGGCTGATCAAAGAATTGGTGCCCGAGCTCGATGCGCGGCCGCACGACGGCGAGGCGGCCGACCTGATCGGCGAACATGTCGCCGCGCAATGCACGACAGAAGAGGCGCTCGAAGGCATGCGGGCGTTTTTGGACAAGCGCAAGCCAAGGTGGGCGAGCTGATGTTTTCCAAGATCCTGATCGCCAATCGCGGCGAGATCGCCTGTCGGGTCATCAAGACCGCGCGGCGTCTCGGCATCAAGACGGTGGCCGTCTACTCCGACGCCGATCGCAATGCCCTCCACGTCGCCTTGGCGGACGAGGCCGTCCATATCGGTGCCTCGCCGGCGCGCGACAGCTACCTGGTGGCCGACAAGATCATCGCCGCAGCCAGGCACACCGGCGCTCAGGCGATCCATCCGGGCTACGGCTTCTTGTCCGAGAATGCCGGGTTCGCCGAGGCCTGCGCCAAGGCCGGAATCGTCTTCATCGGCCCGCCGCCTGCGGCGATCCACGCCATGGGCTCCAAGAGCGAAGCCAAGAAGATCATGGAAAAAGCCAAGGTGCCGCTGGTGCCGGGCTATCACGGCGATGACCAGTCGCCCGAGCTTCTCGCGAAGGAAGCCGGGCGCATCGGCTTCCCCGTCCTGATCAAGGCCTCGGCCGGCGGCGGCGGCAAGGGCATGCGCGTGGTCGAGGAGGCCGCCAAGTTCGCCGACGCACTGGCCGGCGCCAAGCGCGAGGCCAAGGCCTCGTTCGCCGACGATCACGTGCTGGTCGAGAAGTACCTGACGCGGCCGCGCCACATAGAAATCCAGGTCTTCGCCGACGGCCACGGCAACTGCCTCTATCTCTTCGAGCGCGACTGCTCGATCCAGCGCCGCCATCAGAAGGTGATCGAGGAGGCGCCGGCGCCCGACATGGATCCGGCGCGGCGCCAGGCGATGGGCGAGGCGGCCGTCGCCGCCGCCAAGGCGATCGGCTACCAGGGCGCGGGCACCGTCGAGTTTATCGCCAACCAGGACGGCACCTTCTACTTCATGGAGATGAACACCCGCCTGCAGGTCGAGCATCCCGTGACCGAGGCGATCACCGGCCAGGACCTGGTCGAATGGCAGTTGGTGGTCGCGGCTGGCGGCAAGCTGCCGCTCACGCAGGAGGAGCTGCGGATCGACGGACACGCCGTCGAGGTGCGGCTCTATGCCGAGGATCCCAATCGCAACTTCCTGCCGTCGACCGGCACGCTGGTGCATCTCCGCCTGCCGGAAGAGGGGCCGCACGTGCGCGTCGATACCGGCGTGCGCCAGGGCGACACGGTCACGCCGTTCTACGATCCGATGATCGCCAAGGTCATCGTGCACGACCGCGACCGCACGTCGGCGATGCGCCGCATGGCGGCGTTGATGGGCGAGACCGAGGTGGTCGGTGTCACGACCAATGCCGCCCTCCTGAAGGCGCTGTGCTCGCATCCGGCGTTCGTCGGCGGCGAGGTCGATACCGGCTTCATCGAGCGCCATCACGACACGCTGTTCGCCAAGCCGGCCCCGGCCGGCGATCGTACGCTCGCCATCGCCACGCTGGGACGCCTGCTCGAATGGGAACCGTCGCTGCCGTCGAACGATCCATGGGACCAGCGCAGCGGCTTTCGCCTCCTCGAGGAGGGCCATGACGAGGTGCGCTGGAAGGATAGCGAGCGCGAAGTGGTCGTGATTGCCCGCCGACGGCGTGACGGCACGGTCGGCCTTGTGCTGCCCGCTGGCACGATCGAGGCGCGCGTGCGGCAAGGTGAGGACGGCCGGCTGGCGATTCGGCTGGGCGAGGATGCCTTCAAGGCCACCGTGGCCCGGCGCGCGATGGCGGAGGGCGTCGACTATGTGGTGTTCGCCGACGGCGCCAGCCAGACGCTGCGGCTGGTCGATCCGCTCGACGTCACGCAGTACGAGGCGACGGCCACGGATGAGGGCGCGGTGAAGGCGCCATTGCCCGGCAAGATCATCGACCTGCGCGTGAAGGTCGGCGACAAGGTGAGCAAGGGCCAGCCCTTGCTGGTGCTCGAAGCCATGAAGATGGAGCACACACTGGCCGCTCCCGCGGACGGTACGGTCAAGACCGTACGCTATGCGGTCGGCGAGCAGGTGGTCGAGGGGGCCGAACTGGTGGAGTTCGAAGCCGGCTGATAGAACGCGGGCGAAGGACAACGGGCCGTACGAGAGGAACGCCATGGGCAAGTTCATCGTCGAACCGCACTTTCGTCTGCAGGAGTGGGTGGCCGAGGAGAAGGGCTACTTTCGCGCCGAGGGGCTCGACTACGAGTTCCGCGAGCTGATCCGCTCGACCGCCGGCCAGCATCACAACAAGGGTTCCTCAGGCGCCTTCCAGAGCATCGAGAAGGGCCGTGAGGCCGACGTGAGCTGCGCCTGTCACTGGACGGTGGCGGTGGCGGCGTCCAACGGCCATGCCCGGCTCTATGCCGACGCCTATTCGGTGGCGCCCGCCGGCATCTTCGTGCCGGCCGATTCGCCCATCCGCACGCCCGAGGACCTTGCCGGCGTGCCGATCTCGGTGGGCTTCCAGTCGGGCAGCCACTATTCGACGATCCAGGCGCTGGAGCAGGACCTGCCGCGCGAAAAGATCAATCTCACCTTCGAAGACGGCATGCTGTTCCGGCGGCTCGAACTCTTGATCGACGGCAAGAGCCGCGCGGCGGCGCTGTTCAGCGGGCCGTACTACCTCGTGGAGCAGCTCGGCTTCCGCAAGGTGATCGACACGACCTTCATGATCGCCGCCATGATCAACGGTGAGCCTGATCCCGAGGACATCCGCCGCTACTTCCGTGCGCTCAAGCGGGCGCAGCGCGACATCGACCTCAGGCCCGAGCTCTACACGCACTACTACAAGAACGAGTTCCCCGAGCGCTGGCACGCCATGATGGACACGCGGCGCTGGGGACCGGGCGAGCGCATCGTCTTCGAGCCGTACTCGCGGCAGGCCTACGAGCAGTCGTTCGACTGGATCGCCCGGCACGAAATCTTCGCCGAAGGCCGCATGGGATCGGGCGACTACGACAAGGCGACGGTGTCGTTCTCATAGTCTTCCGGACCGCGAGCCTCCGGCTCGCTCATGATTCATGAGCGAGCCGGCTCGCGGTCCGGAAGAGTTTGAAGGCTACCGCCTCACGCTCAGCATCGCGTTCAGGATCAGCGCGCCGAACGTCGCCGTGCCGATGCCGCCCAGGGCAAACTCGCCGAAGCTCAGCGTGAAGTCGCCGGTGCCCAGCACCAGCGTGATGGCAGCCACGATCATGTTGCGGCTGTCGGTGAAGTCGACCTTGTTATCCACCCAGATCCGCGCGCCGGCGATGGCGATCAGGCCGAAGATCACGATGCTGACGCCGCCCATCGCCGGCAACGGGATGGTGTGGATCAACGCCCCGAACTTGGGCGAAAAGCCCAGCAGGATGGCGATCAGGGCGGCCACCACGAACAGCGCCGTCGAGTAGATGCGCGTTGCCGCCATCACGCCGATATTCTCGGCGTAGGTGGTGACGCCGCTGCCGCCGACGCCGCCTGACACCATGGTGGCGATGCCGTCGCCCACGAAGGCGCGGCCGAGCCACGGGGCCATGTCGCGGCCGGTCATGGCGCCGACCGCCTTCAGATGCCCGAGATTCTCCGCCACCAGGATCAGAGCCACCGGCACGATCAGCGCAATCGCCCGCGTCTCGAACACCGGCGCCTCGAACCTCGGCAGGCCGAGCCAGGCCGCCTGCTCGATCAGCTTGAAGTCGATCGGCTTGCCCCAGCCGAGGCCGTTGGTCAGCACGGCATAGATCGCCGTCGACAGGACCAGGCCGACCAGGATCAGCAGCCGGCGCATCAGGCCGCGGCTGTAGACCGCGACCAGAGCGATGGCGAAGAAGGTGACGGCCTGGATCCAGGCGTCGAAGTTCGTCGGGCCCATGGTCTTGATGGGCAGCGCGGCGAGGTTCAGGCCGATCACCGCCACCACCGAACCGGTGACGACGGGCGGCATCAGCCGCTCGATCCAGCCCGCGCCGGTCGCCGTCACGATCAGTCCGATGGTGGTATAGACGGCGCCGCAGACGACAATGCCGCCCAGCGCCACGCCGATGTTGGGGTTCGGTCCGCCCTGGCCGGAATAGCCGGTGGCGGCGATGATCACGGCGATGAAGGCGAAGGAGGAACTGAGATAGCTCGGCACCCGGCCGCCGACGGCGATGAAGAAGATGAGCGTGCCGACGCCGCTCATCAGCACCGCGACGTTGGCGTCGAAGCCCATCAGCAAGGGGCCGAGCACCGTGCCGCCGAACATCGCCACGACATGCTGGATGCCCAGCGCCACGGTCTGCGGCCATGGCAGCCGCTCTTCCGGCGCGACAACGATGCCGTCGGCCGGCTGCTTCAATTTCCAGGAAAACAAGAGAACTTGCCCCGCTGTCATCCCGAGCGCAGCGAGGGACCTTTGCTGATCAGTAAAGGTCCCTCGGCCTTCGGCCTCGGGATGACAGCATTTTCGGGGCTAGCCGACCACCTTGCGATAGAGGTGCCAGGTGGCGTGCCCGAGGATGGGCAGGACGATGGCGAGGCCCACCAGCAGCGGGATCGCGCCGATCACCAGGCCGGCAGCGATGATCAGGCCCCACGCCGCCATCGGCCCGGGGTTCTCGCGCACGGCGCGGAACGAGGTCGCCACCGCCTGGCGCACGCCGACATTGCGGTCGAGCAGCAGCGGGAACGAGACCACGCTGATCGCCAGCACCAGCAGGGCGAACAGGAAGCCCACGCCGACGCCCACGATCACCATGGTCCAGCCCTGCGGCGTGGTCACGGCGTCGCGCGCGAAGGCGATGGCCGAGACCGGCTGATCGGGCCCGAGCGTCACGGTGTAGATGAAGTTGGCGGCGGCCAGCCACAGCGCGAACAGGCCGATCAGCACCAGGCCGAGCGCCATTACCGAGCCGACGGCGGGCGAGCGCACGACGGCGAAGGCGTCGGCCCAGCCGGTGGCCGTGCCGAGCTCGCGCCGGCGACTCATCTCGTAGAGGCCGACGCCGAACAACGGCGCGATCAGGGCGAAGCCCGAGACCAACGGGAAGATCAAAGGAAGCATCCCGTAGTCGAAGGCGAAGCGTGAGATGATCAGGCCGGCGATGGGATAGATCATGCACAGGAAGACCACGTCGGTTCGGCAGGCGCCGAAGTCGCGCGCGCCTTCGCGCAATGCCTGACGCAGGTCGGCGATCCCGATCTTGCGCACGACCGGTGGCGCCATCTCGCGCGCTTCCCAGGCGCCGTCCATGGTGCTGGCGGCCGAGCCGATGGCCTGTCCGGTTTCCTTTAGGCGATCCCAACCCCATTCGATGGGGTTCCTGACATGGTGCTGCACGGCCATGGTTATCTCCTTCCTAACGAGCGTTGGAAGGTCGCGGCCCAAGTGTGGCGTCCAGTGGCACTGACATCAGTCCGAGTCGTCGGCCACCAAGAGCCGCGATCCGCCACAAGGGGAGTCTACGCCTATTGGCGGCGGAAGTAAGGCCTCACTTTATCGTCATCCCGAGCGAAGCCGGCCGCAGGCCGGCGTAGTCGAGGGACCTTTTTTGTCGCCCGAAGCAACAAATAGGTCCCTCCACTCCGAGCTTCGCGCTTCGGTCGGGATGACGGGGGCGCGCTAGTTCAAAAACTTCAAATACTGCCCGACGAAGTCGCAACCGACGTCCTTGGCGTAGGCGTCGATCAGCTTCTTGGTGATCGGGCCGGGCGTCTTGCCGTCGGCGACGGGGCCGCCGTTGAAGCTCTTGACCGGCAGGATGCAGAGGCTGGTCGAGGTCAGGAACATCTCCTCGGCGTTGGCCGCGTCGAACAGGTCGATGTCGCCCGCCGTGCACTTGATGCCCAGGCCCTTGGCCATGTCGATGGTCATCTGGCGGCTGACGCCCGGCAGCACGTAACGCTCGGACGGCGTGAACAGCTCGCCTTCGCGCACGATGAAGATGTTGCTGCCCAGCCCCTCGGCGAGGTTGCCATGCTCGTCGAGCAGGATCGCCCAGGCGTTGGGATTGAGCGCCTTCACCGGCTTCTCGGCCACGATCATGTTGAGATAGTTGTGCGTCTTGGCGCGCGGCGAGAGCATCGACGGCGCGGTGCGCCGCACCGTCGTGGTGATGACCTCGGCACCATCGCGGTACAGCGGCGCGCGCGCCTTGAGCGGCAGCGGCAGCACCTCGATCACGACGTTGGGGCCGGTATGGTCCCAGCCCTCGTCGCCAACCGCGTCGACGCCGCGGCTGACGCGCTGGCCGACCCACCAGTCGCCGACGGCCGGACGCAGGTGCTCGTTGCGCGCCACGACCTCCTCGCTGTGCGCCACCATCTCCTTCGGGCCAATGCCGGGATCGATCTGCAGGTAGCGCAGCGAACGGTAGAAGCGGTCGATATGCTCCTTCAGCCGGAACGGCTTGCCCTCGAAGGTGCGCGTCATGTCGAAGGCGCCGTCGCCGTACTTCCAGCTGCGGTCGCGGAACGGGATCATGACCTGGCCTTCCGGCATGAAGTTGCCGTTGAACCAGGCGATGCGTTGATTGCTGAGCTGCTGGGCCATGACTCTCTCTCTCCGTTACTGTGCGTGACCTAGTTCGAGGACTGATGTCGCGGGTGCGGCACCGCGGCGACGCCGGTTGGTGGCCTTGGGCGTCGGCGGTGCGATGTTGCCGTCTTCGTCGGCGAGATCGGCGATGTAGGACAGGGCACGGTCGATATCGTTCTCAATTTCTCGCCGGGCCGCAACCGGATCGTGCGCCTGCAGCGCGCGGATCAGCCGTGCGCGGCCCTGCGGCCCGCTCGGCCGGCTGATGAAATCGGGATAGAGCAGGTTCATGTAGGGACCGGTCTGCAGCCACAGGCCCTCGATGACGCGCAGCAGGGTGGGCTGGCGGGTGATGGCATAGAGGCCGAAATGGAACTCGCGGATCTTCTGGCGATCCGTCGCACTGTCGCCGCGGCTGCGGGCGGCAGTGATCTCGAGCGCGGTCTGACGTAGCCCGGCGATCTGCCGCCGGTCGGCGAGCAGGGCGGCCTTCGCGGCGGCGAGCCCCTCGAGCGCCATGCGGATATCGCGCAGCTCGAGGATCCTGTCGCGCGTCATCAGCGGCACGCGCACCGAGCGGTTGGGCTGCATCTCGAACGCGCCCTCGGCCACCAGCCGGCGCAGCGCCTCGCGGACCGGCGTCAGGCTGACGCCGAGCGCGCCGGCGACGAAGCGGAAGGTGAGCTTCTGGCCCGGCGCAAAACGGCCGGCGGTCAGAGCCTCGCGCAGCGAGTCGTAGACCTGCTTGCGAAGCGAGGTGTCGGCGGGCGAGCTGTCGCGGACCGCGGTCGGCATGACCCGACCATAGCCTATTGCCGGGAATTTGTGATCACAAAAACGGTTGCCGCTCCCGTTGTTTGTGATCACAGTCGGGCCCGGTTCTTGCTGGGATCTGGGGGCCATGCGCAGTTACGCAAAGTCGATCGCGCTCTACGAACGCACCAGGAAGCACCTGGCGGGCGGCGTCAGCAGCAATGTGCGCTACGCCAGCGTGCCGGTGCCGCTGTTCTTCGCGCGCGGCGAGGGCGCTCGGCTGTACGACGTCGATGGCAACGTGCATATCGACTATGTCCTGGGCAACGGGCCCGCGATCCTGGGCCATGCGCCCAAGCCGGTCATCGACGCCGTCGCCCGCTCGCTCGCCGACGGCCAGGTCTATGCCGCCCAGAACCCGCGCGAGACCGAACTCGCCGACCGATTGTGTGGTTTGCTGCCCGGCGCCGAGGTCGTGCGCTTCGCGACCTCGGGCACCGAGGCCGTGCTGATGGCCATGCGCCTGGCCCGCGCCTTCACCGGTCGCGACAAGATCCTGAAGTTCGAGGGGCACTATCACGGCTGGAGCGACCAGGCCTACATCAGCGCCCGGCCGTCGTTGAACGAGGCCGGCCCTGCCGACGATCCGGTGCCGGTCGCGGGCTCGCCCGGCATCCCAGCGAGCGTCCTCGACGATGTCGTGGTGGCCGGCTGGAACGACCTTGCCGCTCTCGAGGCCGCCTTCGACCGCCATGCCGGCGAGATCGCCGGCGTCATCATGGAACCCGTGATGGTGAATGGCGGCGCCGTCGTGCCCGATCCGGGCTATCTCGCCGGCGTCCGCGACCTCTGCCACGCCAAGGGTGCGCTCTTCATCTGCGACGAGGTCATCACCGGCTTCCGGGTCGGCCTCACCGGCGCCCAGGGACGGTTCGGCGTCACGGCCGACCTAGCGATCTACGCCAAGGCCGTGGCGGCGGGCTTTCCGCTCGCCGTGGTCGCCGGGCGGCGCGACGTCATGGACACGCTTCTGGACAAGGGCGTGATGCATGGCGGCACCTATAACGGCAACGTCCAGAGCATGGCCGCTGCCCTCGCTGCCCTCGACGAGCTCGAACGCGACGATGGCGCCGTCTATCGCAGTCTCGAGCAGCGCGGCGCGCGCCTGATGCAAGGCATCGCCGCCCTCGGCGAGAAGCATCGGCTGGCGATGCGCGTGCAGGGCCTGCCCGCGATCTTCCAGGTCTTCTTCACCGACGGGCCGGCACCGAAGAACTATCGCGATGCCGCCGCCTGCGATCGCGACAAGGTGCTGGCCTTCCATGCCGCGCTGCAGGAGGAAGGCATTCGCATCAACCAGGTCGGAAAGTGGTTCCTGTCGACGGCGCACGACGATGCGCTCATCGACGAGACCCTGGCGGCAACCGACCGGGCGATGGCGGCTCTGCGATGAGCGACATCCGCCTCGAAGGCGTGAGCAAGCGTTACGGCGCCGTTGCTGCGGCCGACGAGGTGGACCTTAGCGTCGCGCAGGGCGAGTTCGTCACCATCCTGGGACCGAGCGGCTCGGGCAAGACGACTCTCTTGTCGCTGATTGCCGGCCTCAACAAGCCAACGGCGGGACGCATCTTCATCGGCGGCCGCGATGTGACCGACGCGCCGGCGCAGCAGCGCAATATCGGCCTGGTCTTCCAGTCCTACGCCTTGTTCCCGCATATGACGGTTCTGGAGAACGTGCTGTTCCCCTTGGGCGTGCGCAAGATCGGCGGCGCGACAGCGCGCACCCAGGCACTCGACGCCTTGAAGCTGGTGCGGCTCGACGGCCTGCAGGATCGCAGGCCGTCACAGCTCTCGGGCGGCCAGCAGCAGCGCGTGGCGCTCGCCCGCGCCATCGTTTTCAAGCCCGACATCCTGTTGCTCGACGAGCCGCTGGGCGCGCTCGACCGCAAGCTGCGCGAGGAGCTGCAGGTCGAGCTGAAGCAGCTGCAGCGCTCGCTCGGCGTCACCACGCTCCTGGTGACGCACGACCAGGAGGAGGCGCTGTCGCTGTCCGACCGCATCATGGTGCTGGACAAGGGCCGCACCCAGCAGGTCGCGGCGCCGGCCGAGGCCTACCTGCGGCCGGCCAACCGCTTCGTCGCGGAGTTTTTAGGCATCGCCAACTTCGTCGGCCTGGCCGACGGCCGCGCCGGGCTGGTGCGGCCGGAGCGCGTGCGTGTGGCGGCCGCGAACGTCAATGGCGGCCGGCCGGCGCGGGTCGTCGAGACGATCTATCTCGGCCAGATGGTGCGCTATCACCTGTCGCTGGTTGGTGAGGCGGTGCCGCTGGTGGCGGCGCTACCCTTCGTCGGCAAGGCTTTTGCAGCGGGCGACGAGGTCGCGGTGTCATGGGATACGGCCGATATCTGGCCGGTGGCTTGAGGTGGGAAGGCAACTGAGGAGTCGGAGATGAAAAGGCGTAGTTTCGTCAAGGCGGCGGCGGCGGCGAGCCTGCCGACGTTCGGCATCCTGTCGGCGGCGCGGGCGCAGTCGAAGGAGATCCGCATGATCGAATCGGGTGGTCTCAGCGGCGATTCGATCCAGGTGGGCTACATCGATCCGTTGAAGGCCAAGACCGGCATCAACGTCGTGCGCGAAAGCCCGAGCTCGCTCGGCAAGCTCCGGGCACTAGTCGAGAGCGGGCAGGGCGGCACGACGCTGTTCGAGCTGGGGTCGGGCGTCGTGCTGCAGGCAAAGAAGCTCGGGCTGATCGAGAAGCTCGATTGGGCCGCGATCAATCCCGCGGCGATGTTCCCCGAGGCCAAGAACGAGTACGGCTTCGGTTACCAGTACTTCTCGACCATCATGGCGTGGCGCAAGGGCCAGAAGGAACCCAAGAACTTCGTGGAGTTCTTCGATACCAAGGCGTTCCCCGGCAAGCGGACCCTGCCGGATTACCCGCACTATTGCCTGCCCTTCGCGCTGCAGGCGGCGGGCGTGCCGATCGACAAGCTGTTCCCGCTCGATGTTGACCTCGCTTTCAAGAAGCTGAACGAGATCAAGAAGGATGTCGCGGTGTGGTGGAAAGCGGGCGCCCAGCCGCCGCAGCTGATGAAGGACAACGAGGTGCAGTACGCGATTTGCTGGTCGGGCCGCGTCGTCGGCGATCCGGCGTTCGGACTGAACTTCGCGGGCGGCAAGGCCGACTTGAGCTACATCGCCGTGGTCAAGGGCTCCAAGCCCGAGGACAAGCTGGCTGCCTGGAAGCTCTATCACGAGATGTCGCTGCCCGAGAACCAGGCCAAGGCCGCTGGGGTGATCTCCTACACCGGCCCCAGTCCCGATCTCGATGCGCTGCTGCCGCAGGACAAGCTCTGGCAGTTCCCGACCAGCAAGCAGAACAAGGCCGTGCAGTATTTCGAGAATGCCGAATGGTGGGCCGACAACGGCGAGGCCGTGAACAAGAAGTGGGAAGCCTTCAAGCTCAGCCTGTGAGAGATGATCTCTGAACGTCAGCTTGCCTCCCCACGCTTAGCGTGGGGAGGTGTCCGCGAAGCGGACGGAGGGGTCATGGGCAGCAGTCGTGATGCTTATGACCCCTCCGGCCCTGCGGGCCACCTCCCCAGCTTCGCTGGGGAGGAAGAGCAGTGAACCGCTCCACTGGCTTCGCCTTCATCGCACCGCTCCTGGTGCTGATGATCGTCGCCTTCAACCTGCCCATCATCTACATGCTGGGCCTCGCCTTCTGGGAGAAGGGGCAGGGCTTCACGCTGGAGCACTACGAAGGCCTGCTCGAGGCGCCGGTCTACCTGCGGGTGCTGGGCAACACCCTGCGCATCTCCCTGATCGCCACGATCGCCAATGTGGCGATCGGCTATCCGCTGGCGCATTGGATACGCGGCCTGGGTCGCCGTGCGCGGCTGGTCGCCATCGCGCTGGTCGTGCTGCCCTTCTGGGTCAGCATCCTGGTGCGCACCTATGCGTGGATCGTCGTGCTGGGCAATGGCGGGCTGGTGAATCGCGGCCTGCAATGGCTCGGCCTGACCGATGCGCCGGTCCAGTTCCTCTACAACGAGCTCGGCGTCACCATCGGCATGGCCAACGTGCTGCTGCCGTTCCTGGTGCTGCCGCTGTTCGCCGCCATGATCCGCATCGACGACCGGCTGCTGCAGGCGGCGGCGTCGCTGGGCGCCCCGCCGCGCACGATCTTCTGGAAGGTCTATTTCCCGCTGACCCTGCCGGCGCTGGCGGCCGGCACCTTGCTGGTCTTCATCCTGTGTCTCGGCTTCTATGTCACGCCGGCGGTGCTGGGCGGCGGGCGCGTGCCGATGATCTCCAACCTGCTCGATACGCTGATCAACCAGATCCCGCGCTGGGAGCAGGCGTCGGCGATCTCGACCATCCTGCTGATCGTGGCGCTGCTGATCTTCGCCGGCTACCGGCGGCTCGACCGCAAGGCGTCAGCATGACGAGTACACCCTGGAGTCGCCGCCTGCTTGCTGCCACCGGCATCTTCGGCCTGGTGTTCCTGACCGTGCCGCTCCTGATCGTGATCCCGATGTCGTTCTCGCCGGCGCGGGCGCTCACCTTTCCGCCGCCGGGCTTCTCGCTGCGCTGGTACCGGACCTTCTTCGGCGATCCGCGCTGGATGGACGCGATGTGGACGTCGACGATCGTGGCGGTGCTGTCCTCGGTCGCGGCGCTGGTGCTGGGCAGCCTGGCCGCCTACGGCCTGCGCCGCGGCAGCTTCGCGGGCCGCGACTGGGCGGAGGGCAACTTCATGTCGCCGCTGATCGTGCCCACCATCATCGTGGCCATCGCGCTCTATCTCAGCCTGGCGAAGGTCGGCCTGCTCGGCTCGTTCATCGGCCTGGTCGCGGCCCACACCGTGCTCAACGTGCCGCTGGTCATGATGGTGATGGGCGTCGCGGTGCGCGAGTTCGACCTGCGTATCGAGCAGGTGGCGTGGAGCCTCGGCGCGTCGTGGAGCTACACCGTGGTCAAGGTCATGCTGCCCAACCTGGCGCCCAGCGTCTTCGCCGCCTGGATCTTCGCCTTCATCGGCAGCTTCGACGAGGTAATCGTCACCTCCTTCATCGCCGGCAAGTACGAGACCGTCCCGAAGAAGATGTTCAACGAGCTGATCCTCGAGGTGAACCCGACGATTACCGCCGTCGCCACTCTTCTGATTGCGGTGACGGTGCTGGCTTTGGCGGCCGTTACGCTCGTCCTCAGCCGAGCAGGCAAATTGAAGCAGACGATCGTCTAACGCCGCCCCGTGACCACGAGAAAGGCAAAGCCGACGAGAACCCCGCCGAGGCTGTAGAGAAGGGTACTGACCACGCGCATGAACTGGCGCCGCACCACGATGCGACGGTGGTTTGGACTTCCGACGTAGTCGTCACCGAAAACCGAACGGCGACGCACCCTCTTTGTCCCCAAATACCAGCCAAGTGCTGCGCCGAATGACATGAACAGGAGCAGCACCAGTCCCTGGACCAGCGTCACGTCTTCCCCCAAACCCCGATCATCCCTGCTAGAAGTATGGCAGCATTTTTCGGAGGCAACGATGAATTATCCGAGCCACGTGCGACTGGTTGAAGTCGGACCGCGCGACGGCCTTCAGAACGAAGCAATGCCCGTGCCGGTAGAAGCCAAGGTCATGCTGATCGATGCCCTGTCGGCAGCGGGCCACTCGGCGGTCGAGGCGGGAAGCTTCGTGTCGCCCAAATGGGTCCCGCAAATGGCCAACACCGACGAGGTCATGACGCGCATCAAGCGTAAGCCTGGCGTAAGCTATCCCGTGCTGGTGCCCAACAAGCAGGGCATGAACGGCGCCATCGAGGCCAGATGCGAAGAAATCGCGATTTTCACTGCGGCTTCGGAAGCGTTCTGCCGGGAGAACACAAATTGCTCCATCGACGAAAGTTTCGCCCGCTTCGAGCCGGTGATGGAGGCGGCGCAGAAGCACGGCATGAAGGTTCGCGGCTACGTCTCGACCGTGATCGCCTGCCCCTATGACGGAAAAGTTGCGCCGGCCAAGGTTGCCGAAGTGTCAGAGCGGCTGTTGCGCATGGGCTGCTACGAGGTCTCGCTTGGGGACACGATCGGGGTGGGCACGCCGGGCGAATGCGTCGCCATGATCGACGCCGTCGCCGAGAAGGTGCCGCGGGAGAAACTTGCGGCGCATTTCCACGATACCTACGGCCAGTCGCTGGCCAACATCCTGGCAGTGATGGAGCGCGGCATCGCCGTGTTCGACACCGCCGTTGCCGGGCTTGGCGGCTGTCCCTACGCCAAGGGCGCCTCCGGAAACGTCGGGACCGAGGACGTGATCTACCTGATGAACGGATTGGGCATCGAGCATGGCGTCGACCTCGATGCCATCGCCAAGGCCGGCCGCGAGATCTGCGTGGCGCTCGGCCGCGAGCCGGCGTCGAAGGTGGCGCAGGCGTTGAAGGCGAAGGCGGTGGCATAGGGCCATGGAGCTGCCGCCGTCGGCTGCCCATGCACTGGCGGAGGTCGCCGAGGCGCTGGCGGCGGCTGAGGACGACTGGTGGCTGATCGGCGGCGCTGCAGTGGCATTGCACGGACTTGCCATCCCCATCGCTGACATCGACGTGCTGATGAGCCGGCGCGACATCGTTCGGGTCATCGCGCGGTTGGGCATAGAACCCGTCGAAGGGGTGGCCATCGATCGCATCCGCTCCGAGACCTGGGTGCGCTGGACGGCACCATCGCTCGCTGTCGACCTGATGACGCGTCTGGAGGTCCGCACCGGCGAACACTGGAGGCGTGTCGCGCCTGGCACGCGGCAGGCGATCGGCATTGAGGGGCGGACACTCTACGTGCCGACGCGTCCAGAACTGGTCGACATCCTACGGCTATTCGGCCGGCCGAAGGATCTCGAGCGGGCGGAAGGATTGGCTAGGTTACCTTGACCTTGTCGTTGGCGAGCCACGACGTATCGACGGGCTCGAAGACCAGCGGTCCCAGCGCGAGCAGTTGCTCGGCTTCGGCCATGGTCTGCACGATGTGTGGGGCGGGCAGCCTGGCGTTCACCTGGTGCAGGCGGAACTTCTCAGCGAAGGCGCGCAGTTCCGGATGAGGCGCCACGATGACGCGCTCGAAGCCGACGCACATGGCCGGCTTGCTGGCGCGGCGTTCGAGCGACAAGGGCGCCATCACAATATTCCGGGTGGGCGTGAAGTCGAAGATCGAGTGCGTCGGTCCCTCGGCATCGAAGAACGTGATGCAAGCCGCATCCATCACGGCCATCGTGCCGTTGTCGAAGGTGTCGAGCAGCGTCAACAGCAGAACGTTGCGCTGCCGGTCGAAGCCCACGGCGAGCATGGCCAACCTCCACGACTGTGAACTCAGTCTAGATCAGCGGTGCGGAAGTGCAATTCGTGCGACTGCTTCGCAAGCGCGAGACGGTCTTGTCGTCGTAACGTTCGGTGTCCTACACCTTCCAACATGGAACCGACCAACGGAGAACCGGTGACGCTGCGCGACGCAACGCCCCAAGATCGCGCCTTCATTGACGGCCTCTCGCCGCGCCTGGCCGGCGTGCCTCATCCACCATGGCACGACGATCATGCGATGGAGGGCTTCCAGGACCGCTACATGGCGACGACGTTCGGGGACATCGAGGAGGGCGCTCGCACGGTGCTCGCCTGCGCGCCCGATGGTCGCCGCCTGGGCTTCGTGCATATGCGGCCGGGCACCGACGGCGTAACAAACGAGCCCTGCGGGTATGTCTCGCTTCTGGCGCTCATACCCGAGGCCGAGGGTCGAGGCATCGCGCACCGTCTGATGCAGGAGGCCGAGGCCTGGGCGCGTGGCCGCGGCTACCGCCTGCTTAGCCTTGATGTATTCGCGGACAATCGCCACGCGGTCGGATTCTATCACCGATGCGGCTTCGTCGCGGAGAGCCTGCGGCTGGTCAAGCCGCTCTAACGACCGACGGCTTCGCAGGCGCGAGCCCATTTGATATCGTGGCCGGTGTGCCGAAGATCATTCGAACGGAGGATCTGAGCGACCATGACCACGATCGAAGCCTTTCGTTCCAGCGTGTCGGCGGCGGCGCCGCCGTCCGATGTCGGACCCGCCTTGCAGGCCCTGTGGTGGGCGCTGCACGGCGATTGGGACCGCGCGCACCAGTGCGTGCAACAGCACGAGGGCGAGGCCGACTGCGACTGGGTGCACGCCCATCTGCATCGCCAGGAAGGCGACATGAGCAATGCCGGCGGCTGGTACCGTCGTGCCGGCAAGCCGGTGTCCGACCTGTCGCTGCAGGACGAGTGGAGCCTGATCGCCGGCGAGATGCTGGCGCGCAAAGGCTAAGGACAAGGATAACGCACGAACGTTCAAGACCTCGGGCGCCGCAGCGGCGATATCGAGGTCATGGATGGTCTGTCCGGTTTTCTCCTCGCCGCCCTGGCCCTGACCGGCAGTCCCGGCCCGGCGACGCTCAGCCTCACTGCAACGGGCGCGGCCTTCGGCGCCGGCCGTGGCGTGGCTTATCTCGCCGGCATCATCGTCGGCATGGTGCTGGTCATGGCGGCGG
>Ga0075369_10000212_pt1 | contig 17155 bp, 17 predicted proteins | sample EndMethybrTD3034_FD_71400 | JGI IMG/M metagenome (GOLD analysis project Ga0075369, IMG submission 71400) | Populus endosphere microbial communities from Tennessee, USA - Endosphere MetaG P. TD hybrid TD303-4 | ecosystem: Host-associated > Plants > Roots > Endosphere | place: USA: Tennessee...
CTCCTCAATTCATTTTTCGCTCGTGTGCGATCAATTTTAAAATTAGCACCTTTTATCAAATACTTATTACTTGTTTTTGATTTTTTGTACTGTGCACAGAAAAAATCCCGTAAGCTATAAAAAAACAAAAAGTAAGAAAATTAAATTATTAGAAAAAATAGCGGAAAATAAACTTAAAATTTTGTTGCAATGATAATTTCGGACCGAATTATACTCTGGTATGGAATAAATCCAATGTAAATTTTAATGAGCACTTAATAATATGCTTATCAATATAGTTGATGTACTCATAAATATAGTATAGACTTTCTTTCTGAATAATGTTAACTGCTGAATATTAAAATTTTCCTGTTAAACTACCGTGAACCATATTTAATAATAAGAAAATTATGAGCACTAAGCCTATATTTAGTCGTAATCAAATTAAATTCACTCAAAATTATAAAAATGAAAATAAAAAAATAAACTTCAACGAACTTTTACGAGAAATTAAGTTAACTAGAGAGAATATAAAGTTAGAAAAATTTAAAGCATTAGCTAAACAGTATAGGTTAAACTTTTCTAATTTGTCTTTTTTAATGGAGTTTTTATATCTTTTTCCGGAAAAAGATCGGTTTGAGTTGGTAATTATTCCTGAAATATGGGCTCAAATAAAAATAAAATTTGCAGAAATAGGAAAACGACCTGGAGTGCCATACAATCATCAAGAAACTGTATTGCTTTTAAATAAGCTAGGCGAAATTTATCGTTTCCAAGATTTTTTAGGGAAATTCTCCGTTAAAAACAAAAACGATCAATTTAATTTTTTTTTACAATTTCAGAATAACCATTTGAAATTATTAACAGAATGTCTTAAAAATCCTCAGGGTATTATTGAATTATTTCGATGTATCTCTGAAGCTCCAGTGTCTGATTATTTTAATTTACCAATTATAGCTACTGCTATTAATAAGGCGTTTTTCTCCTGGACTCACGTCCTAAGTATGCTGAAAACATTCGATAAGCACAATGTTTATCTATTTGTTGATCATTTATTGGAAAAAAACAAACTAAACAAAACCATCGATATAGAACAACTTAAAATACTTTTAATAGGTTTAGACGGGGATAAAAGATCGAATTTTATCGATTATTTATATTCTAAAAAACTTATATCACCAGAGATTAAGCCTGGAGATTTCATTAAATTAGCTGAGATTTGTATTTTTAACAATGACGATGTATTTATTCGAACTAATTTTATGCAGGAGCAATTAGCAAAAATTCCCTTTTCCGTGGAAGATATTGACGCTCTTTTTTCTAGTTTGCCTGGATTGGAAGAATTTTTAGTCAAACAATTAAATGAACATAAGGATCAATTAAATAATAATACGCAAAAGTACAATCCTTTATTTTTTGAAAATAAAGAGAAACGTCAGTTAGCATTACCTACGATAGAAGAATGTTTTGAAAGTAAAAAGATTAAATTAAGTTAATTCGTATTTAAACAAACATATTTAATTTCTAAATAGTCTTCGATACCATATTTTGAGCCTTCGCGGCCAATGCCAGATTGTTTGAAACCACCAAAGGGCGCGACTGCATTTGAAGCGTGTCCGGTGTTGATACCGACAATACCATAATCGAGTTGTTCAGCGACATGAATAACTCGATTGACACTTTGTGTATAAAAATAAGCGGCGAGTCCAAATTCAGTGGCATTTGCTAAATGCATGACTTCTTGTTCTTCAGAAAATTTAAATAGCGCGGCTACGGGACCAAAGGTTTCTTCTTTAGCGATTAACATTTTATCGGTACAATTTTTTAAGAGTGTCGGCTGAAAAAAATTTCCGCCTAAAGTATGGATTTTTCCTCCGTATACCAATTCTGCACCTTGCTGTAGTGCATCTGCAATATGTTTTTCTACTTTTTTGATGGCCGCTGCATTGATCAATGGTCCTATTTGAATATTATCTTCTAAACCACTGCCTACTTTTAATTGTTGAATGGCGTGGGCTAATTTTTTTGTAAAAATTGCATAGATTTTTTCATGAACATAAAAACGGTTGGTACAGATGCACGTTTGGCCACTATTACGAAATTTTGATGCAATAGCGCCAAGGATTGCTTGATCAATATCGGCATCATCAAAGACAATAAAGGGTGCATTACCACCTAATTCTAAGGATATTTTTTTTACTGAGTTAGCCGCTTTTTGCATTAATAATTTCCCAATGGTAGTAGAACCAGTGAAAGAAATTTTGCGTATCGAAGGGCTGTCAGTGAAAATATTGCCTATCAATTCAGAATCACCGGTAACGACATTAAAGACACCGGCCGGTATTCCTGCCTTTTCTGCGAGTACCGCCAATGCCAATGCAGAAAAAGGCGTTAATACTGAAGGTTTGAGTAGGATAGTACAGCCGGCGGCTAAAGCCGGTGCACATTTACGAGTAATCATGGCGTTAGGAAAATTCCAGGGGGTAATAGCGCCTACCACACCCACCGATTGTTTGCTAACAAACAAATGCTGTTTGTTTAATGGCGCAGGTATAATGTCACCGTATACGCGTTTACCTTCTTCAGCGAACCATTGAATGAAAGAAGCACCGTAACGAATTTCTTCCATGGCTTCTTTAAGTGGTTTGCCTTGTTCTAGTGTGAGTAAAAGTGCTAAATCATTAATATTATCTAAAATCAGTGTATACCAACGGTATAACAATTCACTACGTTCTGTGGCGGTTTTTGATCGCCATAGCGGCCAAGCTGCATCGGCTGCAGAAATTGCATCGAGTATGTTGACTGGTTCCAAATCTGGAACGGTTCCAATAATTTCCCCCGTAGCGGGATTGTTAATTTTAATGGTTTTTTTTACCAGCACCCATTTCCCATTAATATAACAGCTTTGCTGAAACAGTGCAGTATTATTTAATTTCATATGGAGAATCCCGATTTTTCAGTCTTTGGTTTTTTCAATAGTGACTTGCAATAAACGAATAATTCGATTATCTGCACGTAAAACTTTAAAGCGAAAAGGGTGAATAGTAATGCTGGCACCACGTTTCGGTAAGTAACCAAAACGATTCGCGATTACGCCACCTATCGTATCAAATTGATTGGTTGCCAAATCAGAATTAAAAAAGTCATTAAAATTTTCAATAGGCATCATCGCTTTGACAATAAATTGATTTGGGTTTTGTTCCTGGATAAAAACTTCGTCATTAGCATCATATTCATCTTCAATTTCGCCAACAATTTCTTCTAAAACATCTTCAATAGTGACCAGACCAGAAACAGCACCGTATTCGTCAACAACGATAGCCATATGATAATGTTTATGTTGAAATTCTTCGAGCAAACTGTCTAAGCGTTTACTTTCGGGTATAAAAACCGCAGGTCGTAGGATGTCGCGGATATTAAAGCTGTTTTGATGGGCTAAGGGATTGTATTTAAGTAAATCTTTTGCCAGTAATAAGCCAATGACGCGTCGTTCATCATTGATGACTGGGAAGCGCGAGTGGCCAGATTCAATGACCATAGGTAACAATTCACTCAAATGTGCTTTTTCATGAATAACTGTAATTTTGGCATGTGGTACCATAATATCTCTGACGTGTATATCAGAGATTTGTAATACACCTTCTAACATTTTCAACGCTTGTGCATTGAGTAAATTGCGTTGTTTAGCATAATATAATATTTCTATGAGTTGTTTTCTATTTCTTGGCCCTTGTTTGAAAACTTGATGAACACGTGTTAACCAGGCCTGACGATTTTTTTTAAATTTAATTTTATCGCCAGATGTAGGGGTTTTCATAACCTAATTCCTTCAACATTTGAATTTCTACTGATTCCATTTTACTAGCATCTTTATCATGAACATGATCATAACCTATTAAATGTAAACAACCATGAATAATAAGATGCGCCCAATGAGCTAGGCGGGTTTTTGCTTGTTGTTTAGCTTGTTGATTAACCAGTGCGGCACATATCACTAAATCACCTAAAAAATTAGAGGAAACTTTAGGCGGTGGCTCAAAAGGAAAAGATAAAATATTTGTAGGACCGGTTTGATGTCGATAAGTGTTGTTAAGGTAAGCACTTTCCTTTTTGCTAACGAGTCGTATGTTGACTTCGCTAGGTCCAACTTGCTTTGCCAAAGCTTTGTTTACCCATCGCTGTAGAAAATAACGGCTAGGAATAAAAGTGTTACTAGCAATAACTTGAACGGTAATTTTAATGCGCTTTTCTTTGATTTTCGTTTTGCGCATAGGCTTGTAGTATTGCTTGTACCAAAGTATGCCTAACAATATCTTGCATTTGAAATTCAGTAAAGCTGATACCCTTTATATTTTTTAGAATACTTAAACAGTGACATAAGCCTGATTCTAGGCCACGTGGTAAATCGGTTTGGGTCGTATCACCACTCACAACGACTTTGGAATTAAATCCAATACGCGTTAAAAACATTTTCATTTGCTCTTTCGTCGTATTTTGTGCTTCGTCTAAAATAATAAAAGCATCATTTAAGGTACGTCCACGCATATAAGCCAATGGAACCACTTCAATAATATGTTGCTCGACGAGTTGCATTACTAACTCAAAACCGAGCATGTCATTTAATGCATCATAAAGTGGGCGAAAATAGGGATCGAGCTTTTGTGAAAAATCTCCTGGTAAAAATCCTAATTTCTCACCCGCTTCAACAGCGGGTCTAACGAGTACTACACGACTAATTTGTTCCTTTTCTAATGCGGCTACGGCGCAAGCGACAGCTAAGTAAGTTTTTCCTGTCCCTGCTGGACCTAAACCAAAATTAATATCGTGATTTAAAATACGTTCGATATATAAACCTTGATTAGGGCTATGTGGTTTGATGGGGCCACGTTTGGTTTGAATCATTATACCAGGATTTTTGGGAGGCTTTAGTGTCATATTGGGATCAGTTTGAGCCGTCTGTAGTACTAAATGGATAGTATTTGACGTCAATGTGGTTTTTTTAGTGCCAGTTTCTGCATAGAGATGGTGCAATACTTTGGCAGCAATTTCAACAGCCGTGTTAGGACCATTAATTTGAAAATCATGACCACGATTATAGATACAAACGTTGAGTTTTTGTTCAATTTGACGTAAATGCTGATCAAATGGACCACAAAGGTTCGCTAAGCGGTGATTATCTTCGGGGATAAGTTGAAAAGTATAAGCTTGAGTATTCAATTGACTATTAATTCTCCTCGTAAAGAGTTTCTTAATACCTCAGTAATAGTAAGAGGAACTAATTGGCCTATTAAGCGTGTGTGACCTCTGAAGTTAACCACGCGGTTATTTTCTGTGCGTCCTTGCAGTTCATTTTCATTTTTCTTAGAAGGACCTTCAACCAGTATTTGATGGATCTTACCAAGCATTTTTTTACTTAGGGCTTGTCCTTGAAATACTAGGAGATTTTGCAGGATCTGTAAACGTTGTTTTTTTTCAGTGGGTGTTACATCATCAGATAATTCGGCTGCGGGTGTTCCGGGTCGGCGACTATAAATAAAACTAAATGAATTATCAAAGCCTATGGATTTCACTAAATTAAGTGTGGCTTGAAAGTCAGCTTCAGTTTCCCCAGGAAATCCAATAATAAAATCTGAAGATATCGTAATATCAGGTCGAACTTTGCGCAATTTACGAATTTTAGATTTAAATTCTAAGACTGTGTAACCACGCTTCATGGCGGCTAAAACTCGATCTGAACCACTTTGCACGGGTAAATGCAAATGATTGGCTAATTTTGGTACATCAGCATACGCTTGAATGAGGCGATCGGAAAACGCTAGGGGGTGAGAGGTGGTAAATCGTATGCGTAAAATATCATCGAGTGCGGAAACATAGCGAATTAAATCGGCTAGATCTGCAGTGCCACCTTCATAGCGCGGACCTTGATAGTCATTAACATTTTGGCCTAACAAGGTAATTTCACGGACACCTTGTTCACTCAGTTGTACAATTTCTGCAAGCACATCATCTAAAGGACGGCTAATTTCTTCACCGCGTGTGTAAGGTACTACACAAAAACTGCAATATTTGTTACATCCTTCCATGATAGATACAAATGCACGTGGACCTTCCGCTCTTGGATTGGGTAAATGATCAAACTTTTCAATTTCTGGAAAGGAAATGTCAACCACGGATCGTTTTTGCTCTAAGACTTGATTGATCATATCCGGAAGTCGATGCAAGGTTTGAGGACCAAATACGATATCCACAAAAGGCGCGCGTTGTATAATACCTGCACCTTCTTGACTTGCGACGCAGCCACCTACGGCGATAATGATGTGGGATCGCAATGCTTTAAGTTTGCGCCATTGTCCGAGCTGCGAAAAAACTTTTTCTTGTGCTTTTTCACGAATAGAGCAAGTGTTTAATAGAATAACATCCGCTTCATTGGGATCTTTAGTCAAGAGTAAATGATGGGAATGAAATAAAAGATTATGCATGCTCGCTGAATCATATTCGTTCATCTGGCAGCCATGCGTTTCGATATAGAGCTTTTGTAGCATAAATTTCTTGTTAATGATCGAGTTTTTCTTTTAATAGATTATTTAATTGTTGAGGATTTATTTTACCACCCGAAGCTTTCATGACTTGACCGACAAAAAAACCAAATAGCTTATCTTTTCCTGCTTTATAATCAGCTAATTGTTCAGGATATTTTTTTAAAATCTCATCAATAATTTTCAAGATGGTGGATTGATCCGTGACTTGCTGGAGATTTTTTTCTTGTATAATTTCATCACTGTTTTTGTTGCTAAGCCATAATTCTTCAAACACATCCTTCGCTATGGTACTAGAAATAGTATGATCAGCAATGCGTTGCAGTAAACCCGCAAGTCGTTTGGCATTAATAGGGGATTCAAGAATGCTTAAATTGGATTTGTTTAGAGCGGCAGCAAGTTCTCCCATGATCCAATTAACTGCTAATTTTGCGGGGACTTTTTCTTTGACAACTTCTTCAAAATAGTCAGCTAATTCCCGAACTGATGTGAGTAAACTCGCGTCATAAGCATTTAGTTTATAGTCAGTTTGAAAACGAACATGTTTTTTTTGTGGTAATTCAGGCAAGGTCTGCTTAATTTTTTCAATGAAGTCAGCATTAATGACAACAGGGCATAAGTCTGGATCAGTGAAATAACGATAATCTTTAGCGTCTTCTTTACTACGCATGGGGCGGGTTTCTTGTTTATCAGTATCATATAAACGAGTTTCTTGATTGATACTTCCACCCATTTCTAAAATGCCAATTTGACGATCAATTTCATATTGAATAGCTTTTTCAATAAAACGAAAAGAGTTTAAATTTTTAATTTCTACACGTTTCCCCAATTGTTTTTGATTGGTTCTACGTACAGAGACATTGGCGTCACAACGAAATGAGCCTTCTTGTAAGTTTCCATCTGAGATATCCAAATAGCGAACCAGTGTATGTAATGTTTTAAGATAAACAACTGCTTCTTTGGGGGAAGTTAAATCGGGTTCCGAAACAATTTCTAATAATGGAGTTCCTGCACGATTTAAATCGATACCGCTCATATTTTCGAACCCTTCATGCAAAGATTTTCCAGCATCTTCCTCTAAATGGGCTCGTGTGATACGAATAGTTTTTTGCTCACCATTTTCTAGCGCTATGGTTAGATGCCCTGGTCCGATAATAGGATTTTCATGTTGACTTATTTGATAGCCTTTAGGCAAATCAGGATAAAAATAATTTTTACGTGCGAAGATTGAATAATGAGGAATATTTGCTTGGATACTTAAACCAAATTTAATCGCCATATTCACCGCTTCTGCATTTAAAACGGGTAGCACACCGGGTAATGCTAAATCTACTGCACACGCTTGTGTATTGGGTTCAGCGCCATAAGCGGTAGCAGCACCTGAGAAAAGCTTTGACTGAGTGGATAATTGAACATGAACTTCAAGCCCTATAACCGATTCCCAGGTATTAGTAAGTTTCTCGGATGACTCGAGTTCATTATTGTACATGGATTTTTTGTGTTCAGCCGAGGTCATAGATTGAATTTCTCCGGTATTTTTTTATGCCAATCAGTCTCTTGTTGATAACGATGTGCGGCATTCAATAATTTTTCTTCAGTAAAAGGACTGCCAATCAGTTGCATGCCTAAGGGAAGTCCTTCAACAAATCCCGCTGGAATTGAAATGGCGGGTAGACCCGCTAGATTGATAGCAATGGTGTAAATATCCGATAGATACATACTGACCGGATCATTGATTTTTTCACCTAATTTGAATGCAGTGGTCGGTGTGGTAGGACCTAGAAGGATATCAACTTTTTGAAACGCTTGTTTAAATTCTTCGATTAAAAGCGCGCGAATTTTTTGTGCTTTAGCGTAATAAGCATCATAAGAATCAGCGGATAAAACATAAGTACCCATGAGCAACCGACGTTTTACTTCATCACCAAATCCTTCACCCCGAGTTCTTTCATATAAATCTTTTAAATCAGTAGGATTACTGCAACGATAACCATAACGTACGCCATCATAGCGAGCAAGATTGGAGGAACATTCGGCTGATGCAATAATATAATAAAGAGGAATAACTAAATGACAGTTGGGTAAACTAACACTGCTAATTTTTGCACCTAACTTTTCATAAAGTTTAATCGCTGATTGGATCGTTGCTGCTACTTTAGGGTCAAGATCTTCAGAAAAATATTCTTTGGGTAATCCAATTTTCAGACCTGCGATTGAATCATTCAATGTTAACATATAGTTAGGAACCGGTTGGTCAATACTTGTCGAATCTTTCTCATCAAACCCTGCCATGACATTCATTAAAAGAGCAGCATCTTCTGCTGTCTGCGTCATTGGACCAGCTTGATCTAAGCTAGAGGCAAAAGCAATCAGCCCGTAGCGTGAGACACGGCCATAAGTAGGTTTAAGTCCGGTAAGATTACACAATGCGGCGGGTTGTCTTATCGATCCCCCGGTGTCTGTACCCGTTGCGGCAGGCGTTAATCGGGCAGCCACCGCGGCACTAGAGCCACCGGAAGATCCTCCAGGTACACGTGAAATATCCCAAGGGTTTTTTACTGCACCATAGAAACTGTTTTCATTGGATGAACCCATGGCGAATTCATCCATGTTGGTTTTACCTAATAACACGGTTCCAGCTTGATTAAGCCGACTAACTAAGGTTGCGTCATAGGGAGCGACAAAGTTAGCTAGCATTTTTGAAGCACAACTTGTTTTAATACCCGCAGTACAAAAAATATCTTTATGTGCGAAAGGAATACCTGTCAAGGACCCCGCGCTGCCATTTTGGTATTGTAAATCGGCCCGTTTGGCTTGTTCTAGCGCTAGGGATGGTGTGACAGTAATAAAGCTATTTAAAATTTTATCATATTTATCGATACGCGCTAAAAAAAGTTGTGTTAATTCTGTACTCGATACTTTTTTTGCTCGAAGCGCGTTAGATAACTCAGTGATCGTATAGTTGTGCATAGTTAGTAATCTCTTAAGTTATTCTAAAACAAGGGGGACACAATAAAGGCCCGCCTCAGTATACTTAGTGAGTTGCTGAAAATCTTTTCTATGAACAATTTCTGTGATTTTGTCAGTACGTAAGCGCTGTGTAATGCCAAAAGGGTGAGCAACAGGTTGTACTGAGGTAGTATCTACAGCATCCATTTGCGTTGCAAGCTGAAAGATGCCCTGTAGGCTCTTTAAATACTGAGCGGCCTCTTCAGGATTGATTTGTATCCTAGCTAAATCAGCAATTTTATTAACGTCTTCGAGCGTAATCACCATAATTAAGTGAAACTCCAAATCTATTACAGTAAAAAGCCCGGTATTATACCTATTACGCTTAAATTTGCGAATCTGTAAATATTACGCGTATCGATATCGACGTGTATGCCTGCAGCTTTAATTTTTGCTATCTTATGGGGTTGCTTGCATAAAATCTTCTAGATTTGCTAAAGTGCGTAGGCACACACTATATTGTGTAGGTAAACGCTCATACGTAGGTGGTCAACTTTATGCTAAGCAAATTCCGCGGTTTATTTTCTAAAGACATTTCCATAGATTTAGGTACAGCAAATTCATTAATTTATGTTCGTGGCGAAGGAATTGTCCTTAATGAACCGTCCGTAGTCGCTATTCGTTTAGAAGATGGCAATCAACGTCGTGTGCTCGCAGTAGGCTGGGAAGCTAAACGCATGTTAGGGCGTACTCCAGGTAATATTAGTGCGATAAGGCCCCTAAAAGATGGTGTGATTGCTGATTTTTATGTGACTGAAAAAATGTTGCAGCATTTTATTAGTAAAGTGCATCAAAATCGTTTTTTACGTCCTGCTCCTCGAATTTTGGTATGTGTCCCTTGTGGATCTACACAAGTTGAACGTAGAGCTATTCGGGAGTCGGCTTTAGGTGCCGGTGCTAGAGAGGTCTATTTGATCGAAGAGCCTATGGCTGCTGCTATTGGCGCAGGCATGCCAGTTGACGAAGCTCGCGGATCATTAGTGGTAGATATTGGTGGTGGAACTACAGAAGTTGCCGTTATTTCTTTAGGTGGAGTGGTCTATTCACAATCAGTCCGTATTGGTGGAGATCGATTTGATGAAGCTATTGTCAATTATGTTCGACGTAGTTACGGAAGTTTAATTGGTGAACCCACCGCAGAGCGAATTAAGCATGAAATTGGTACCGCTTTTTCTCTATCTGAAGTGCATGAAATTGAAGTGCGTGGACGTAATATTTCAGAAGGTGTTCCTAGAGCTTTTGTTTTGAATAGCAATGAAATTTTAGAAGCCTTACAAGAACCATTGTCCAATATTATTGGAGCCATTCGTACTGGCTTAGAACAGACACCTCCTGAATTAGCTGCAGATATTTCGGAAAGAGGAATGGTTTTAACTGGCGGTGGTGCATTACTAAGGAATTTAGATCGATTAATTACTGAAGAAACCGGTATGCCCGTCGTAGTAGCAGAAGATCCGTTAACTTGCGTTGCGCGAGGTGGTGGTCGTGCACTCGAGATTATCGATGAAATGGGTGGAGATTTTCTAGTCAAAGATTAGCAGGTAAGCGCTATTAAACTATTATTTAACCGTGGAAAAACCTCTTTAGGGTTAAGGTTAGTTTTTTTTGTTCTTTTATCTTTGTTATTGATTCTATTGGATTATCATCATTATTTACCCTCGTTACGTCGTGTATTAAATAACGTCGTAGCCCCTTTGCAGTATATGGTAGATGCTCCGGTACAATTATTCCACCGTATAAAATACAATTGTGTAACACGACAAAAAATACAAGCTGAAAATACGAGTTTAAGTACACAACAAGTTTTATTACAAGCTAAATTACAACGCTTTGCGGCTTTAGAAAGTGAAAATAGGCAATTGAATCAATTATTAGCTGCGACTGAACATCTAAAAAAACAACATTTTCGCTTGGCACGATTATTATTAGTTAATGCTGATCCTTTACTGAATGAAGTGATAGTTGATAAAGGACAAGCGGATGGCGTTAAAGTAGGCCAGCCAGTGTTGGATGCCAATGGTGTGATGGGTCAAGTCGTCAGTGTCGATTTTTTAAACAGTCGGGTTTTATTACTAACCGATTTTCGTAGTGCGATTCCTGTTCAAGATGTGCGTAGTGATGTGCGCGGTATTTTAGTGGGTCGAGGACGGCTCGCAAAACTTTTATTAAAAGATATTCCTGGTACGGTGGATATTAAAGTAAATGATTTGTTAGTTACTTCAGGTTTAGGTGGACGTTACCCAGCGGGTTATCCTGTAGGCGTCGTCAGTGTGGTTAACACGAATGTTGCTACACAATTTGCTAGCATACAGGTTGATCCGAGTGCACAATTAAATAGAAATCGGCCGGTATTATTAATTTCTTCAGCCAATACGCTTACTGAAACTAGTTCGAAAGCTAAAATCATCTCACAAACGTTTAAAAAATAGGATAGCGGAATGAAACCACTTTATTTTTCTACCTTATTTCTTGTTGTGATTAGCTTTTTTGCAGCGATTATACTGAATATTATTCCATTACCGCCTGCTTTGACTTTATTTTTTCCTTTATGGTTACCATTGATTTTAATTTATTGGATTATGGTATTGCCTGAGCATATTCATTTTACTTTAGCCTGGACACTCGGATTATTTATTGATGTCTTATATGGTAGCTGTTTGGGGGAACATAGTTTGGCTTTATGTGTAGTTGCTTATTTAGCTTACCGTTTTCGTTTGCAATTTCGTATGTTCCCATTACCGCAACAAATATTATTTATTTTTGTAATGCTTATGATCTATCAGATTGTGCTGATTTTGATACAAAACTGGCTGGGATTTCCAGTTGATTTTCGTTGGACTTGGATTTCCTTATTAGTGAGTGCCTTAGTTTGGCCATTAATGAATAATGTGTTGAGAATAAATCCTTTAGATATACGTCATTAATTTTTAATATGGATTTTTTTATTAAAACTTATTTAATTATCGGTATACTAATAAACTATTAAAGTGATTATAGAAAATTAAATTAAGGAATTTTATGAATATAACAAAAGATTTCGCAGGTCCCGCTGATTATGATCGACGTATTCATTCTATCGTTCTACATTATACAGTTTCAGATGAAAACGATTCTCGTGAGACGCTAAAACATGGAGGCGTGAGCGCGCATTTTTTAATACCTAAAACAGCTAAATCCGATGGTACTGATATATGGCAATTGGTCAATGAAGCCGATCGTGCATGGCATGCAGGGCTTAGTGATTGGCAGAATCGGACTGGTCTTAATGATACATCGATAGGTATAGAAATAATTAATTATGCTTATGGTTTAATACAGGATTCAGGAGAGGTATTATTTACTTATCAAGTTGAAAGCAAACTTAAAGAATTTATTTTACAAACTTTGCAAGAAAAGGATAAAAATTTATACCAACTTTTAATTGAAGAAAAGTTATTAACTGCATTTTTATCTGATATGAGGCGTGGTTTAGTGCCGCCGCGTGATCGTCATGTCTATAAAGAAAAGGTGTCAGTAGAATTATTAGCTAAATACAAGAAATTAACTAAAGAATGGCGTGAAAAAAACGATGTTTTTCAACATATCAAAGAAGAAGACCTATATCATTTGGAAAAATCCGGTAAGCTTAAATGGGATGAATTTACCGAGCATCAACATCTTATGTTGGTGGAATTACTAAAAAAATTACTTGAAGAGTTACAAATTAAGGATGGCGATATCATGCGTTATCAAATAGACCCTACCGCTATTATTGGCCATTCAGATATTGCTCCTGGTCGCAAGCAAGATCCTGGCCCTAAATTTCCGTGGAAATATTTAGCCGATCACGGTATAGGCGCATGGCCAGATGAGCAGCTGGTAGCGACGATTGAGAAAGAAATTCAGATGGAGCCAGGGGTTGATTATAAATGGATACAAGATAATCTACGAATTTATGGTTATAAAATCGAATCTACTGGTCAATTTGATGCGCAAACAAAAGCAGTTATCAGAGCTTTTCAAATGCATTTTGAACCTGAAAATTATTCGGGGGAACCTACTGTAAAAACAATTAGTCTTTTAGAAGCATTAATTAAAAAATATTATCCAAGTAAGCAATCAGATTATCCTCGTTATTAATTATTGTGTAATTAGTTAACCATCATTATCTTCATTACAATGTTGATTATATTTTACTTAGTCAACATTGTTTCTTTTTAAGTATACTTTGCGCATTTGAATTTTTGTCTGTGTTGTTGCGCAATCCGTAATCCTCATATAACTGTATACACCAGATTACTGAATGTATGCGACACTTGCCAAAAAAATCAATTACTGAGAGTCTATCTGTTTTTTATCTAACAAGCTTATTATTTATTATGCTTAATAATTTGCTCATCAGTGCGTAACTTGTTGTATAAGCTGTGAAAAATCCTTTGAAAACTTGTGGATAATGCAATCTTTTGCTAAAGTTGTTATACGTGATTGTATAAAATAACGTAAGTAAAATATATAATACTATATATAGTTGTTCAAAATAAAATTAACACTATATTTAGTAAGACTGGATTTTATAACTTATGCATCAAAATTTTCAAAAGAATTGATGCTGCAAAGATCTAACAAATATAAGCTTAAGTCAAATTAAAGAGCTATTAAAGCCTACTGAGTAGATTGAGTATCTAGATTGCTTAATTCCAATAATTAATTTTATTTAAAATCAAAATATTACTTAGCAATCTAAAGAAAATGGTTCCAAGGGGGATATATGTTTAGTAAAGCGAGTAATAAGCGTAGTTTATTAAGTTATTCAGGAAATGCAGCTTTTAAAAAATGTATCGCGCCAAAAATAGCTGCTCATATTCAAAGACCTATTGATGTTTCTTTAAGCGGGGAAGATGTTTGTTTAAATAAATGGCTTATGGACAATCTAAGTACCATATTGCCAATACATATTACTTTAGCTGCAGGTCGTCCCTCAGCACAAAGGATTACAAAACCCTATCTTAAAAAGGCTTAATATGAGCAAAGTAAAGATTATATTATCTGATGGTACAGAATTTGAGCATGATTTTGCTTGTAATAACCATTATGCGGAAATGTTTCAAATTATTCGTGAAATTATTGGTATTGATTCTCGAGTGAAGTGGTTTAAGGATTTAAAAGATGAATTTTATAACATCCAATGCTTCGGTGATGTTAAAGTTGATATCTCTAAAAATAATTCTTAAAAGATTGCTATTTCTTATAAAATAGTGCACGATTTGGTGTTTTCATGTTTATAAGCGTTTAAATTAAGTACTCAATGGATGGGTGTTTCATTCTATAAATGATAAACACCTTGAATTTTTCTCTGCAAAGATTTGCTGAGTGAAATATTAGTAAGGATATGCAAAAATCACCGCCAGGAAGGCTTTTAATTGTTTGTATTCGTCGTATCGGCGATGTGTTACTTGTTACACCCTTGATTCGGACCTTTAAATATCATTGGCCAAAGGCAAAAATTGATCTTTTGGTTTTTAAAGGCACCGAATCTATTCTTTATTCAAATCCGGATATAGAAAACATTATTAGCATCGATGAACGCCCTGATTTTTTCCAACATTATCAAATAATCAAAAAAATTTTTCGCGTTTACGATATGTCTGTGTCCACATCGTCTGGAGATAGAGCTACACTTTATGCTTACGTTGCAGCTAACTATCGAGTAGGCATGTTAAGTACTGATAAAAGTCGGTGGTGGAAACGTCTTTTACTTTCTAAAGCTGTAGAATTTGATAGTATTTTTACGCATACCGTATTAATGAACTTAAGATTGGCAGAAATTTTACAGATAAGTCCTAGTTCAGAAATTGTTATTGCCTGGCAGGAAAAAGATTCTCAGAAAGTAACGCAGCTCATTGATACGAATAAAAAACTAGCTATTTTACACCTATGCCCTAAATTTTCTTATAAAGAATGGATTAAAGAAGGTTGGTTAAGCGTAGCCAATTGGTTATTAGGAATAGGTTATACAGTTGTGTTAACGGGAGATAAAAACGAATCAGAAAAAAAAATGGCTGTAGAATTGTTGGATAAATTACCACAAGGCGTAATTGATTTGGTCGGCAACTTAAGTTTAAACCAACTTGGTTTTTTATTAAGCAAAGCTAAAATTTATATTGGTCCAGATACCGTAGTGACTCATATGGCAGCGGCATTAGGTACTCCAACTATGGCGTTATTTGGTCCAAGCAACCCTGTACAATGGGGGCCTTGGCCTAAAACATGGGGATTAAATAATCCATTTGTTCGAGTAGGATCTCAGCATCGGAATAATGTGTATTTAATGCAAGGCTCGGGAGTATGTGTTCCCTGCTTTCAAGAAGGCTGTGATCGACACATAAAAAGTCGAAGTCGTTGTTTGGAAGATTTAACTGCACAACAGGTGATTAATAAAGCCAAACTGCTCATTAATTATTCAGAAAACCTTGCTACTTAAATTTCATTCCAGTTAAGTAAGACATTAAAGGGTAGATGAACATATCTTTCTAAATCTACCTATTGAATAGGTGGATGATGTATGCTGCTAGCTTTTAAGGGTTTAAAAAAATTATATGTTAGCGTTAAGTGTGATTGTGATAGTTAAAGATGCGGCGCAGGATATCCAGCGTTGCTTGGAATCAGTAAAATGGGCTAATGAAATTATTATTTTGGATTCAGGAAGTCAAGATAACACCTTGGAGATTTGTCGAAAATATACGCAGAATATTTTTTCAACCGATTGGCCAGGATTTGGTATACAAAAGAATCGAGCTTTAGATAAAGCTCAAGGTAAATGGGTATTGTCTATCGATGCGGATGAAACTTTAAGTTCAGGCTTAGTAGAAGAAATAAAACAAATTATCTCGGAAACCAAGGATAGATATGATGCTTATACTATAAAAAGAATATCTTTTTTTTGCGGGAAAAAAATTCGATATGGTGATTGGGGCAGAGATAAAGTCGTTAGATTATTCCGTCGATTACCACCTATTCGATTTACACCTGCGATTATTCATGAAAAATTGCAGGGATATTCAAATGTTGGAAATCTAAAAGAAGTAATCTTTCATGATACCATGAAAACGATTACTCAAGTATTACTGAAACTAGAACATTATTCTAGCTTTGCTGCAAAAAAGTCGTATCAACAACACACAAAATCTACTCTGTTAAAAGCAATTTTGCATGCGAAATGGTGTTTTATTCGTGGTTATTTTTTACGTTTAGGTTTTTTGGATGGTCGTGAAGGTTTTATATTGGCAGTTTCTAATGCATTAGGGGTTTTTTATCGTTATGTAAAATTAATATATCTTTATGAATTAGGATAAATTATGTTTGCAGATTCATTAAGTTGTTCTCGTCCTGTCTAAGAGTATTTTCATGGGCTCAGTTGAATTTTTGTGGTGCTGACTGTATGTAAGCTACTTATTTCAATCGCTGCATTGATGTTTACTTTATTCTACTGCTTTATTCGACGAGACAAGGAGAAAACGAAGTTCAGAGTCGAAGAGCCCGCGATAGGCGTGCGTTGACGGGCGAAGCAGGAAACGCCTCACGCCGTCAAGTCATTGTGGGAGACGCGGGCATGAATCCCATTAGGGATGAGTGCGCGTCGGACGCAGGACGGT
>Ga0075369_10000213_pt1 | contig 17136 bp, 18 predicted proteins | sample EndMethybrTD3034_FD_71400 | JGI IMG/M metagenome (GOLD analysis project Ga0075369, IMG submission 71400) | Populus endosphere microbial communities from Tennessee, USA - Endosphere MetaG P. TD hybrid TD303-4 | ecosystem: Host-associated > Plants > Roots > Endosphere | place: USA: Tennessee...
ATTTAATAGTTAGTTAATATCTATTTAGATAGATATTAGTCTTATATATGATTTTAATCTGGAGGTTAAAATATCATCAGGGGTTTTTTTATACTCCTCCTAGTAATTACAGGTAAAAACTCAATTAGGAGAATGTTTTTTATGTTTAAATTATTCTAGATTAGACAGACCTTAGATTGAATGAATTGACAATCTAAATAGGGTCACCTAAGATACGTCATCTTTACAAAGCAAAAGACCCTATAGCGGTAATTATAATTATGAAAAGAACGTATCAACCCAGTAATCTTAAACGTAAAAGGACGCACGGATTTAGAGCGCGAATGGCTACCAAAAAAGGGCGTTTAATCCTTAAACGGCGTCGCGCAAAAGGCCGATTACGTTTAACTGCTTAATTTAGGTTATTTCTTCATTTGATAAAGGCTAACCAAGGTTTCGTTAGGTTATTACGACTACAACGAGCGGAAGATTTTCAACAAACTTTCCGATTAGGAAGTAAACAGAGCCAAGGTGGCTTAGTTGTTTATACTAAACTAAATGGCTTAGGGTACGCTAGATTAGGTTTAGCTATTGCAAAAAAGATAATTCCAGGTGCATCAGCTAGAAATCGGCTAAAACGCCTCATTCGCGAGAGTTTTCGCCTTAATCAGAGTAGGTTACCTAAAGTAGATATTGTAATTGTGGTCACAAATCGGTCTTTATATAATAATCAAGTTTTGTTGTGTGATTTAGATAAACAATGGTCAAGGTTAGAAATTTACTACAAAAGAGCCTGATCTTTTTATTGCAGGTTTACCGTTATCTAATTAGTCCTTTAATAGGGCACAATTGTCGTTTTTATCCAAGCTGTTCAAATTATGCTCAGATGGCAATAAGACAATATGGTTCCTGTCAGGGATCGTATATGGCTGTACGTCGAATATTACGTTGCCATCCTTGGCATGCCGGTGGATATGATCCTGTCCCACCACTTTCCGTTTCGAAACTACCAACCAAAATGAGTTAACTTATATGGAACTGGCTCGTGTTTTTTTATTAGGCGCTTTGTTTCTTGTAGCATTTATGTTATGGAATGCATGGCAAAATGAATATCCACCAAACAGTCAAGGAATAGGATCTGCAAATCTTATAAAAACGCAATTGATTAATAATAAAGAAATAAAATTTTCGACGCTGACTGAAACGACCGTTCCAATTAAAAACACCCAACAACAGCGTTTTATACATGTGAGAACTGATGTACTTGATATTTGGATAGATACTTTAGGAGGAAATATTGTCAAAGCTAATCTTCTGCAGTATCCACAGCATCCTAGTCAAGTTAGCTCTTTTCCATTTCAACTACTGAGTTCTGATGCGGCGAATTATTATGTGGCTCAAAGCGGATTAGTGTTATCTAATAAAAAGCAAGTATTTCAATACCATAGCCTTAAAAATAATTATAGTTTAGACCCAGGGCAATCTGAGCTTAAAATTAATTTAATCTGTAATACTTGTGGAAAAACCCAGGTTCAAAAACAATTTACATTCAAAAGAAACGATTATTTAATTCCAGTAAGCTACGAAATATCAAATCATTCATCTTCTATTTGGGAAGGGCGCCTTTACGTCCAATTTCAACAAAAGAAAATCGCTCAAGAACATAGTTTATTCAATATTAGCTCATATACAGGAGGGGCGATTTCTACTCAAGACAAACCGTACCAAAAGATCAGTTTCGATAAAATGGGACAAGGAAATATTTCTCTAGCTACTCAAAATGGTTGGGTAGCCATGTTACAACATTATTTTTTAAGTGCATGGGTACCTCCGGTTGGGCAAAAGTTCCATTTCTACAGTTATGCAAAGGGTGATACCTACACTTTAGGTATGGTAGGTGTACCTTTTCAGATTCAGCCAGGTATGAAATTTGTTAGTCAGAGCAAACTTTATCTAGGTCCAGAAATTATGGATCGTTTAAAAGCTGTTGCTCCTCACTTGGATTTGACTGTTGATTATGGAATTTTATGGTTCATTTCAATGGCGCTTTTTTGGTTACTAAAACATATCCATCAATATGTTGGAAACTGGGGATGGTCCATAGTTATAGTAACAATATTAATCAAGTTAGCTTTTTATCATTTGTCGGCTAAAAGTTACCGCTCTATGGCCAGTATGCGAAATTTACAACCGCGTTTACAGGCCTTAAGAGAGCGTTACAGCGATGATAAGCAAAAGTTAACACAAGCTACTATGGAGCTTTATAAAGCCGAAAAAGTGAATCCTTTGGGTGGATGTTTGCCAATATTGGTGCAGATCCCTGTATTCATTGCGCTTTATTGGATGCTTTTAGAGAGTGTTGAGTTACGACAAGCGCCATTCATACTTTGGATTCACGATTTATCGACCAAAGATCCTTATTATATATTACCTATTTTAATGGGTATTACTATGTTTGTTCAGCAACGCCTTAATCCCCCGCCACCAGACCCAACACAGGCGAAAGTGATGCAGTTTTTACCTATTTTCTTTACTGCTTTATTTTTGAATTTTCCTTCCGGGTTAGTGTTATATTGGGTTGTGAATAATACTCTCTCAATTTTACAGCAATGGTTTATTATGCGTCGAGTGAGCATTGATTTATCCAAAAAAAAACAATGAACTCTGGTTAGAAGTGAGTGAATAATTTTGAAAAGTCTATAGATCAGAATAGCGAAACTATTGTAGCTCTTGCTACGCCGCATGGGAGAGGTGGAGTAGCTGTTATTCGAGTATCCGGTTCCAATATTCAACCTATTGCCAAGCAACTACTGGGTCGAGTCCCTAAAAAGAGATATGCAGAATATCTTTCATTTTTATCAGAAGATGGAAGCATTATCGACGAAGGTCTTGCTTTATATTTTCCTGCCCCATATTCCTTTACTGGAGAAGATGTTCTTGAGCTGCAAGGTCATGGAGGGCCTGTCATTGTAAATTGCCTTTTGAAGCGTGTAATGCAGCTAGGGGCTCGATTGGCTAGACCAGGTGAATTCACCGAGCGGGCATTTTTAAACTCAAAACTTGACCTTGTGCAAGCAGAGGCTATTTCAGATTTAATTAATGCGGAGTCAGAGCAAGCAGCACGTGCAGCTATGCGTTCACTACAAGGAGATTTTTCGCAACGTATTAATCAGATGAGAGATATCTTAATAGACTTAAGAACATGGTTAGAAGCCGCGATAGATTTTTCTGATGAAAATATAGATTTTTTAAAAAATAGCGAAGTTGTTAATAAATTACTTTCTATTCTTAATAATATTCGAGAAATAAAAAAGTTAGCTCAACAAGGCACTTTGTTGCAAGAAGGGTTAAGTTTGGCTATTGTTGGACCACCCAATGCGGGAAAATCAAGTTTATTAAATAAATTAAGCGCTCAAGAATCCTCAATTGTGACTTCTTTTCCAGGTACAACTCGCGATGTTATTAGGGAAAAGATTCAAATTGAAGGTTTAATATTAAATGTTGTTGATACGGCCGGGTTAAGAATTACCAATGATGAAATTGAAAAAGAAGGTATTAAAAGAACATTAACTGAAATAGTTAAAGCAGATTTAATTTTATGGGTTGTTGATCATGAGACAACATCAATTGGAGATTTAAAATTTTGGAAAGAACAACAGATTTTTTTTAATGATTTTTTTATAGATAAACGAATAATTATTATAAGAAATAAAATTGATCTTAAGCAAGAAAAAGCGAATATAAGTACAGAAATGGGTTTTAATGTAATTAAATTATCGGCAAAAACAGGTGAAGGTTTAACATTATTGTTTAATTATTTAAAAAAATGTGCAGGCTATATGATTTCTCCTGAAGGTAATTTTAGTGCTAGACGAAGACATTTAGAAGCTTTAACCAATACCGAAATTGCCCTAAACAATGGATTAGTAAAATTAAAAGAAAATCAATTTCCTGAATTGCTTGCTGAAGATTTATTAATGGGACAAAATTTTTTAGGAGAAATTACTGGTCAGTTTACGACAAATGATCTATTAGGAAAAATTTTCTCAAGTTTTTGTATCGGTAAATAATTTTTCATTGTTGATTAAATCTTCAATAGCACTTAGGACAATTTGTGGCGTTAATTGTTTTAAACAATTGAAATGAATAAGTGGACATACTCTTTCAAAACAAGGACTACAACTAAGATTTAGATAGATTATTTTAGCTTTAACTGATAAAGGTGGTGTAAATTCTGGACTACTTGAGCCATAGAGTGCAATTAAAGGCCGATCTAACGCTGCGGCTAGATGCATAAGTCCAGAATCATTACTAATAACTAATTTTGCAAAAGATAAAATATGTAAAGCATCTAGTAGAGATGTTTTACCAATTAGATTAATACAAGCATTTTTAGCTAGTTTCTCAATTTTATACCCCATGGGTTCATCAGATTTAGAGCCGAGTAATACAATTTGCCAATCTTTTGATTTTTTATAATTAGCGATTTCTGCAAAATATTCTGCAGGCCAGCATTTAGCAAGGCCATAAGCAGCACCAGGGCATAAAATAAGTAAAGGTTTTTCTTCAATTAAGAATAATTTTTTAAATTTGTTAATTTCGTAACTATGGTTAATTTCAAGATGTGGTTGAAAAGTATGCCAATCTAAATTTTGATTAGCTAGGGCTTTAATATTCCCTAAGGCGAGAAAACGTTGGACCATCAAAGGGAAGATTTTTTTATTTAAAATTCGCCAATCATTTAATAGCCCGAAACGCATTTCGCCAAGCCACCCTGTTCTTAAAGGAATTCGAGCTGCAAAAGGAATTATTGCAGATTTCCATGAATTTGGAAGAATAATTGCCTGGTGATATTTTTTATTTCTCAATTCTTTTCCAAACTGCCAACGTTTTTTAAATTGAAATTGCGAATGACCTAAAGGCATGGAGAATATTTCGTTAATTTCCGGCATTGCAGAATATAATTCATGGCTCCAAGCAGGAGCTAATACATCGATTATTACCTCTGGTTTGCATTGCTTAATATATTTAAATAAAGACTGCGCAATGACTATATCCCCTATCCATGCAGGGCTCACAATAAGAATTTTTTTAGAGACATTCATTGAAAGGATTCTGTGTAACTATGTTAACTAATTTCATTTTTCAAAAAGTATTCAGTGCCGCAATAAGGGCAAGTAACATGACCCGTTTTGGCAATAGGTAAATAAACTCTAGGATGAGAATCCCATAAACTGCTATTTTTTAAAGGGCATGAAAGAGGTAGATTCTTTGGTGTTACTTCATAATAATGTTTGGTCTGGCTGCATTTTAAGGGTAATGACATAAAAACCTCTAGGTTATTGCACTATTATTTTGCCAGTTCCATGCTAAACTGTATAGAAATTTATCTTTTTATGAGAGGAAAATACAGCTTAACTTTTAGAATGAGTAGGGGTTTTTAAAACTCATTTTGAAAAGGAAAATTTATAAAACTGGTGCTTATTAGTTAGTTTAATAATTTTACATTAATCGATAGATTTTATCTATAATTTTTTTATCAGTCTTCAAATGTTAAAATTTCGTGGGTATTCAAAAAATGGTTATGTTCCGAGATTTAAATGATCTAAAGCTTATTAAAACAGCTGATTATTTATTAGATACTGAAAATAATTTAGCATTAATTAAAACTATAAAATTACTTACTAAATCTTCTAAGCGTTTTGATTATTACTTACCAATTATTAAAAAATTTGCTGAATTTGTTCAAGATATTCCTCTGAAACGAACCAAAGCTTTTAAGCAAGAAATTAGTTTTTTGGAAAGAGGTTTGCAAAGAAGTACAAGGACACTCTTATTATGCTTAAAATATTTTTTCCCTGACAAAACAGATTTTGAAAGTATTTCTGATAGTGATGCATTATGGATTTATGCTGCATTTACCGCCGCATTATTTTTAGATATAGGAAAATTAATTGCTAAGTATACTCTTCTACTTTATGATAAAAATCATCAATTAATTGATGAATGGAATTTTTTTTCTGTTTCAATGATAAATCATGGATATTATTATAAAATCAATTACATAAAAGAAAATAAGGATAATTTAAAATATTCTAGTACACCAATACTCGCAGGCAAGATTTTAGATAGTGTTACAGATACTTTTTTAAAAAATGATTGTTTAAATTGGATAGCAAGTGATAAAAAAGTCTTAGAAAGTTGGATTGATATATTGTCAGGAAAAAAAGATCGCCTTCCAATGACCTCTTTTATGTCTATGATCCCATTTGCAGAAATTGATATTATTGAAAAATATCGAATCAACATGCCAATTTGTGTAGATAACCCAAATGGCGAACTTTTTCTACAGTGGTTACGCAGAGAAATTGAAAATGGAAAAATTGTAATAGGCGAAAAAAATGCTAAAGTTATCATATCAAATGGAAAAATACTGATTTCTACGATACTTTTTAAAGAGTTTGCTGAGTTACATCAAAATTGTGAATCTCCTGAAGTTGTAAAAAATCAATTTATTAATATTCTTCAACTTTATCAAATTCCAATCAGCGAATTAGACCAGCGATATAGAGCATTCGGTGGTTTGTCAGGATTGAATGATTCTAGCAAAAGATATCGGGCAGTTGGAGGGATATCTACTACTCAAGAAAATCAAAAAAATCCACCCCAAAGTTTTTTACAAGGAGATTCTTCTTTAATTTTTCTAATAAAAAAACCACCAACTTTAACATCCGCTAAAAATCTCATAAATAGTTATTAATTTAATATGGCAACCTATGCAATTGGAGATATTCAAGGTTGTTATGATTCATTACTTCAATTGTTAGACAAAATTAACTTTGACCCACTTCATGATACGTTGTGGTTTACCGGCGATCTGGTAAATCGTGGTCCTAAGTCACTAGAAGTTTTGCGTTTTATAAAAAAATTAAAAAATACCCATGTGGTATTAGGCAATCATGATTTACACCTTTTATCTGTTGTTTATACCGGCGTGCGTTTAGATCCAAAAAATAATTTACAAGCTATTTTAAATGCTTCAGATTTAGAAGAACTATGCATTTGGTTGAGAAACAGATCTTTATTGCATCATGATCCTATTTTAGGCTATACCTTAGTCCATGCAGGTTTCCCACCCACATGGGATTTAGATAAAGCTCTTTTATGTGCTGAAGAAGTAGAAACAATCTTAAGGGGAAAATATTATATTGAATTTTTAAAAAATATGTACGGTAATGAACCTTCTCAATGGAGTGATAACCTTATAGGTTGGGAGCGGTTACGGTGCATTACAAATTGTTTGACCCGTTTGAGATTTTGTGATATCAAAGGGAACTTGGAGCTTACAGCTAAGGGGGGTAATCCAATATCGAACAATTATCTTCCTTGGTTTAAAATACCCAATAGGCATAGTAAAAATTTAAATATTTTGTTTGGTCACTGGGCAGCGTTGCAGGGCCAAACAAATGAGCCCAATGTATATGCTTTAGATACAGGTTGCGTATGGGGAAGAAGATTAACAGCGATGCGCCTAGAAGATAAGGTGCGGATTAGCATCGCTTGTTTAGACAAACTTTAGTCTATGCATATTTTGAAGTTAATTTAAATTAAAAGGATTTAATTTAATTAAGGAATGCAAAGAACTTAAAATGAAAAGAGAAATATTAAGCTATAATTTTAAGGTTAACAAATATCCTTACTGCAAGTGCAAAAGATATTGATATCGGATCGTTCATACGATGATATTGTTAAAAAATAGCATTGTAAAAGGTTGGTTTTTCAATATGAAATTTTACCTTGTGACTGTAAATACCGCTGCGTTCATCTTTATATTCCTGGCTGGCAATGCTAGAAACAATACCTCTTTGAAGATTTTAAAAGCGCATACTAGCTTTTAAAAGTACATTTTGAAAAGAGAGTATATGAAATGAAACTACGAACAATTGCGTCAATTGTAAATAGCAAGCCTTCACAACCAGTTTTTGTTTTTAGACCGAAAGTTATGGAATGTGCGATTAATTACTTTCGTACTCGATTTCACGGCCGCATTTTATATGCAGTTAAAACTAATCCTGAAAATCATGTCATAAATCTTTTGCAACACCAAGGTATTAATGCTTTTGACGTTGCATCATATGAAGAAATTCGTATGATTAAATCGCTTATACCTGATGCCGATCTATATTTTATGCATCCAGTTAAATCTACTTTCGCAATTCAGGAAGCGTATTTTAACTATGGAGTAAAACATTTTGCTTTAGATAGTTTGGATGAGCTTAAAAAAATTATCAGACTTACTGAGAATGCTAAAGATTTATGCTTGCATTTACGTTTGGCAATTCCTAATACGTTTGCTGAATTCAACTTATCAGCTAAATTTGGTATTAATCTGGATGAAGCACCTGAACTTTTAAAAAAAATAAGAAAAGTTGCTTTCAAAATTGGTATTACTTTTCATGTTGGTTCGCAATGTATGCACCCTGATGCCTATCGAATTGCTATACGTTTGGCTAATAAGTTGATTAACCAGTCAAAAACTGAGATTGAATATTTTGATGTGGGTGGTGGATTTCCATCTATCTATCCTGGGATGATGCCACCCGCATTAGATATTTATTTTAATGCTATTCACGAAGAATTTGGGGAAATTACTAATAAATCTCCTCATATAGAACTACTTTGTGAGCCCGGTCGATGCTTAGTGGCAGAAAGTACATCCGTTATTGTACGTGTAGAATCAAGAAAAAAAAATCAGTTATATATTAATGATGGAACTTACGGAAGTCTTTTTGACGCAGGTATTCCGCATTTTATTTTTCCCGTGCGTTTAGTACAAACATCTTATAATAAAAATAAAGATCTTATTCCATTTAGTTTTTATGGCCCTACCTGTGATTCTTTAGATTACATGGAGGGACCTTTTTATTTGCCAAGTGATATAAAAGAAGGAAATTATATAGAAATTGGTCAAGTGGGGGCTTATGGTCGAACTCTTTCAACAGCATTTAATGGTTTTAAACAAGAAGAAGGAGTCATTGAGGTTTCAGATAAACCTATAATGAGTATGTCTTCCGTAACTCATTCACGGAAATCTCGAGAATTTTTGGCTAAATAATAAATTATTTATAAGGAAAACTAATGGATACAGAAATTTGTAAAAATTCACTAAAAGAAAAGCTATTGAATAAATTTGTAGAGCATATTGATATTACGCTTTTTGATTCACGCCCTATTATAGATGCAATGGCTGTAATGTCCTTTACTTCGCGTGATTTGGCGCGTGCAACACAGATTTTTAACGCTATGCTTCAGGATGAACATTGTAGCATAATTTTATCAATTGCAGGTTCGACTTCAGCGGGTGGTTGTATGAAGTTATATGCAGATTTAATAAAATACAATATGGTAGATGCCATAGTGGCTACTGGAGCAAGCATAGTTGATATGGATTTTTTTGAAGCGTTAGGTTTTCGACATTATCAAGGAAGTTCTTCATTTGACGATGGAAAATTACGCGATTTACAGATTGATCGTATCTATGATACTTATATTGATGAAGAGCAACTCCAACGTTGTGATCATGTTATTTTAGAAATTGCGAATAATCTTAAACCACGTGCCTATAGCTCTCGAGAGTTTATCCATGCAATGGGTGCTTATTTAGCGAATGGGCATGCAAAAAAACAAGACTCTTTAGTCCAACTAGCTTATGAGCACGATGTTCCAATTTTCTGTCCTGCTTTTACGGATTCTTCCGCAGGATTTGGTTTAGTACTTCATCAGGTAAAAAATCCAAATTACTATATAACGATTGATTCAATTCAAGATTTTAGAGAGCTTACAGATATTAAAATCAAAGCAGGTACAACCGGCTTATTGATGATTGGCGGCGGCGTACCAAAAAATTTCATCCAAGATACAGTCGTGTGTGCTGAAATTCTTGGTAAATCGGTAGAAATGCATAAGTATGCAATTCAAATCACCGTTGCAGATGTTCGTGATGGGGCTTGTTCTAGCTCAACCTTAAAAGAAGCCTGTTCATGGGGTAAAGTGGATAGAGCATATGAACAAATGGTGTTTGCTGAAGCGAGCTCTGTATTACCACTTTTAGCCAGTGATGCTTATCATCGTGGTTCTTGGAAAGCTCGGAATCGTCGACGTTTTGCTGAATTATTCAATTAATAAAAAAGATTTTATGCAATGTATGATACCCAAAAAAGGTTTTTTAGGATTAGATTCAAACGATGCAGTTGCATATAAAGATGCTAAAGCAGTGATCATTCCTTTTGGCCTTGAAAATTCTGTTACTTATGGTGGAGGAACAGCTAAGGGACCCGAGGCCATTATTCAAGCATCCCACGAAGTTGAATTATTCGATGAACATTTGTGGTGCGAACCTTTCCGCGAAATTGGTATAGTAACATTGGATGAACCAAAGATTGAACGGGCAATCCCTGATGCATTACAACAACTAGAAAATATAGTTAAACAAGTTTTAGATGATAAAAAATTTCCATTTGTTTTTGGCGGAGAACATTCTATTACTATAGGTGCTATACGTCCATTTCTGAAAAAATATGACAATATCATTATGTTGCATTTCGATGCCCATGCTGATTTACGAAATGGATATCAGGGCCAACATTACTCACATGCTTCAGCCATAAGACGTTGTTTAGATCATGAGAAACTTAAGGTAGTTTCAGTGGGAATTCGCAATGTTTCAAAAGAGGAAATTCCCTTTATTGAAGAAAATCGTCATAGAATTCACATTTATTGGGGAAAAGATAAAAAAAACTGGGATATTAAGCAAATCGTATCTCATTTAAAAGATCATCCAATTTATTTGACATTCGATGTAGATGGTTTTGATTCAAGTGTGATGCCTGCAACAGGGACACCAGAACCAGGTGGGCTATTTTGGGAAGATGCTATAGAAATTATTACCGCAGCAAGCAAAGTTGGTACTATCGTAGGAGCTGATATTAATGAACTTGCTCCTATTCCTCATCTACATAGCTGTGATTTTTTAGTCGCAAAACTTGCTTATAAAATTCTTTCTTTTATTAAATAATTATTTAATAAAAAGCACAGTAATTTGGGAAGTAGGATAAGTTACTTTCTTTACCATAAAAGGTTTGAGATCTTGCATCAACAGCTGATCAGCCGGTTTAAGTTGTTGCAGAATAGCCTGCTTTTTTAACGGCTGAAATTGTAAATGCCATGTTTTATGATAATGAATTAGACCTAGCCAAATTGGAAGACCATTGCTTAGGCTTTTATGAGAACTCCAAAGATTTAAAACTAATAAATTATGTGTTGATGGAAAATATTTTGTCATAGTTAATGCAGGTGCTTTACCTGCATTTGAGGAAACAAACAAAGGTAGGTTTGGATCATGGTTATGCAAACTCAACTGATATAGGGTGGTATAAATTTTCGTATTTGGAAGTGTATGCCAGGCATGTTTTTCTAAATAAATTTGAATATCAGAGAGTTTTCCTGCCCATTGTATATTTAACGCTTCAATTTTTTGACCAAAATGACCTATACGGTAATTTGGTTTTAGGGAATTAGCATTATTCCACCAGTTATTAAAACTGATGGTTTGTTCTGGAAAAAAAAGTTGAGAATTTAAGAATAATTTTTTATACCCATAGGAGAGATTAGCACCCCAACATAGCAATAAAATTAAAATACCCAAAGCAGCAATGTTGGTCGATGAAATAGTTGTATGTTCTATTTTTCTACGATAAGAAAGTATCAGGCCAGCGAGAATACTAATTCCGAGCAAAGCGCCAGCTAAAACATCACTAAACCAGTGAGCAGTTAAGTAAATACGTGAAAACATAACTAAAAAAATAATAAAGCTAGTAAATCCATAAATTAACATTCGTTGTGGTTTAGGTTTTTCTATAGCAATTAATACAGAGAAAAATCCCAAAATTGAAATGCCACTAACGGTATGTCCGCTAGGGAAAGATGCCCCAAGAGGTGATTGGATTAAACCATGGGGACGAGTTATATCTAAAATATGTTTAAAAATATCACCCAAACCATAGCTTAATATCCCTGCTAGTCCCCAATGTAAGCTTAACCAAAAATTTCTTTTTATTAAAAAGAAACCTAACATAATCATCCAAAATACAGCGAGTATTTTTGGGCTCAATTCAGCCATAGCAACAAAAACCATGTCTAAGTTTTGTTGACGTAAACTACGCATTAAATGGTAAATGGGTTCATTTAAATACGTTGCAAAACCTTGATGCGAAACACTAAAGGCTAAAAATAAAAATCCCATAGCGCAAAAAATGCAAATTAAAGCAAGTGCTAATTGGGCGTGTGATTGAGGATGTCGATAATCTGTTAAAAGAGAAGTGATGGTTTTAAGTTTTGGATGGTTACGCGTGAAGCGCCAAAGATAAGCAACCTGTGTATCTAATAAACGACTAAACCATGCGTAACAAGATTTTATAAAAGCATAAACTAGCCAAACAAACAGTAAAAGCAAAACAACAAATATAATTAATTTACTGGCTACTTCAGGTGGTAGTTGTTGGGAAGCTTGACCCAAAAGAATACCAGGTAACATATACACTGGTGCCCAGGCAATAGCAGAAATGATATCTGCAATTAAAAATTGGCGGCTAGGCATTCGTACCATGCCTGCGATAAAAGGTAAAATAGCGCGAATAGGTCCAAAAAAACGGCCGAAGAAAATACTTTTTCCACCGTGCTTATTAAAAAAAGCTTCGCCTTTTCGTAAAAGTTTGGGATAGCGACGGAATAGCCAAAAATCTTTACTATGATGGTGATAATGTCTACCTATCCAAAAACTAAGTACATCACCGGTGATAGCACCAGCGATTGCCCATAAAACAATAGGTGTAAATGATAAAACTCCTATTCCAATTAAGGTACCGATAGCCGTCATGAAAACAGCCCCTGGGACTAATAAACCTATCATCACTAGGCATTCGAGAAAGGAAATAAAATAAGTAATTAAACCTGCTAGATAGGAATGAATTTGTAGCCAATCAAAAAAAGGTTTGAGATCGGGGAGCGTCATTAGGCTACATTTTCTCCAGCCGCTTGTTTATCGGCATGATATGAAGAACGAACTAGCGGTCCACTCGCTACACGAATAAATCCCATTTTTTTGGCTAAATGGCCAAGATCTTGGAATTCTTGAGGAGTCACATAGCGTGCAACAGGAAAATGATGGCGACTAGGTGCGAGGTATTGGCCGATGGTGATCATATCCACCTGATGTTTACGTAGATCTTGCATGACTTCTTTTACCTCTTCCAAGGTTTCTCCTAGCCCTAACATAAGTCCTGATTTGGTAGGGATCCCTGGGAAACGATTCTTAAATTCTAATAATAATTGTAATGACCAATTATAATCTGAACCTGGGCGGGCTTGTTTATATAAACGTGGTACTGTTTCGATATTATGATTAAACACATCGGGTAATTCAGGTGCGATAGCATCTAAAGCAACAATCATACGGCCTCGAAAGTCGGGTACAAGCACCTCTATAGTCAAGTTGGGGCAACTTTGGCGTAAGGCCTGTAAACAGGCTGTAAAGTGAGCTGCTCCACCATCGCGTAGATCATCGCGATCAACGGAGGTAATCACCACATAGCGCAGACCCATCTGCTTAACCGTTTTAGCGAGATTTTCAGGTTCATCTGGATCTAAGGGATCCGGTCGTCCATGGCCGACATCACAAAAGGTACAGCGACGCGTACATTTGTCTCCCATAATCATAAAGGTAGCCGTACCATGATTAAAACATTCGCTTAAATTGGGACAAGAGGCTTCTTCACACACAGTATGAAGACGATTTTCGCGTAACATTGTTTTCAGTTGGTCTACTGCACTTGTAGTAGGTAATTTAATTCGAATCCAGCCCGGCTTACGTAATTGGACAGTAGGCTCAATTTTTATTGGAATGCGAGCCATTTTTTCAGCTCCGCGTTGCTTTTGTCTAGGATCTGGTGGTTTTAATTCCATAATTTTAAAAATTTTATAATAAAAAGAAGTAATTTTAGCATACTGTTAATGAAATATACGTTAGCTTAGTGTGACATTTGTTGAAATTATTTTTAAACAAAACTATTGAAAAATACATGATAAATAATTAATTTTAATGAAATTTAACATTGATAAATTCCAATTTCTTGTTGAAACTGCTTGATAAAGTCAGTTGCTACCTTATTAAGATCAGTGGGCCCCCCTAAATCTGAAAGTTGCGTGATTGTAAGATGACTCATGCCACAAGGATTAATTCCTGCAAAAGGATTAAGATCCATGGCAATATTGAACGCTAGGCCATGATAACAATAACCCCGTCGAATACGTAGACCAATAGAAGCAATTTTAGCAGAGTTGACATAAACACCTGGAGCTTCTTTTTTTGCTTCAGCATTTATATCGTAAGTTGCTAATAAATTAATGATAGTGTTTTCTAGAAGAGAAACTAACTCACGCACCCCTAGACTAAGACGGCGAAGATTTAGAAGTGGGTAAATGACTAACTGTCCAGGACCATGATAGGTCACTTGCCCACCCCGATCGGTTTTTTCTATAGGAATATTCCCGGGATTAAGGATATGTTCCAGTTTACCTGCTTGACCTAGGGTGTAAACGGGGGGATGTTCAATGAACCAAACTTCATCTTGGGTTTCAGGATTTCGCGCTTCAGTAAAAACACGCATGGCTTGAGCTATTGTATTATAGTTGCCTTGCTGTAAAGGTCGTACGATGAGTTGCTGATCTAACATAGCACAGAAAGTATACTGGATCTATTTAAGTTGTTGAATAGCTAAAGGCTAAAAGTAATCAAAATTTTCTTATTTAACTATAATTATTATGGTTTAAATAGCAGATTTAGTAACTCAATTTCTGCTAGAATAGTTTTCGCTCTCATGAATTAGGATAAGTTATGAAAAAATGGTTAATTATATTTCCCTTCTTATTAATAAATTCCGTAGCTTTTTCGATGCCTAACCCAGCTTCCGTTTATTGTATTCATCACGGGGGTCGGTTAGAAATGATGAATGAATCAGCGGGTGTAACCGGTGTATGTGTATTTCATGATCGAAGTTATTGCGAAGAATGGAGTTATATCAAGGGAGTTTGTAAACCGAGCGAATTTTATTTACCTGAAAAAAAAATGGGAACAAAATATTGTCTTACACAACTACCAAATAAAAATTTAATTATTTATTTATGTAAAGCTTAAACAGATGATAGATAAAGAAAAATGTCTATATTACTTTAAAAAAATGGAAATTCCTGTTTGGACTTTACGGGAGAATAATAATAACCTTCCTAAAGAAACAGTTAAGGACAAGGGAATGCCCAAAAAATCGGAAATGACTCGCGAGCAAAAAATCTCGACACTGGATTGGCAAGCATTAAGATTGGCAGTAAATAATTGTAAAGCTTGTAATCTACATAAAACACGTAGTAATCCTGTATTTGGGGTAGGAAATCCTGATGCTGATTTATTGGTCATTGGAGAAGCCCCTGGAGCGAATGAGGATAAACAAGGAGAGCCTTTTGTAGGTCGAGGGGGGCAATTATTGACAAATATGTTGTCTGCGATCGGTTTTGAACGAGGAGATTACTATATTGCAAATATTTTAAAATCACGCCCACCCAATAATCGTGATCCTTCTTTGGAAGAAGTAAAGGCCTGCACACCTTATTTATTGCGACAAATTAGTTTAATTAAACCGAAATTAATTTTAGCAGTTGGCCGAATTGCTGCACATTATTTATTATCAACAGATGCATCAATGGCGAATTTACGCGGAAATGTGTTTCATTTTGGAGAAAAAAAAATTCCTTTGTTAGTTACTTATCATCCCGCTTATTTACTTCGTTCTCCGCGCGAAAAACGGAAAGCTTGGCAGGATATGCAATGTGTAAAAAAACAATTAAGTCTAGAAGTTATCGAACAAAATGCTTAATTAGGCCCTGTAAAAATAATTGGTATGAATTAGGTTTTAGCCTGGTCGAGTTGTTATTTACCATTACTTTAATCAGTATTTTATTAACTCTAGCATTTCCAGTTTATAAACATTTAGCTCTTGAACTTCGTTTATTTATTTTAACAGAACAAGTCCGTTCTACTTTAGATTATGCTCGGAGTGAAGCAATTAGACATCAGAGTGTGATAACAGTATGTAAGAGCAAAGATGGGAAGAACTGTTCAGGGCATTGGAAGGATGGCTGGATCATTTTTATAAATAAAGGTTCTTCTTCAATTAAAAATGGAAGTTTATTATATGTTTTTCCCGCTTTGAGTTATTGGGGTTTTTTAGAATGGCATGGATTTCGCTCTGACAATTATTTGCAGTTGTATCCAAATGGCTCTAGCCAAAATGGCAGTTTTATCGTCTGTGTTAATGCATTTTCAAAGAAAATAGCTAGGTCAATTAAAATAAGTCAAACAGGAAGGATAAGAATAGATAGAGAAAACACCAGAAATCTGAAATGTAATGGCTAAATAAATCTATTCGTTGGGATTTTTCTATTCAGTTTTTTTATAATTTGGAGTCTGAATATTGCGCTTGCAATGAATTCAAAAAATTCGTATCTTCATACTAGGAATATGCAGCCACTCGAGTTCTAAGCAATTAAAAAAATTTTATGAAAAAAAATATTCTTTTTATCCTAAATATAGCAGCATTAGATGCCTATGCTCAAATTCCAGGATCACTGGGCGACTTATCAGATAAACTTTTATTGCCTATGTCTCTGTTGACAGGTGCCCTTTATAATATGAGTTTGGCTATTGGGATAGCTTTACTATTCGGCTCCCTCATTCAGTATAAAAACTATCGAAATAATCCTTCCCAAGTTCCTCTGAGTCGCCCTATTACTTTATTGATTTTCGGTGTGATTTTAATTGTATTGCCTATACTTACCAAATTTTCTGAAAGTGCCCTTTTAGTTTCTAGAGTATCTTAAAAATGAAGATTCTTATCAGTAATGATGATGGTGTACATGCTCCGGGTTTGTCGATTTTAGCTAAAGCTTTAGCTAAAATCGCAGAAGTTACTATTGTGGCACCAGATAGAGATCGCAGTGGAGCTAGTAATTCGCTAACTTTACAGCATCCCTTAAGATTAAGATATTTTG
>Ga0075369_10000214_pt1 | contig 17133 bp, 17 predicted proteins | sample EndMethybrTD3034_FD_71400 | JGI IMG/M metagenome (GOLD analysis project Ga0075369, IMG submission 71400) | Populus endosphere microbial communities from Tennessee, USA - Endosphere MetaG P. TD hybrid TD303-4 | ecosystem: Host-associated > Plants > Roots > Endosphere | place: USA: Tennessee...
CGACAAGGTCACCAAGTACCATATCGACGTGCCGCTCTATTCGACCGTGTTCACCTACTCGATGAACAAGGCCAAGTACGACGCCATGTCGCCCGCCCAGAAGAAGGTGATCGACGACCACTGCACCGGCGAATGGGCGGTGAAGCTCTCCTCGCCGTGGCACGATTTCGAGGCGGCCGGCAAGGCCAAGATGAAGGCGCTGTCCGATCACGAGGTCTACACGCTGACGCCCGACCAGTTGAAGCAGTGGCAGGCCGCCGTGGCGCCCTTGCAGAAGGCTTGGGCCGAGGCGGTGAAGAAGACCGGCCAGGATCCGGAGGCGATCTACAAGGACTTCCAGGCGACGGTCGCGAAGTACGGGGCGGGGTTTTGACTCTTGTCGTCCTGAGCGTCAGCGAAGGACCTCATCGCCGCTTGCAATCGGCATGAGATCCTTCGCTTCGCTCAGGACGACAGCAAACACGTTGCTGCGGAGTACGGCGTGAAGCGTAACGTCATGGATCGCATTATCGACACGATCGAGGCGATCGCGGCGGTGTTCGTGGGCCTGGTGGCGGCGGACATCTTCCTCTCCGTCCTGCTGCGCCGCTTCTTCAGCGTGCAGATCCCCGATTCCTACGACTTCGGCCGGATGCTTCTGGGCATCCTGATCTTCTGGGGCATCGCCGCCACGTCCTATCGCGGCGGCCACATCACGGTCGACCTGGTGTGGGCCTCGGCCAGCAAGCGCTGGAAGCGGGTGATCGATGTCTTCGCCACCTTGGTCTTGCTGTTCGTGGTCACGGTCCAGACCTACACGCTGTTCGACAAGGTGCGCGCCACCTACAACGACAACGTGCTCACCTACGATCTCGGCCTGCCGAACTGGCCGTTCTTCGCCATCGCCTGGGCGGGCGATGTCTCGGCCGTGGTCCTGATCGCCATCCGCACCTACCGGCTGATCTTCCATCCCGAGGATTTGCACGAAGAGAGTCACGTCGAAAGCGCTGCCGACCGATGAGCGCCGATACCGTCGCCATCGTGGGCTTCGTCGCCCTGTTCGCGCTGATGCTCTTGCGCGTGCCGGTCGGCATGGCGATGGGGCTGGTCGGAGTCAGCGGCTATGCCTACCTGACCGGCGGCGCGCCGGCACTGAAGCTGATCGGCCAGGTGTCGATGCGCACTGTCACCGACTATCAGTTCGGCGTCATCCCGATGTTCCTGCTGATGGGCGCCTTCGTCTCCCATTCGGGCGTGAGCCGCGAGCTGTTCCGCGCCGCCAACACCGTGGTCGGCCATTGGAAGGGTGGGCTCGGGCTTGCCACGGTGTTCGCCTGCGGCGGCTTTGCCGCCATCTCGGGCTCGTCGGTAGCCACCGCCGCCACCTTCTCGACCGTCGCCTATCCCGAGATGCGCCGCTACGGCTACCCTAAAAGCTTCGCCACCGGCGTGATCGCGGCCGGTGGGACGCTCGGGGCCATGCTGCCGCCCTCGACAGTGCTGGCGGTCTACGGCCTGATCACCCAGCAGGATGTCGGCAAGCTGTTCCGCGCCGGCATCCTGCCCGGCATCCTCGCCATGGTGATGTACATGGCGACCATCGCCGTGATCTGCCGCGTAAAACCCGACTTCCTGCCGACCGTCCCCAAGGCGAGCTGGAGCGAGCGGCTGGCCGGCGTGAGCGATGTGTGGGCGCCCGTCCTGCTGTTCGTGCTGGTGATCGGCGGCCTCTACGGCGGTGTCTTCACGCCGACCGAGGCGGGCGGCGTGGGCGCGAGCGGCGCTTTCCTGCTGGGCGTGCTGCGCCGCCGCCTCGACGGCGCCGGCATCCGCGCCTCGCTGCTGCAGGCCACGCGCACGGCCGCGGCGGTGTTCACCGTGCTGATCGGTGCGCTCTTGTTCGGCTACTTCCTCACCATCACCCAGGTGCCGCAGAAGGTCACCGAGTTCCTGACCGGGCTCGGCATCGGCCCCTACGGCGTGCTCGCCATCATCATGGTCATGTACCTGGTCCTGGGCTGCCTGATGGACGCCATGGCCATGATCATCCTGACCGTGCCCATCATCTTCCCGGTGGTCACGGCGTTGGGCTTCGACCCGATCTGGTTCGGCGTCATCATCGTCATGACCGTCGAGCTCGGTCTGATCCACCCGCCGGTCGGCATGAACGTTTTCGTGATCAAGAGCGTCGTGCAGGACGTCACATTTTCGTCGATCTTCAAGGGTGTGCTGCCGTTCATCGCCACCGACATCCTGCGGCTGGTGATCCTGATTGCCTTCCCGATCATCGCGCTCTGGCTGCCCAATCAAATGTAGTGGCCCAGATGTAAGGCCCAAGTCAGCCAGGGCCGCTGGTCGCGACATATCGGTCGATGTTTCGTTGCAGGGGTGAGGGTAGGGTGCACCACCCCGAAAGGAATTCTGCATGAAGCGAGTAGGCTCGTTCGTTGGCGACTGGTGGCGGCTGGTCGTGCCCTATTTCAAGTCGGAGGAGCGCTGGATCGCCATCACGCTGTTGATTGGCGCCGTTTCGCTCACCTTCGTCGCCGTCGGCCTGGAGGTGTTGTTCAACGACTGGAACCGGCGCTTCTACGACAGCCTGCAGAACAAGGACGAAGCCGCGTTCTGGCGCGAGATCACCATCTTTTCGCTGCTGGCGGCCGGCTTCATCGCGGCCGGCGTCGCGCGCGCCATCGTCAGCCCCTACCTGCGCCTGCGCTGGCGACGCTGGTTGACGCGGCAGTACCTCGCCCACTGGCTGGACGGTCGTGGCTACTACCGCATCGAGCTGCAGCGCACGGTCGACAATGCCGACCAGCGCATCGCCGAAGATCTGCGGCAGCTCGGCGAATACACCATGACGCTCCTGCTCGGCATCCTGGGCGCGGTCGCCACCCTGATCTCGTTCCTGTTCATCCTGTGGAACCTGTCGGGGCCGTTGTCGCTGAAGCCGATCGGGATCGACATCACGATTCCCGGGTACATGGCCTGGGTTGCCCTGATCTACGCCGTCATCGGCACCTTCTTCGCCAACCTGGTCGGCCGGCGGCTGATCCCGCTCAACTTCCAGCGGCAGCGTTACGAGGCCAACTTCCGCTTCTCCCTCGTGCGCGTGCGCGAGAATGCCGAGGGCATCGCACTCTACCGCGGCGAAGAGCGCGAGGCCGAGGTCCTGAACCAGCGCTTCGCCGACGTCTTCGCCAACGGCTGGCAGGTGCTGTTCACCCAGGCCCAGCTTGCGCTCTACCAGGTCTCCTACGGCCAGATCGCCATCATCTTTCCCTATATCGTGACGGCGCCCGGCTTCTTCTCCGGCGCGCTCACGCTCGGCGTGGTGATGCAGACGGCGTCGGCCTTCGGGCAGGTGCAAGGGGCTCTGTCGTTCTTCATCGACAACTACACCTACCTCGCCGAGCTGCGTGCCGTGATGGACCGGCTGATGGGCCTGCAGAAGGCCTCGGACGCCAAGCCCGCTACTTCCATCGAGGTCGCGCCGGAGCCCGGTCGTTCCGATCTCGGCGCGGCGGGCCTGACGCTCGGCCTGCCCAACGGCCAGGCGCTGCTCGCGGACGCAACTTTCACCTTGCCGCGTGGCCGCTCGACCCTGATCACGGGCGCCAGCGGCTCGGGCAAGAGCACGCTGTTCCGGGCACTCGCTGGCATCTGGCCGTTCGGCAAGGGCCAGGTGCGCGTGCCGGCCGGCGCGCGCGTGCTGTTCCTGCCGCAGAAGCCCTACATCCCCATCGGCACGCTGCGCGACGCGGTCAAGTATCCCGACGAGGATTCCAAGGCCACTGACGCCGAGATCGTGGCGGCGCTGGAGGCGGTGAAGCTCGGCCATATCGCCGGGCGCATGGACGAGGTCGCACACTGGACCAACATTCTGTCGGGCGGCGAGCAGCAACGACTGGCCGTGGCGCGCGCGCTCGTCTTCAAACCCGACTGGCTGTTCCTCGACGAGGCAACGGCCTCGCTCGACGAGGCGATGGAGACGGCGGTCTACGAGGCGCTGAAGCAGCGCCTGCCGTCGACGACCATGGTGTCCATCGGCCACCGCCCATCGCTGCGCCAATGGCACGACCGCCAGGTCGAGCTGCAGCGGGCGCAAGGCGAGGTCGGGCGCTTGGTCGAAGCCAGGCTGCAGTAATTTTCCTAGCATGCCTGCAACGACGGGCGCTATTGACCCACATGGTGTGGAATCAGGACGGCCAAGTTTGGTCGGCATACTACGATCCCGTGGCCAAGCACAGGGTCGATGCCGGCGCCTTCCCCGGCGTCGCTGGCGACAACGACTTCCAGGACGTTGTCATCTCCCTCCGCGTCCACGACCTCTTCATCTAGGGGAGGGTCGTCGTCATGGCGAGGTCATTGGTCCCGAAACAGCAATGGGCTCGTCGTCTGGTATACGAGTTGATTCATGTCGCACAGGCGGTAGGCGGACGGGCGACGTTCAATTTCGGCTATGCGCCGGCCGATCCATTGATCTCAGGCGATCGGGAATTCGCTCGAGAGGCTGATCACATTCAGCTCTATGCCGAGGTTCTGGCCTTGCTGCCCTGGCACCACACCACGTGGTGCAAAGCAGCGGTACTGGAAGTGGCCGCAGCCGGGGGCGGCGGGTTGCGCTTTTTGAGAAAGCGGTACGGCCCGCGAGAAGTTGTGGGCGTCGATATATCTACGGTCGCGGTGTACCGGGCCCGGTTCGGGGGCCTTGATGTATATCAAGCCGACGCACACCAGTTGCCCTTCGCCAGCGGTCGGTTTGATTGCGTGATCTGCATCGATGCGCTCGACTACCTTTCCAGACGGCAATTCCTCGAAGAGGTTGGCCGAGTATTGGTCGCCGGCGGACGGCTTCTGGTGACCGCAAGTGGCATGCGTTGGCAAGCCGCCTCCGACCGGCTTCGCACCTTCGGCGAGGTTGCCGGCTTCGAACTCGAAACGTTGCGGGATTTGTCGCCTGGCGTGCTGCGTTCAGTAGCCTCCCGACACCCCGGTGGAGAGACTGCCGTTCGATACTTGCCCCGTTTCCTGCGGCCGAGAGCTCGGGAAATGCTCATGCTGCCGGGAAGCGAACGCTATCGGCGGCTACTGGCTGGGGAATCCGCTTTTGTCGCAGCTTTGTTCAGGGCAACGCCTGGGAGGGCGTAGCGCGAGAAGCGCGGATATCGCTGCGCGTGTGTCGGCTAAGCCGCCTTCGCCCCATCCAATTCCGGGGCCGCTATGAGACGTTCGGACTTCCATGGCCGCTTCGGATCCGACTAGTTAGCGTCGAGCAGGGCGGTTTCCACGCAGGGGGTCACATACTTGGCGACGGCGGGCGACCGGTAGCTGGCGAGCTCCCGGATGGTGCTGCTGCTGATGAACTGGAACTCGGGCGGCGCGATCAGGAAGACGGTGTTGATCTCCGGCGCGATGTCGTGGTTGGTACCGTGCATCTCGAACTCGTAGTTGAAGTCCTGGGCCGCCCGCAGCCCGCGGATATTGAAGCGGATGTCGTGCTGCCGGCAGTAGTCCACCAGCAGGCCGGTGAACGCGCCGATGTGGAACGCGCTTCGCTCGCGGTCGAACCACGCCATGTGCTCCAACGATCCTTCGATCAGCTTCAAGCGCCTGTCGACCGGAAAGAAGCCGCCGCTCTTCTTTGGATTGACGCCGATCATGACGTGCAGTTCATCGACGATGAGGCTGGCGCGCCGGATGACGTCGAGATGTCCGAGCGTTATGGGGTCGAATGATCCCGCATAAATCCCACGCTTCATGGAAAGTACTCTAGTTATTTATCGGTACTGCGGTTCATGGTACGGTTGCCGGCTGATTGTCGCTCTTTCTCATCGTTGATCCGCTCACATGAGCGGTGGGCCGCCACGCCTGCCGGCGGTACGTCGTGCCTTGAAAGTGACTGCGATGCAGGCAGTTTGCTCCTTCGGAAGGGGCGGGAAGGGGGGTAGCGGAAACCGCGGAAACTGCGCTAACCGCCGCGTTGCGCCGGAAGGCTACGCCGCCTTCGCCCGATCCAGCTCCGCTGCTCCCGCGCGCAGGCGAGGGATCAGCTCGCGGCCGAAGTCGATCGTGTCCTCGTAGGGATCGAAGCCCCTGATCAGGAAGGAGTGGATGCCGAGCTTGTAGTATTCGAGCATGGCGCGCGCGACCTGCTCGGGCGTGCCGACGAGGCAGGAGGTGTTGCCCATCGCGCCGGTCGCCTCGGCGATCGGCATCCACAGCCGCTCGTCGTGGGTCTCGCCGGCGGCGGCGAAGTCGAGCAGGCGGCGGGCCGACTGGTCGAGCGGCTTCTTGTTGTTGCCGAATCCCGTCGGATCGCCGGGTTTCTGGACCGAGGCCAGGATGCGCCGGGCCCTGTCCCACGCCGCGCCCTCGGTCTCGGCCAGGATCGGTCGGAACGACATGTTGAAGGTGGGCGTGCGGCCGAAGGCGGCGGCGCGGGCGCGAAACTCGGCGATGCGCTCGGCCGTCGGCGCCAGCGGCTCGCCGAACATGGCGAACACGTCGCAATGTTTGGCGCCCATGGCCAGCGCGCCCTCGGACGAGCCGCCGAAGAACAGCAGCGGATGCGGCTTCTGGAACGGCTGGATATCGGACTTGGCGCCGCGCACGCGGAAGAACTCGCCCTCGAAGTCGAAGCGCCGGGGGCTGGTCCAGGCGAGCTTCATGACCTCTATGTATTCGGCGGCGCGGCGGTAGCGCACGTCCTTGGGTTGGAAGTCGCCGTCGCCTTCCTGCTCGGCGTCGCTCGCGCCGGAGATGATATGGAGGGCAATGCGGCCCTCGGTCAGATGGTCGAAGGTCGCGATCTTGCGCGCGGCCAAGGTCGGCGCCACGAAGCCCGGGCGGTGGGCGATCAGGAAGCCCAGCCGCTCGGTGTGATGGGCGGCGTGCTGCGCCACCAGGAAGCCCTCGGCCGACGAGGCGGTGTAGCCGACCAGCGCCAGGTCGAAGCCCGCCTTGTCGTGTGCCTGTGCATAGGACCTGAGATAGGGCGCGGAGATGCCGCCCTTGATGATATGCACGGTGGCCTCGCCGCTGGGCGGCGCCACGCCGATCATCCCGATGATGCGCACGGGCATGTGTTCCTCTCCACGCTGTACCGTCGACGCTCCTGCCGATGCTATCCTGATCGGATGGCCGGTACCACTCATCACCCGATCTCGCAGGAAGAGCTTTTAGCCCGGCTGTCGGGCGACCGGGCGTTCAACGATGTGCTGTTTGCGGCTGACGTCGCCCTGGACGAGCGCGACCTCGTGGAGGCCCGCTTCGAGCGCTGCCGCTTCCAGGGGCCGGCCGTTCGTGGCGCCGATTTCTCGGGTGCCGAATTCAGCGACTGCACGTTCGAGCCGATGCGCATCGCCAGCTGCAAGTTCGGCAAGGCGCGGCTCAGCGGCTGTTCGGCCTTCGATGCCGGCACGCGGAAGGGCTGCACCTTCGCCTTCTGCGACATGCACGGCGCCGAGCTCATCAAGTGCAACTTCGCGACCGGCACGTTCGAGCGCTGCGATCTCTACGATTTCAGCGCCACGGATTCGAGCTTCCGCGGCGCGAGCTTCCGGCAATCGACCTTCACCAAGGCGATCTCCCGGCGCTCGGTGCTGACCAAGGCGGCCTTCGAGGGATGCAACCTGAGCTTCGCCGATCTTTCCGGCCTCGGCCTGGAAAACTGCGCGTTCCGCTCCTGCAAGTTCTCCGAGGCGTCGTTCATCGACACCGATCTCAGCCACGCCACGATGCTGGCTTGTGAGCTCGACCGCGCCGAATGGGATCGCGCCAAGCTTCGGCAAGCCGACCTTCGCGGGTCCACTCTCAGCGGCCTCAACCTCGCGGTCGTCGCCGACTATGCCGGTCTCAGGATCAGCGACAGCGAGCAGGCGGAAATCCTGAAGCAACTTGGCGTCGAAGTGTGCGTCTCCTGATGGCTGATTGTTTCCGCTGCCGTTGCGGCGCCTTGAACGAAGTTGCTTCTGAGGGAAACAGCCGGCTGCGCCGTTGATAGGCGGTCCGGCATGGTGTTCCCTGCGGTCGAGAAGGAGCCCGCCATGTCCGAATCGAAACCGCTGTCGTTTCACGTGCCGGCTCCAGCCGTCCGGCCCGGCGGTACGCCGGACTTCAGCGATGTGAAGATCAGCCGCGCCGGCGAAGTCGAGCGGCCGCCGGTCGACGTGGCGCCCGAGAAGATCAGGGAGCACGCCTTCAGGATCATCCGCGTGCTCGACCGCAACAGCCAGGCGGTTGGCCCGTGGGCAGGCCTTCTGAGCGATAGCGAGCTGCTGGCCGGCCTGCGCCACATGATGACCTTGCGCGCCTTCGATGCGCGCATGCAGATGGCGCAGCGCCAGGGCAAGACGTCGTTCTACATGCAGCACATGGGCGAGGAGGCGGTGAGCTGCGCCTTCCGCAAGGCGCTCGAGCCCGGCGACATGAACTTCCCGACCTACCGCCAGGCCGGGCTGCTGATCGCCGATGGCTATCCCATGCTCGACATGATGAACCAGATCTATTCCAACGAGCTCGACCCCATGAAAGGCCGGCAGCTTCCGGTCATGTACTCCTCGCGCGAGCACGGTTTCTTCTCGATCTCGGGCAACCTCGCGACGCAATACATCCAGGCGGTGGGCTGGGCGATGGCCTCGGCGATCAAGGGCGACACGCGGATCGCCGCTGGCTGGATCGGCGACGGCTCGACGGCGGAATCGGATTTCCATGCCGCCCTGGTCTTCGCCTCGACCTACAAGGCGCCGGTGGTGCTGAACATCGTCAACAATCAGTGGGCGATCTCGACCTTCCAGGGCATCGCCCGCGGCGGCTCGGGCACCTTCGCCGCGCGCGGCCTTGGCTTCGGCATCCCGGCGCTCAGGGTCGACGGCAACGACTATCCCGCCGTCCATGCCGTGGCGAAATGGGCGGTCGAGCGGGCGCGGCGCAATCTCGGGCCGACGCTGGTCGAGTACGTCACCTATCGCGTCGGCGCGCATTCGACCTCTGACGACCCCTCGGCCTACCGCCCGAAGACGGAATCGGACGTCTGGCCGCTGGGCGATCCGGTCCTGCGGCTGAAGAACCATCTGATCGTGCGCGGTGTCTGGACGGAGGAGCGCCACAAGCAGGCCGAGGCCGAGATCATGTCGGAGGTCATCGCCATCCAGAAGGAGGCCGAGACCCACGGCACGCTGCATACCGGTCCGCACCCCTCGGCGCGCGACATGTTCGAAGGCGTCTTCGAGGAGATGCCGCCGCATCTGCGCCGCCAGCGCCAGCAGGGAGGGGTGTGAGCGATGCCGCGTAAAACCATGGTCGAGGCGATCCGCGACGCCATGGACGTCTGCATGCAGCGCGACGCCAACGTCGTCGTGTTCGGCGAGGACGTCGGCTATTTCGGCGGCGTGTTCCGCTGCACCCAGAACCTGCAGCAGAAATATGGCTCCAACCGCGTGTTCGACACGCCGATCAACGAATCGGGCATCGTCGGCGCCGCCGTCGGCATGGCCGCCTACGGCCTGCGCCCGTGCGTAGAAATCCAGTTCGCCGATTACATGTACCCGGCCTACGACCAGATCGTGTCGGAGGCGGCGCGGCTGCGCTACCGCTCCAACGGCCAGTTCACCGCGCCCCTCGTCGTGCGCATGCCGACCGGCGGCGGCATCTTCGGCGGCCAGACGCACAGCCAGAGCCCCGAGGCGCTGTTCACCCACGTCTCGGGATTGAAGACCGTGGTGCCGTCCAACCCCTATGACGCCAAGGGCCTGCTGATCTCCGCCATCGAGGACAACGACCCGGTGATCTTCCTGGAGCCCAAGCGTCTCTACAACGGACCGTTCGATGGCCATCACGAGCGGCCGGTGACGCCATGGGCGCGCCATCCGCTGGGCGAGGTGCCCGACGGCCACTACACGGTGCCGCTGGGCAAGGCCCTCGTGCGGCGCGAGGGAGCGGCGGTGACGGTGCTGGCCTACGGCACCATGGTGTACGTGGCCGAAGCGGCGGCCGAGGAAACCGGCATCGATGCCGAGATCATCGATCTGCGTACGCTCCTGCCCTACGACCTCGAGACCATCGTGGCGTCGGTGACGAAGACCGGGCGCTGCGTCGTCGTCCACGAGGCGACGCTGACCTCGGGCTACGGCGCGGAACTGAGCGCGATCGTGCAGGAGAACTGCTTCTACAATCTCGAGGCGCCGGTCGCGCGCGTCACCGGCTGGGACACGCCCTATCCGCACGCTCAGGAATGGGACTATTTCCCGGGCCCCGCGCGCGTCGGCCGCGCGCTCAAGGCCGTGATGGAGGCCTGACATGGGGACCCGCATCGTCAAGCTTCCCGATGTCGGCGAGGGCGTGGCCGAAGCCGAGATCGTCGAATGGCATGTCGAGGTCGGCCAGTCGGTGCTGGAGGACCAAATCCTGGCCGCCGTCATGACCGACAAGGCGACCGTCGAGATCCCGTCGCCGGTCGCCGGCAAGGTGCTCGCGCTGGGCGGCGAAGTTGGCCAGACACTCGCCGTTGGAGCCGAGCTGGTCCGACTTGAGGTGGCAGGCGAGGGCAACGCCGAAGTGGCCGCGGCGCCACGCGAAGCTGCACCACCCGCACGACTGACGACGCCGCCACCGGTACCCAAGACGCCGGCGCCCCCGCCGGTGGAGGTGGCAACGCCGGTCGCCCGCGGCTCGCGGGGACCGCCGCGGCCGGCCGGCGAGAAGCCGCTCGCCTCGCCGGCCGTGCGCCGGCGGGCACGCGAGGCCGGCATCGACCTGCGGCAAGTGCGTGGCAGCGGCCCGGTCGGACGCATCAGCCACGACGACCTCGACACCTTCCTGAAGAGCGGCCCGCAGGCGGCGACCGCCGGCGGCGGCCGGGTCGCGCGCACCGAGGTCGAGACCGTCAAGGTCATCGGGCTGCGCCGGCGCATCGCCCAGAAGATGGCCGAGTCCAAGCGCCGCGCCGCGCACTTCTCCTACGTCGAGGAGGTCGATGTGACGGCGCTCGAGGAGCTGCGCGCCAAGCTGAATGCCGAGGCCCCGGACCGGCCGCGCCTGACCCTGATGCCCTTCCTGATGCAGGCGCTGGTGCGCGCCGTCGCCGACTTCCCGGAGATGAACGCGCTCTACGACGACGAGGCCGAGACCATCGAGCGCCATGCCGGGGTGCATATCGGCATCGCCACGCAAACGCCGTCGGGCCTGATGGTGCCGGTGGCGCGGCATTGCGAGGCGCGCGGCCTGTGGGATTGCGCCGCTGAGGTGCGGCGGCTCGCCGAGGCGGCGCGCAACGGCCAGGCGTCGCGGGCGGAGCTCACGGGCTCGACCATCACCATCACCAGCCTGGGACCGCTCGGCGGCATCGTCACCACGCCGGTGCTCAATCTGCCCGAGGTGGCGATCATCGGCGTCAACCGCCAGGTCGTGCGGCCGGTGTGGCAGGGCGCGGAGTTCGTGCCGCGCACCATGATGAACCTCAGCTCCTCGTTCGATCACCGCGTGATCGACGGCTACAACGCCGCCCAGTTCGTGCAGCGCATCAAAGGCCTGCTCGAGGCGCCGGCGACGATCTTCATAGAGGCGTGAGATGGCCGACATAAATGCCAAGGTTTTAGTCGTTGGCGGCGGCCCCGGCGGCTACGTCACGGCGATCCGCGCCGGCCAGCTCGGCCTCGACGTCGTGCTGGCGGAGCAGGGCGGGAAGAACGGTGGATTGGGTGGTACCTGCCTCAATGTCGGCTGCATCCCGTCCAAGGCGCTGATCCATGCCGCCGAGGCCTTCGGCCACGCGGTCGAGCAGTCGCGCTCGGCGCCGCTCGGCATCAAGGTCGAGCGTCCGACCATCGACCTTGCGCGCACCGTGGAATGGAAGGACGGCGTCGTCGGTCGACTGACCAGCGGCGTCGGCGCGCTGCTCAAGCGGCACCGGGTAAAAATCCTGCAGGGCCGCGCCGAGATGATCGACGGCAAGTCCTGCCGCATCGAGACCGACACCGGCCCGCAGGTCGTGCGCGCCGAGCACGTCGTGCTGGCGACCGGCTCGGTGGCGACGGCTCTGCCCAACCTGCCGTTCGGCGGCAAGGTCATCTCCTCGACCGAGGCGCTGTCGCTCGGCAAGGTGCCCGAGCGGCTGGCCGTCGTCGGCGCGGGCTATATCGGGCTGGAGCTCGGCATGGCCTACGCCAAGCTCGGCTCGAAGGTGACGGTGATCGAGGCCCTCGACCGCATCCTGCCGATTTACGACGCTGAGCTGGTGCGGCCGGTGGCGCGTCGCCTGACGGCGCTGGGCGTGGACGTGCTCACCAGCACGCGCGCCGCCGGGCTGTCGGACGACGGGCTGGCGCTCGAGGGCGGGCGCAGTATCGCCGCCGACAAGATCCTGGTCGCCACCGGCCGGCGCGCCCGGCTGGAGGGTTTTGGCCTGGAGCGCCTCGACCTCACCATGAACGGGCCCTTCGTGCAGGTCGACGAGCGCTGCGCGACCTCGATGCGCAACGTCTGGGCGGTCGGTGACCTGACGGGGGAGCCGATGCTGGCGCATCGCGCCATGGCCCAGGGCGTGGTGGTCGCCGAGATCATCGCCGGTCATCGCCGCGTGTTCGATGGCGGCGTGATCCCGGCGGTGTGCTTCACCGATCCCGAGATCGTGACCGTCGGCCTCTCACCCGAAGAGGCGCGCAAGCTGGGCCGCGAGGTCACGACCGCGCAGTTCCCCTTCCAGGCCAACGGGCGGGCGCTGTCGATGGCGGCCGAGGACGGTTTCGTGCGCGTCACGGCGCGCGCCGACAATCACCTGGTGCTGGGTATTGCCGCCGTCGGCACGGGCGTCTCGGAGCTGGCCGGCGCCTTCGGCTTGGCGCTCGAGATGGGCGCCCGGCTGGAAGACATCGGCGGCACCATCCACGCCCATCCGACCCTGGGCGAGGCCTTCCACGAGGCCAGCCTCAGGGCGCTGGGCGAGGCGCTGCACATCTAGACTAGCGTTGTGTCACCACACGCCCTGGATGACCGAGATGTTCATCCCGAGGCCGAGCTTGAAGACGATGACGCAAAGGATGGTCAGCACGACCATGTTGCCCAGCACCTCGGTGAGCTTGAACTCCTCGCCGCCCAGGGAGGAGATCAAGACCAGCACGACGAGCGCGGGCAGCATGCCGGCGCGCTCGAAGAGGAGGGCGAAGCAGACAATGCCGATCGTCACCAGGGTGATCGGCTTCCACTTGGGCTTCTCGACGGGCTCACTGCCGCTCACCAGCGCCACCAGGCTGATGATGCCGCCCAGCCCCATCAGGATGAAGGCCAGCGCCCGCGGCACGTAGCCCGGCCCCATGCGCACGCCGGTGCCCACCGCCAGGTGGCGCCCGAAGTAGAGCGCCACCACGCCGAAGGCCAGGAACATCAACCCGGCCAGGAAGTCCTTGGTCAAGAAACGAGACATGCAAGGGGCATACGACTCGCCCCTTACATCGACCTGACAACCTCAGGCGTCATGACCCGCAGAGCGGTCGATCTTCACGCCGGGCACCGTTTCGAGGGCCGCCAGGGCGTCCTTCATCGAGGTCGAGCCGTGGGCATCGCGAACCGACCAGGATGTTGTGCCGATTTCCGTGTAGCCGCCGCCCCGCGCCGGAGCGATGTCGTAGAAATGCAGACTGGATGCATCTTCGCCGCCCAGCCGCACGGTGGTGCGGGCCGTCGAGAGGTACCAGGTCGCCTGGTTGGCATCGCTCCACAAGGCGAATGTCGTCTTGCCGAGGCGCCGGGCGATGGCGGGCGGGGTCAGCAGCACGTGCGGCGACTGCAAGGCGAGCTCGGTCGGTGACGGCGCCGGGTAGTCGTCGTCGTAGATGTCGTAGCGCACCGAGAAGACTTTCAGCCGGGCCCCCTCCGCTGCCGCGACGGCAGCGTCGTTGGCGGCGACCCAGGCGGGGAGGAACGGTGGCGCAGCAACGTCCTGCTCGGCCCAGGAGAGATAGAGCGCACCCGACGCATCGCCGAACTCGGAGGGTCGTCGCGCGCCGTAGAGCGAGATGCCGATCCTCGTCTTGCCGCGCTTCCAGTTGGCGTGCAGCACGACGGTGTTCTCGTTGGCGGCCTCCGAACTGTCGTCGCGCGTGACTTCGTCGGGCTGACCGAGCCGCTTCACCAGCTCGGCGAAGAGATAGCGCGGCGGTGTGCCGGTGTCGGCGAGTTCGTAGGTGACTGTCGTCACCGGCCGATCGGGTCGCGCGGCCGCCGGCTGGACGTAGACCGTGGCGAAGCCGTACGCCGACCGACAGGCAAGCGTGACGCTGGCATAGCCCGACGGCACGCGCCCCGGCGCCACTGCGTCGAACAGCGTGCCCCAGGGATGAAAGGCCTCGTTGATGCGAAAGCCCGCTGACCAATTGTCCATGGGCAAGCTTAGCAGGCGGTGTCGGGCTTCGGTCCGGCGAGGTCAGCGACCCAAGGCCACGACATCCGGGGCAAAGATCATCTCTTCCTGGCCGACGAGCGTCGGGTCGCGCGGTGAGGACAGATAGCGCGCGAACAGCCACATCCCGTCGCCCGGGTTGGTGACGATCTCGGCCTCGGCGCCGTCGGCGAGCACGATCGACGTGCCCGGCGCGAGATCGCGGACATTGATCGCGCTCACTCCGCCGCCTTGCGCTCGTTGCCGCGCCAGGTCGCGAGTCGTGACCAGTCGTCGGCCTCCATGAACTCGGCCCAACGGCGGTAGAAGTTGCGCATCGGCTGCTCGCTCGACTGCGTCTCGGTGAGGTCGATCACCTCGCCGGGCACGCGCAGGCCCTGGTACTCGTAGTTCGTGACGGCAGTGCCGCTTCCCTGGTCGTAATTGTAGGGATAACGCCGGGCGATCGTGCCGCGACTCGCCGCATGCGCGTAGTTCCAGTTCTCCATGTCGTCCTGCTCGGTCATGCCGGCGGGCCCGGAGTAGCGGATGTAGTAGTCGCGCAGGAAGTGCTTGACCTCGGTCGGCGCGTCGCGATCGACGAAGAACCAGCGCCAGCATTCGGTCTGGTGTGGGCTGCGCGGGTGCCACACCGCCATCGTCCGCGGCTGGCGCGAGAGCAACGCGGTGTTGGGGAAGATCTCGCCGGGCGCGCCGACCAGCCGCGCCTCCTCGCCGCGCAGGCGCCGCTTCTCCTCCTCGCAGTGGCGGAAATACTCGGCGACGATCGGCGCATTCAGATAGGCGGGCGGCGGCGACTTGCCGGCCGGCAGGACGTAGTGGATCGTCTGGTGGCCGCGATCGGGAATGCAGACGTGCAGCTTGCGGCTGACGTCGCGCTCGCCCATGTCGCGACGGCCGGCGCCCGACGGCCCGATGCCGGCCAAGTCGACCGAGCGGTGGCTGATATTGTGATAGGTGTCGCCGCTGAAATTCTCGGCCGGGAATTTCCAGTTGCACGGCACCAGCCACTTCTGGATGCCGCCCAGCACTTCGGCCTGGCCCTCGCGGCCGTCCCAGCCGTCGAGCTGCAGGTCGAGGTAGCGGGTGAAGTCGCCGAGATACTCCGTGAAGCTCGGCGCGGCCGGATCCCAGGTCGCCCAGATCGAGCCCTTGTAGTTGTGCATCTGCGCGACCTCGACGAGGCCCCATTTCTCCTTGTCGAGCCGCGAATGGTAGGCCTCGCGGAAATACGGCACGCCGACCAACCGCCCGTCGGTGCCGTAGCTCCAGCCGTGATAGGGGCAAGTGAAGACAGGCGTCGAGCCCTGGTCGTAGCGGCACACCTTCATGCCGCGGTGGCGGCAGGAATTGAGGAAGACGTGGATCTTGTTGGCGCGGTCGCGGCACAGGATCACCGACTCCTCGCCCATCGACGACACGAAATAGTCGCCGGGCTTGGGGATCTGGCTTTCATGCCCGACATGCAGCCAGGCGCGCGCGAAGATGCGCTCCTGCTCCTCGGCGTAGATGTGCTCGTTGACGAAGATCTCGCGGCTGACCTCGCCTAACCGCAGATCGACCAGGCCGGGGCGATAGCCGCGCTTGTCGTTCATCGCCTGTCCCCTCAAATGAAGAACGTCAGGTTTTTCGACAACAACACGTTCTGATCGAGGATAATCTTGCGTCGCGCCAGAAGCCAGCCCGTCCCGTTGCGCCGGAGCTGATCCTCGCGCCGGCCGACCAGGATGTCGGTCTCGGTCTCGACGCGGTTGCGATAGATCAGGAAGCGGCTGGTGACCGAGACCTCCTGAGGTGCGGCAAGGGAAGGCTCGGCGTCCTGCACCTGCACGTTGGTGACGAGATGCGAGAGGCGCGAGCGCGGCTCTTCGGCCCAATGAATGCCGGTCTCGATCTGCTTCACCCGCCGGCCGAGCGTGTCCTTGCCCTCGTCGAACCAGTTGATGTCGCTGTTGGCGCGGGTGAACTCGCCTTCGTCGTCGCCGAGCTTGACGTTGCGCCGTATCGGCATCCAGTAGCGGACGTCGTCGGCGAGCAGGTCGAGCCATTCGCGATAGCGCCGCTCGTCGAGCAGCTCGGCCTCCCGATAGAGGAAATCCGCGATCTCCTGGCTGAGCAAGAGTCGGTCGATGCGCTCGTCGCGCTCAGCCATGGTGCGTCTCCGGCTTGGATGACATGTGGCCGGGGCGCATCATAGCATGGCGGTTCCGGGTGGCGACGCAAGTGGGGGAGGGGCTCTGATGAAGGGATCATCGATCAAGCCGGGGGGCCGCACGGCCGGCCGCCGCGCCTTCATGGTTGGCGTCACTGCGGCGTGCGCCGCCGCGGTGACGCGGAGCTTCGGCCAGACGACCACAGCCGTGCAGTATCGCACCGCTGGCGAGCTTTTAGCCGACCTCGCTGCCCGCCGCATCTCGTCGGTCGAGCTGCTCGACCAGGCGATCGCGCGCATCGAGGCGCTCGACAAATCCATCAATGCCGTGGTGGTGCGCGACTTCGACCGGGCACGCCAGGCTTCGATCGCCGCCGACCAGGCGCTGGCGCGCGGCGAGCGGCGGCCGTTGCTCGGCCTGCCGATGACCGTGAAGGAGTCGTTCAACGTCGCGGGGCTGCCGACGACCTGGGGCTTTCCCGCCTTCAAGGATTGGCGGCCAACGGAGGATGCCGTGCCGGTCCAGCGGCTGAAGGCTGCCGGCGCCGTGATCATCGGCAAGACCAACGTGCCGGTGGCGCTCGCCGACTGGCAGACGACGAACCCG
>Ga0075369_10000215_pt1 | contig 17059 bp, 20 predicted proteins | sample EndMethybrTD3034_FD_71400 | JGI IMG/M metagenome (GOLD analysis project Ga0075369, IMG submission 71400) | Populus endosphere microbial communities from Tennessee, USA - Endosphere MetaG P. TD hybrid TD303-4 | ecosystem: Host-associated > Plants > Roots > Endosphere | place: USA: Tennessee...
GCCTGTCCTGCAGGACAGGCCTATGTCAGACAGCGGGCGTCCCTGCTCACAGGCGCCATCTGACAGCGTGCCGGCAAGCGGTCGAAGCAATGCTAGTGGTGGTGTGGACGCCGCTGCGGCCTTCTAGTTATACGCTCTTCTGGAGCGCCAAAAGTCGCGATAGCGAAACGCGCCATCGCCGCTGAATAAGTTGTACGCGCCGAATTTAACTATAGTTATTGACAAGTACGGTAGTGCTAACTAGAGTTCTGCGTCTGTCGCTCTATGCATCGTCTATCCAATCCACGACAGCCGGCCGGTGAGCCCGTTCGGCAAGGCGGCGGTGCGTGAGGTCGATGGCGAGAATGCCGGACGAGCCCATCCGAACGGAAATGGCCATCGAAACTATCGAAATGCCCGAAGGCCCCAAAAAAAGCCGAAAGAGCAGCGATTTCTGCGGTCGAATTCGGACAGAGCGAAACTATCGAAATTCATCCGAATTGCCGATCCACCGCGCTCCGGTCGCGATGACAGTAGGGGCGTATCAGGCCCCGAGGTCGGCTGCGACGGCGCGGCGCTGTTCGCGGCTCACGGCGACCTTCTGGCCGAACCACGCCTCGAAACCCAACCGGCCTTGATGCAGCAGCATGTCGAGCCCGTCGATGCAGCGTTGGCCACGCGCGCGGGCGGCCGCCAGCAGGGGGGTCTCGAGCGGCACGTAGACGATGTCGTCGACGACGGCGTTGGCCGGCAGCCGGCCGACATCGATCGCGAGCGGCGGCTGGCCTTTCATGCCGAGCGACGTGGTGTTGACCAGCAAGGTGGCGCCGTCGAGGGCGACGTCGCGCTCGTCCCAGCGCTCGATGGCGATGCGCCGGCCGTCGCTCGGCGTGAAGGCGACGCCGAGATCGATGGCGCTCTTCTGCGTGCGGTTGACCAGGCGCAGCTCGGGCACGCCCGCCGCCACCAGGGTGGCGACGACGGCGCGGGCCGCACCGCCGGCGCCCAGCACGGTGGCCGGTCCCGCCGCCGCCTGCCAGCCGGGCGCCCCCTGCTTCAGGGCTTCGAGGAAGCCGAAGCCGTCGCTGTTGCGGCCTTCGAGGGTGCCGTCGGCCTGCTTGATCACCGTGTTCACCGCGCCGATATGCCTGGCCAGCGGATCGATGCGATCGAGCAATGGCATGATGTCGATCTTGTGCGGCAGGGTGAGGTTGCAGCCGCGCGCATTGGGCGTGCGCTTGAGGAAGGCGATGAGCTCTTCGAGTGCGGCGCGCTTGGGCTCGACCGGCAGGCGGCCGTAGTGGCCGTTGATGCCGTGCTGCTTCAGCCAGAAGCCGTGCAGGGCCGGCGATCGTGAATGCTCGACTGGCCAGCCGACGATGGCGGCGAAGGGCCGGCCATCGGCGTCGCGCAGCAGGGTCTCATAGGGGCTCATGCCGTTTTCTCCAGACCGATTCCGTGCTCCGCCAGGAAAGCCAGGAGAGGCAGCAGCGGCAGGCCAAGCACGGTGAAATAGTCGCCTTCGATGCGGGTGAAGAGATGCGCGCCCAGTCCTTCGAGTTGGTAGGCGCCGACCGAGGCGCAGACCGCCTCGCCGGTGCGCGCCAGATAGGCGTCGAGGAAGGCGTCGGTGAAGGGCCGCATGGTCAACCGGCCGGTCTCGGTCGTGTGCCAGAGGCGCACGCCGTTCTTCGCCACCACGACCGACGACACCAGCTCGTGCGTGCGGCCGCCCAGCGCCTTGAGCTGCTCGCGGGCGGCGGCAAGGTTGGCCGGCTTGTCGTAGAGCTTGCCCTCGCAGGCCAGCGTGGAATCCGCGCCGATCACGAAGGCGCCGGGCCGCCGCGTCGAGACGCGCAGCGCCTTCATCTCGGCCAGCGTCGTGGCGATATCCTGCGCGGTGGCGCGTTTACCCAAAAGGCTGAGCTTCACCTCGTCCTCGTCGACGCCCGACGGCTCGATCGCGAAATCGAGCCCGACGTTCTGCAGCATCTGGCGACGGGAGGGACTGGCGGAAGCGAGGATCAGCATCGGTCTCGATCAGGCAGGCTCGATGCGGAACAAGCCGCCATCGTCGGCGTGGGTGACGAGGTACAGGAGCCCGTCGGGCCCCTGCCGCACGTCGCGGATATAGGGAAGCCGGTCGACGAGCAACCGCTCCTCGCCGCGATAGCGCTCGCCATCGAACTCGATGCGGAACAAGGCCAAGTTCGACAGCGCACCGGTGAAGAGCGAACCCTTCCAGCCCGGAAACCGGTCGGCGGTATAGAAGCAGAGCCCGCAGGGGGAGATCGACGGCACCCAGTAACGCACCGGGTCTTCCATGCCGGGCAGGCTTTTGTGCGGGCTGATGATGGCGCCGCTGTAGTCGATGCCGTAGGTGGCGCGCGGCCAGCCATAGTTGGCGCCGGCCTTCAGGAGATTGAGCTCATCACCGCCGCGCGGGCCATGCTCGCACTCCCACATTCGACCGGTCTCGGGGTGCATGGCGAGCCCCTGCGGATTGCGATGGCCCCAGGTGAAGATCTCCGGCCGCGCATCGGAGCGGCCGACAAAGGGATTGTCGGACGGGACCGAGCCGTCGTCCTTCAGCCGCAAAACCTTGCCGTTCAGGACAGTGAGATCTTGGGCGCGATCGCGCTGGTAGCGCTCGCCGGTGGTGACGTACATCAGGCCGGCGCGATCGAAGGCGATGCGCGAGCCGAAATGCAGGCCGCCGCCGGCGCCGGGCAGCGCCTGGAAGATGGTGGTGACCGAGCGCAGGGCGCCATCGCCCAGCTCGGCCCGCGCCACATGGGTCGTGGCGCCGCCCGAGCCTTCGGCGGCGTAGGACAGGTAGAGCACCCGGTTGGTCGCAAACTGTGGATGCAGGCAGACATCGAGCAGCCCGCCCTGGCCGCGGGCATAGACCTTGGGTACGCCGCCCAGCGGCGCGCGCTCCAGCCGGCCGTTGGCGAACATCCTGAGCCGCCCCGGCCGCTCGGTGACCAGGATCCGCCCATCGGGCAGGAAGGCCATGGACCAGGGCTGCTCGAGGTCGCGCGCCAAGGTCACAAGCCGGTAATTGGCCTTGCTGCTCTTAAGGATTTCCTGGCCGCGCGCAATCGACGGTGCGGCCAGCGTCGCGGGTAGCGCAGCGGTTGCAGCCAGGATGATTTCGCGTCTTCGCATCGACTCTCCAAGGGCCGCCACTATACTCGACGCCCTTGGCCAACGGGCGTTCCAGAATTGGCAAACACGGGGAACAGAAAATGCCGAAATCGATCCTGATGCATGAGAATGGCGGGCCGGAGAAGATGCAACTCGAGGAGGTCGAGGTCGGAAAGCCCGGCCCCGGCGAGGTCAAGATCAAGCACACCGCGATCGGCCTCAACTTCATCGACGTCTATACGCGCTCGGGCCTCTACAAGACGCCGCTGCCCAACGCGGTCGGCCGCGAGGCCGCCGGCGTGATCGTCGAGGTGGGCCCCAGGACCAAAGGCTTCAAGAAGGGCGACCGCGTCGCCTATTGCGGCGAACTCGGCGCCTACTGCCAGGAGCGCATCATGGGCGTCAAACAGCTCGTGCATGTGCCCAAGGGCGTGAGCGATGAGCAGGCCGCGGCGATCATGCTGAAAGGCATGACCACCGAGTACCTCATCGACCACTGCGCCAAGCCGTGGCTCAAGAAGGGCGACATCGTGCTGTTCCATGCCGCCGCTGGCGGCGTCGGCCTGCTGTTCGGCCAATGGGCCAAGGCGCGCGGCTACAAGGCGATCGGCACCGTGTCGTCGCCGGAGAAGGCCGCGTTGGCCAAGAAGAACGGATACAAGTGGGTCATCGACTACACCAAGCAGGACGTCGTCGCCGAGGTGAAGAAGATCACCAAAGGCAAGGGCGTGCCGGTCGTGTTCGACGGCGTCGGCAAGGACACCTGGGAGGCCTCGCTCGACAGCCTGTCGCCGCGCGGCCTGATGTGCTCGTTCGGCAACGCCTCGGGCGCGGTGGCGCCGCAGTCGCCGGGCATCCTCAATGCCAAGGGCTCGCTCTACCTGACGCGGCCCAGCCTTGGCGCCTATACCGCCACCCGCGCCGACCTCGAGGCCAGCGCCAAGTCGCTGTTCAAGATGGTCAAGAGCGGCAAGGTGAAGATCGCCATCGACCAGCGCTATCCGTTGGGCGAGGCGGCGCAGGCCCATATCGACCTGGAATCGCGCAAGACCACCGGCCAGACGATCCTGGTGCCCTGATCCGCGAGCCGGCGTTCAGCGGATGATGATCGTCGGACTCACCGGCTCAATCGGCATGGGCAAGTCGACCGCAGCCAAGATGCTGCGGCAGATGGGCGTGCCGGTCTACGACGCCGATGCCAATGTGCATGCCGTCCAGGCCAAGGGCGGTGCGGCGCTGCCGGCCATCGAGGCGGCGTTTCCCGGCGTGTTGAAGGATGGCGTGCTCGACCGCCAGGCGCTGGGCGCCCGCGTCTTCGGCAACAAGGAAGCCCTGCGCCAGCTCGAGGCCATCGTCCATCCCCTGGTCGGCCAGCGGCAGCGCGCCTTCCTGAAGCGCGCGGCGCGGCGCGGCGAGAAGCTGGTCGTGCTCGACATCCCGCTGCTGTTCGAGGGCGCGGGCGAGCGGCGTGTCGACGCCACCCTGGTGGTGAGCGCGCCGGCGTTCCTGCAGCGCCGGCGCGTCATGGCGCGACCCGGCATGTCGACGGAACGGTTCGAGGGCATCCTGCGCCAGCAGGTGCCGGACGCGCTGAAGCGGCGCAAGGCCACCATCGTCATCCCGACGGGGCTCGGCCTGGCGCCGACGCGACAAGCGCTTGCGAAGGCGGTGTCGAAACTGAAGAAGCGCCGTGGCCGCTTCTGGCCGGCCAATCCATGGCGGGAACGATTCACAGCCCAGCTTGCCCGCGCGCGCCGGAAGTAAGCTACAAGGAGTCCATGCGCGAAATCGTTCTCGATACCGAGACCACCGGCCTCGATCCGCTGGCCGGCCATCGCGTGGTCGAGCTGGGCTGCATCGAGCTGTTGAACACCGTCGCCACCGGCAAGACGTTCCACGCCTACTTCAACCCGGAAATGATCATGCCGGCCGGGGCTCAGGACATTCACGGGCTGAGCGACGAGTTCCTGGCCGACAAGCCGTTGTTTGCCGACAAGGTCGAGGAGTTCCTGGAGTTCGTCGGCGACGCCCAGCTGGTGATCCACAACGCGCAGTTCGACATCGGCTTCCTCAATGCCGAGCTGGAGCGAGTCGGCAAGCCCAAGCTGATAAACGCCTATGTCGACACGGTCTCGGTCGCGCGGCGCAAGTTTCCCGGCCAGCGTGTCAGCCTCGACGCGCTCTGCGAGCGCTTCAGCATCGACAATTCCAACCGCATCAAGCACGGCGCCCTGCTCGATTCCGAGCTTTTGGCCGAGGTCTATCTCGAGCTGAGTGGCGGCCGACAGCGCGATCTCGGGCTGGCGGCAGAGATCGCGGGCGGCGTGACGGCCGTCCTGGTCGCGAGCAATCTGCCGGTGCGCCCGCCGCGGCCACACGCGCCGAGCGTGGCCGAGCTGGCGGCGCACGCCGAGTTCCTGAAGCAGATCAAGGAGCCAATGTGGCTCGCGGCGTGACGTGAGACCCTAGGTCGGCAGCCAGTTGCCGTGCAGGCCGTGCGGCACGCGGCGCGGCATGACGATCTCGGCGACCGGTGGCTTGTCGATGTCGATGGCGTCGAGGATGGCGAGGACCGAACCGTCGGTCGTCCGATCATAAACATAGGTCATGATCCAGCCGTCGCCCTCGCTGCGGCCCCCGGGGCGCGGATCGGGCCGTGGCACGAACACTGGCTCGCCGACCTCGCGGTCAGGGCCGAATTCGTGAACGGCCGACCGCCCGGCCTGCAGGTCGTAGCGGGCGATCGCGCCGAAGGTGCCAGGATGGCCGCCTTTGAGTCTGATCGGCAGCCAGCCATAGCGATTGGCAAGGCCCTCCCGCGCCGGGTCGACGCGTGGGAACTCGCTCTCGCGGTCGTCGAGCTGCGTGTGCTTGATCGAGCCCGCGCCGAGATCGAGGACGGCACGCCACAGGCAGGGCGGCGCGCCGGGCGCAGTGAAGAAGGCGCCATGCTGCACGTAGTCGACGGTGATGCGGCCCTGCGCCTCGTGCGCGTTCATGAAGTGAAAGACGAAGAAGGCGTCGTCGGTGAACCACTTCACATCGCCCGTGCCGTCGCGGCGCATCACGGCGATGCGCGTGCCGCGTTCGGGCTGCCACGACAGCAGCGGCCCGCCCGCCCGGGCGGCGGCCAGGTCGAGCACGACCGGGCAGAGAAAGAACACGACATGGTTCATGGTGAACGAGAAGTCGTGCACCATGAACGACGCGCCGGTCTCGATCGGTACGTCGCGTACGATCGCACCCGAAGGATCGACGACGCGATAGACGAGGAACGGCGGCCGCAACGAGTAGCGGAACATCAGCATCTCGCCGCTGGCCGGATCGATCTTGGGATGTGCCGTCATGCCGCCTGAAAGCTTGCCGGCGAAGTCGTACCGGCCCCTGGTCTCCAAGGTCGACGTGATCTCGTAGGGCAGGTTGCTTTCGTAGATCGCGAGGATGCGCCCGGCATGGCGCACCACGTTGGTGTTGGCGACGTTCTTGATCGGGCTGGGATCGCCGTCCGGCGGCACGAAGCGCGCATCGGGCGGGACCGGCGCCAGTAGGCTGCCGTAGATCGTGCGGCCGGCGCGGCGGTCGGCGCGCAGGCCTGCGGTCATCACGAAGCGGTTGCGGTAGCTCGCCTTGCCGTCGGCGAAGGTGACGGCGTGCACCATGCCGTCGCCGTCGAACGGGTAGGTATAGGAGATCGGCGGATAGGCGGGGTTGGGACCGTTGCGCAGGTAGGCGCCTGCGATCTGGCGTGGGACCTCGCCGCGCACGATGAGGTCCTTGACGTCGAGCTCGTCATGGACGGGCGCGAAGCCTGCCTCGAGGAAGGAGATGGGTCTGTCGGGTGCCCCGAGCGCCCGCCGCGGCAACACCGCTCCCGCGAGCCCAAGATGGCCCGCGAGCATCAGGAGGTCGCGGCGTGAATACGGCATGGCGCATCATCATACCCGATGATGCGGCCGGTTGAACTTCCTCAGGCGTGCCCGACCGGACCGCCGGCGATGCCCGGCATCTTGCCGCCGTTGGCCTCGAGCTGCTGGCGATAGAGTGCCACGAAGTCGACCGGGGCGATGTTGAGCGGCGGGAAGCCCGCCTCGCGCGTGGCGTTGGCGACGACGGCGCGTGCGAACGGGAAGAGCAGCCGCGGCGTCTCGATGAACAGCAAGGGGCCATAGGCCTCCTGCGGCACCTCGCCGATGCTGACGGTGCCGGCATAGACCAGCTCGAGCATGAACAGCGGCTCGTCCTTGGGCGTCTTGGCGTTGGCCTCGATCGACAGCGCGACCTCGAAGGTCTTGGCGTCGAACTGGCGGTTGGTGACCTGGACGTTGAGCGAGAGCTGCGGCTGGGTCTGCTCGATCAGGCTCTGCGGGGCGCGCGGATTCTCGAAGCTCATGTCCTTGATGTACTGGCCGTGCATGATCAGCGGCGCATTGGGCGCCTGCTGAGGAGCCTGACCCTGCGGCGGCTGCGGGTTCTGCGGCGGAGGAGGGACGTTGGTCATGGGCTACTTTCTCTGTTGCGGGCGGGCGGTACCACGCAGGGCTGCACTGCACAAGCCGCGGGCAGGCGCGGCAGGCTGCCATTTGCAAACCCATCCGCCAAATAAGAGAATAGTCAGTACATTTTTGCACGCTCTGGCAAAGGAAATGGATCGTTCTTCTCTGCGTCCCCCCTTGCGCCCGCTCGTAGGGGTCACGGCCTGTCTCAAGGAAAACGGCCGCGGCGGCTGGCATCACACGGTTGGCGACAAGTATGTCCGGGCCGCGATCCAGGCGGTCGGCGCCCTGCCGGTCCTGATTCCCGCGGTTGGCTCTGAATTCGGCGAGGATGCCGCGGCCATGACCGAAGCGCTCGACAGGCTCCTCGATTCCCTGGACGGCGTGCTGCTGACCGGCAGCCCGTCCAATGTCGAGCCGTACCACTATGGCGGTGAGCAGAGCCGGCAAGGCACGGCGCACGATCCGGCGCGCGATGCCACCACGCTTCCCCTGATCCGGCACTCCCTCGACCGCGGCGTGCCGCTGTTCGCGATCTGCCGCGGCCTGCAGGAGGTGAACGTGGCGCTGGGCGGCACGCTGCACCAGCTCGTGCACGAGGTCGAAGGCCGCCGCGACCATCGCTCGCCCAAGTCGTCCGACATCGACGTCAACTACGGGCCGGCGCACGACATCGAGATCGTCGAAGGCGGTCTGCTGCATCGCCTCGTGGGCGATCGCCGCGTGCAGGTGAATTCGCTGCATGCCCAGGGCGTCGATCGACTGGCGCCGCGGGCGCGGTTGGAAGCCGTCGCCGAGGACGGCCAGGTCGAGGCCTTCAGCGTCCCCGATGCGCCGGGCTTCGCGCTGGCCCTGCAATGGCACCCCGAGCATCGGGCACTCGAGAACCCGGTGTCGAAAAAGCTATTCGACGCCTTCGCCGCCGCCTGCCGCTCGCGTGCTGCGGCGCGGCTCGTGCCGCCAATGCGCGCCGCCGCGGAGTAGCACGATGTCCCAGTCGGCCACCCGCAACAATGCGCGCCGCGATTTCTACGAGCGCATCGGTGGCCTGTCGATGGCGCCGCTCTGGGAGTCGCTGCACCAACTCGTGCCGCCGCAGCCCGCGCCCAAGTACCAGGCGGCCCACTGGGACTACGACAAGGTGCGGCCGTACCTGATGGAATCGGGCTCGCTGATCACCGCCAAGGAGGCGGTGCGGCGCGTGCTGATCCTGGAGAATCCCGCGATGCAGGGCAGCGCCTGCATCACGCCGTCGCTCTATGCCGGCCTGCAGCTCATCCTGCCCGGCGAGGTGGCGCCCAGCCACCGCCATACGCAGTCGGCGCTGCGCTTCATCGTCGAGGGCGAGGGCGCCTATACCGCCGTCGACGGCGAGCGCACCATCATGCGCGAGGGCGACTTCGTCATCACGCCGACCTGGACCTGGCACGACCACGGCAACGAGTCCAAGCAGCCGATGGTGTGGCTGGACGGCCTCGACATCCCACTAGTGGCGATGTTCAACGCGGGCTTCGCCGAGAACGGCGAGAGCGATGAGCAGACCGTGACCGCGCCCGAGGGCACGTCGGACGCCAAATACGCCAGCGGTCTGCTGCCGGTCGACTGGAAGCCTTCGCGCCAGACCTCGCCGATCTTCAACTATCCCTATGCGCGCACGCGCGAGGCATTGGCCGGTCTCGCCAAGGCCGGCGCCTCCGATCCCTGCCACGGCTACAAGCTGCGCTATGTGAATCCGGCGAACGGCGGCGCGCCGATCGCCACCATGGGCACGTTCATGCAGCTCCTGCCCAAGGGCTTCAGGACCGCGCCTTATCGCTGCACCGACGGCACCGTGTTCTCGGTGGTCGAAGGCACGGGGGAGAGCGTGATCGGCGACAAGGTCTTCCGCTGGAAGAAGCGCGACCATTTCGTCGTGCCGAGCTGGGCCAAGGTCGAGCACCGCGCCGATGACGAGGCGGTGCTGTTCTCCTTCTCCGACCGACCGGTGCAGGAGAAGCTCGACCTGTGGCGCGAGGATCGCGGCGGGCGCTAACGCCGATCTCCCGTGCCTGTAAGCCGGCAGTAACCGCGCCTCCCTGTATCAGCCACGATGTGCCGGCAGTTACGGCCGGAGCGAAGGCCGGGGAGGCTCCCATGTTGCACATCTTGACGATCGGCGCGTTGGCGATCGGGGTTCTCGGCGGGACATTGATGCCCGCCGCTGCCGAGCAGGCGTCTGATACCTGCAGTGACGCCAAGACCATTGAGATCCAGCCGATCGGCGGCTGGCAAGTTGGCTCGGAACAAGTCAGCTCGGAAGAAGACGGCGCCCCCGTGGATGGCGCGCTGGTCCTCGCACGAGCAGGCCAGGACGCCGTCCTGATGATGGCATGTCACGCCGGCAAGGCGGGCTATGCGCTGTTCGACGAGACCATGAGGTTGCCGTCGGGGCAGCCCGTCGAGCTCGACATCCGGATCGACCAGCGCCCGATGGTGCAGGTGAGCGGCAAGGCGACTGGCAAGGATGGCCAGATCGACCTTATGGCCGGCGCGGCGCTCGTCGATACGCTGTCGAACGCCAAGTCCTTCGCAATCACGCTGCGCTCCGGCCGGGTGACGAAAGTCTACACCTTCGCCATGGCTCAGGACCCCGAGGCCCTGGTCGCCTGGTGCCGCCTGTGCGGGATCAAGCGCTGATAGGCGCTACTTCGACACCGCGATATCGATCAGCCTTCCGTTCATGCCCTTCACGGCGCCGACCTGGGTCGCTTTGCCGGTGGCGAGATCGATCGTATAGAGCGTGCTGCCCGCGATCAGATACGCCGTGTTCTTGCCTTCGGCCTCGTTGTCGATGTCCATGACGGCGTCGCCGAGGTTGGGCACGCCGACGGCGCCGCGCGTCTTCAGCACGCCGTCGTTGGGCGGGCTCTGCAGCACCAGCGCGCCGGTGCCGCCATCGACATGGAACAGCTCGGTGCTCTTGGCGCCCTTGCTCGAGTTGGTATAGGCGCCCGCCGCCACCATAGGCTTCTTGCCGTTGTTGGCGTCGGCTGCGTCGTAGTTCAACGGCTTGTCGACCGTGGTGACGCCGTCGTCGACGTTGATGCGCAGGCTCTGGCCGTCGGCACCGATGACGCGCAGCCGATCGGCGGCCGGATTGAAGTCGACGACCGGGCGCGGTCCCAGCGCCACCTTCTGGGACAGGGTGCTGCCGGGCGTGGCCTTGCCGCTTGCATGGTCGATGACGACGAGCTGGCCGGCCGCGGTCAGGCCGTAGAGCTTGCCGTCGGCCGGGCGCACGTCGATACCGACGACCTGGTCGGCGCCCGTGATCACCGTTGGCGGCGATGCGGCCATGGTGCTGGTGTCGATCTTGACCAGCTTGTTGTCGGCGGTGAGGCCGACCAGGGTCGCGGCCTTGGCGGTCGCGGCGCTCGTGGAGAGGGCCAGCAGCGACACACTGACGAGATATCCGAGCCTTTTCCTGGAAGCCATCGATCTCCTCCTCCTGCTGAAGCGTCCTGTCTTAGACGCGGAGAGATCGCATTCCGGATGAGTCGCCTCACGCGCTCGTGAAGCTGTCGATCGCGCGTTGCGTCGCCAGCGACAGATGCAGGGCTTCGATGGCGCGATCGGCGTCGAGCAGCGCCGGATCGGCGCGGCCTTTGATGCAGTCGATGAAATGCTGCAGCTCGACCTCGTAAGGGTTGCGGTTGGCAACCGGCACGGGACGGGCGGGCGCAGTGCCGGCGGTGATGGTGAAGCTGCTCTTCGGCGGGATCTCGCTGAAAATGGTGAGATGCGCGAAGGCCGCTCGCTCGAACAGGGCGCGGAAGCCAACGGTGAAGGGTGAGGCGGGTGGCATCAGCCCGCTGGCGATGATGGTCGCGTGACGGCCGCCCGGATAGCTCAGCAACGCTGAGATCTCGCCCGGCCGACCATCCGGCGTGCGCGCCGCGCTGGCCGAAAGGTTTTGCGGCTCGCCCATCAACCAATGGACGAAATCGAAGTCGAACGTCATCAGCTCGGTCGACGGATCGCCGTAGTGCGCCTTGCGGCCGGGTGCATCGGCATGCAGGTAGGAGCCCAGCCGCCACGTCGCGATGCTGAGCAGCCGTCCGTGTTCACCCGAGCGCGCTGCCGCCTCGACGTGCCCATAGGCGGCTACCGAACGCATGAGCAGGCCGACCTGCAACAGTCGCCGGGCGCGGTGGGCGGCGTCGCGCATGCGCTGCGCCTGGCCGAGGTTCAGCGCCAAGGGGCTTTCGCAAAAGACGTGCATGCCGTGCTCGAGAGCCGAAACCACGACGTCATGATGAACGGCGCTCGGCAGGCAGACGTCGATGGCGTCGATATCGTCGCGCTGGATCAATGCGTCCGCGTCGGTGAAGGGCCGCGCCTTGCAGATACCGGCGACGGCCGCGGCGCGCGCCGGGTCGCGCGAGAACACGCCCGCCACGGACACCTCGGGCATGTTGGCGTAGGCCGCGGCATGGACGGTCCCCATGCTGCCGGCACCCAGGATGGCGATGCGAACCTCAGCCAAGCCAGCCAGCCTCCTTTACCTGGTCGCGGAATGTCTTGCTGACCGGCACGCGCAGGCCGTTGCGCAACACCAGCATGGGCCGACGCGCATCGCGCTCGGCCGAGGCGACCGCGCCCTCGGCGACCCACCAGGAGCGATGCACCTGCCGTCCGCTCGACGGTCCGAGCTCGGCCAGCGCATCGCGCAGCCGCAGCAGGATGAGGTCGCTGCCGAGCGCGGTGTGGATACGCAGGTAGTGGTCTTCCATTTCCAGGGCCAGCAGGTCACGGCCCAGCGCCGGCGGCACGCGGCGGAAGAAGTCGGGCGGGACGTCCTTCGGCGCATCGGCCGTCAGAATCTCCGCGATGCGCGCCCGCTCGCTGTCGGCCGCAGCGTGCAGGCGTCGCTCCATGAACAAGCCGATCAGCACCGAAATCACGATCGTCAGGAACGCGACCTGCGGATAGATCTCCCACGCTGCGCGAAATGGCGTCGGCCGGACCAGCCAGCTGTTCAGGACGATGATTTCCAGGGTGCCGGGGATGGCTGCCAGTGCGCCGGCCAGGGCCATGCGCACCAGAAGCGGCCAGCGCTGGGTGACCTCGAAGCTCGCCAGCAAGGCGCCGAAGATCAGAACCTGCGCCCAGATCAGCACACCGGTCACAGTGAAGTAGACCAGCCGCACGCCGAGCCCCGTCCCGTAATAGGTCCCGAACGGGCCGGTCACCCCCATGACGATCGCCAGGCCCACGACCCAGGGAAACTGCTGGGGGATCGACCGGAAGTAGTTCGACTCGCGCATCGTGAAATGATGATCCCGACAGTTCGCGAAAAACGCCAGCTTTTCCGCGCAACAGCGATGGCACGAGGCGATGGCGCCCGCGATGGTAGGTCATGCCATCCGTTTACCAGATCGTCGTGAACACCCCGCTGTGGGTCTGGCCTCTCATGCTGTTCGTGCTGTGGCTGGGCTGGCGTGGACTGCAGCCGCGTATCATGCCGCCGGCCCGGCTCGCCATCCTGCCGCTGGTCAGTGTCGTGACGTCCATCACCGGCATCGCACAGTCGCCGCAGCCGGCGATTGCCGCCGCCGGCTGGGCTGCCGCCCTGCTGATCGCGTTGCCGTTCGGCTGGGCCATCGGCACGCGCCGCGCCGTACGCCTGCGCCCCGAGGACGGCCGGTTGGAACTCGCTGGCGGTTGGTTCGCCCTGGGCTTTGGCATCTCGATCTTCGTCGTGCGCTATGCCCTGGGTGTGCTGTCCAGTGTCATGCCGCAGCTGCGGGCCGAGCCGCTCTGGATCGTCCTGTCAGGCAGCGTTGGCGGCGTCGTCACCGGAATCGGATTGGGCTGGCTCGCCAACCTGCTGTTCCGTGCCTTTCGCCGCGTCGAAGCGAGCGGCTAGCCATGCGCCGCGTGGTCCTTCTGCTGCTGGTTTTCGCGACGAGCCTGGCGGCGCTGGCTCAGCAGCGCTTCGACTTCAAGGTGCGCGAGGACATGTTCGCCGGCATTGACGGCGACAAGGAAGCCTTCGACCGCGCCATGAAGCTGATCGACGATACGCTGGCCAAGCAGCCGGATCATGCCGAGGCGTTGGTCTGGCGCGGCGATGGCCGGGTGTTTATGGCGGGCCAGGCGTTCCAGCGTGGCGACATCGCCGCGGGCCGGAAGCTTTACGCAGAGGGTCTGGCCGATATGGATCGTGCTGTGGCGCTGGCGCCCAACGACATCGCCGTGCGCGTGCCGCGAGCGGCGGGCTTGTTGCCCACGGCGCGGGCCGTGCGTCGCGCCGATCGCGCCGAAGCCGATCGATTGACCAGAATCGCCATCGGCGACTTCGAGTTCGTGCTAGAGGCGAGCCAACCGTTCTGGAGCCGCATGAGCGAGCATGGCCGCGGCGAGGTGCTGGGCGCACTGGCCGACGGCTGGCTGGCGCTCGACGACAGCGCCAAGGGCAGTGTCTTCCTCGATCGCATGATCGCCGAGCTGCCGGGCACGCCCTACGCGAAGAACGCCGCCAGCAGGCGAGCCGATCCGGGGGCGCGAACGCCGCTCACCTGTCTTGGCTGTCATTGAACGCTCAGCGCTGCAGGAAGACCAGGCCGTCCCAATCGCCGAGGTTGCGCGATACGCCGCCCAGCGTGCGGCCGTTCTCGCCGACCACCAGCCGGTAGCGGTCGGTGAAGATGACGTCGTTGGGGTCGTCCTTGCGCGTTCCGGCGAGGCTCACCGTGCCGGCCGCGCTGTCGACTTTGCCTGAGACGAATTCCGTGGCGCTCATGTCGAGCTTGCGCTGCTCCTCCGGAAAGGGCGAGCGCTTCAGCGTCCAGATGAACTGGCCCTCCGCAGCGCCGTCGGCCGCGACCTTCAGGCTGAGGGTCGCGGTGAAGAGATAGCCCGACGGCGAAGTCCATTGACCTTGCCACTGGCCGCTCAAGTCGTTGGGCGGCAGCGGCGGCCTGGTCTGGGCGAAAGCGGCGAGCGACAGGGTGATCAATGCCGCGAGCGCAAGGGCGAGCCGCAACGTCAGGCGACCCGCTTCTTCTGCGCCGCCACCGATCCCGCGCACTGGTCGACCGGCAGCGGCCGCAGCTGCAGATCGTAGGCGTCGGCGAACTCGGCCTGCCAGGTCGTGCCGCTCTTGCGATAGAGATAGACGAACAGCACGCAGGCGTCCGACTGGTAGCGCAGCGCGCGGGCGGGATCGTCCTTGCGGTCGAGGACACCGGTGCCCAGCAGGGTGACGAGCTGTGTCTCGCTGAGACCCTTGATGCGATCGAGCGGGATCGGCGAGCCCGCATTGCGCGAGCTGAACACGCCTTTCTCGCCGCCGGCCAATGAGTATTGCGGCGGGCTGTCGCTGTTGCAGCCCGTGACCAGTAGCAGGGCCCCAAAGGCCCCTATCCCCCGTCTCATGCCGCCAATTTAGCGCGGCGACGCCGGTGGATTAAAGGGCCGGCCCGGCAGGCTGGGCGGCTTGAGCGTTTGTGCCACATGCACCATGGCCGCCACGCCCAGCACCGGCACGATCAGGTTCAGGATCGGAATGGTGCCCAGAAAGACGATGACGATGCCGGTCAGCCACAGCACGCCCGTATTGGCCCGCCGCCAGGCTCTTACTTCGGCCGGGTCCAGGCGGCGCAGCGCCACCAGCTCGTAGTACATGCGCCCTGTGAGCCAGCCGTTGACGGCGTAAAACAGCACCGCCCCCAGGCCGGCGATGAAGATCGCCGCAATATAGAGGGGCAGCATCACGAGGTTCAGGGCCACCACGGCCACCAGGAACACCACGCCCGTCCAGATGCCGGTCCAGATCGGGATGCCGCGCGCCTTGCCGAGCTGCGGGTAGTGCCGGGCTTCGACGATGTCGGCGATATACTCCAGGAAGATCGAGATCACGATGCCGAAGCTCGCCGGGAACAGCATCAGCGCCAGCACGATCACACCGGCGCCGCTCGCCCAGACGATGACGTCGTTGACCCACTTCCATTCGAAGTTGGCGAAGGACTTCAGCCCCCACCACGCCAGCACGGCGATGCCGATCTGAAGCACGAGGCTGAGCAGCAGCGACCACCAGATGAAGACACGCAGCTTGGGATCGCCGAGCTGCTGCACCGCCAGTTCGAAGGCGCGGATCATGTCAGCGCTCTCCTTCCTCTCCCGTCATACGGGGGAGGGTAGGGAGGGGGAAGGCAACACAGGTGATGTCAGGCAAGGCCATGATCTGAAATCTTCAATAGCACGACTGCGGCTCGCCCCCTCCCTTACCCAAGGCGCTTTTGGCCGCGAGCGGCCAAAACGCCATCCCGTATGACGGGGGAGGGGCGGAGCCGTGTCGTCTTTAAGACCTACTGCGCCCCCACCACCCCTGCCGCCTTCAGCTCGCCGATCTCCTTGGCCGAGAAGCCGCGCTGGCTCAGGATCTCGTCGGTGTGCTGGCCGCGCTTGGCGGCCGGGCCCTTGATGCTCTCCTTGGTGCGCGAGAAGCGTGGCGCGGGGGCGGGCTGGGGGAAGCCCGAGACGTCGACATAGGCGCCGCGCGCCTTGGCGTGCGCATGCTGCGAGGCCTCCTTCATGGTGAGCACCGGCGCGAAGCAGATGTCAGTGCCTTCCATGATCGCGCACCACTCATCGCGCGTCTTGGTGCGGAAGATGCCGGCCAGCCTGCTCTTGAGCTGGGCCCACGCCTTGCGGTCCATCTGCGCCGGCAGGCTCTCGCCCTGCAGGCCGGTCTTCTCCAGGAGCTCGGCATAGAACTGCGGCTCGATCGAGCCGATGCAGACGAACTTGCCGTCCTTCGTCTCGTAGGTGCCGTAGAAGTGCGCGCCGCCGTCCAGCATGTTGGTCTCGCGGTCGCTGTCGTTCCACAAACCTGCACCCGCCATGCCGTAGATGCCGCCCAGCAGCAGCGCCGCGCCATCGACCATGGCCGCGTCGATCACCTGGCCCTTGCCCGAGCGCTGTGCCTCCAGAAGGCCACAGACCATGCCGAAGGCCAGAAGCATGCCGCCGCCGCCGAAGTCGCCGACCAGGTTGAGCGGCGGCGTCGGCTTGTCCTTGACGCCGATCGCATGCAGGGCGCCGGTCAGTGCGATGTAGTTGATGTCGTGGCCGGCCGCCTTGGCGAGCGGGCCTTCCTGTCCCCAACCGGTCATGCGGCCATAGACCAGCTTCGGATTGCGCGCGAGGCAGACGTCCGGTCCCAGGCCCAGCCGCTCGGCGACGCCTGGGCGGAACGGCTCGGTGATGCCGTCGGCCTTCTCGATCAGCCGCAGCACGACCTCGACGCCTTCCTTCTTCTGCAGGTCGACGGAGACCGAGCGGCTGGGCCTGGGACCGGACGTCTGCCTCGCGCGCAATCCGAAGCTGGTCTATGGCCGCATGACCGGTTGGGGACAGGAAGGCCCGCTCGCCAAGGCGGCCGGCCACGACAT
>Ga0075369_10000216_pt1 | contig 17002 bp, 17 predicted proteins | sample EndMethybrTD3034_FD_71400 | JGI IMG/M metagenome (GOLD analysis project Ga0075369, IMG submission 71400) | Populus endosphere microbial communities from Tennessee, USA - Endosphere MetaG P. TD hybrid TD303-4 | ecosystem: Host-associated > Plants > Roots > Endosphere | place: USA: Tennessee...
AATATTTTAAAATTCGTTAATTTCATTTATATAATTAAATTTTTCAATCTAAAAATTAAATTAATCCTTAGATTGAAAAACATAAATAACTCCTTTTTTCAAAATGTTATAAGCATAATTAGGGGTTTTGAACACGCATTAGAGACCATTAAAAAAATATTTTTAGTTAAAGCTTAAGATTCGTCTGCTAAAATAAATAAATAGTTTCAATAAATTCATGAAACTGAGTCTATTGTTTAACTTACTTAATATTTTCCAGGAGATATTATGTACAAAAAAGAAAAAAAGAGCACGTCAGAAGAAAAAACCGATGACATAGTCGAGTTAAGAAGTAAGTCTAAATCCCTTCAGATTGATATTAAGACAAAGTCTGAAAAATATAATAGCGATGGTGGCACTCCCAATTTGGAATTTAAATTAAGTTTAGATCCAAAACAATTTAGTATAGAAAGCCATGGAATGCCAACACACGGAACACAAGCCCAGGTTAATTTCGCATGGATAAAGACAGACAGTCAAAATACAATAGATATTGTCAAAAAAAAAGAAAAATATCCAGGAGATTCCTCTTTAAATAATGAAGTTGAAAAGAGTCTAAGTATTAAAAAACATGTAGATTATGAGAAAATAAAAAATCATCTGTGCTTACCTTTTCATACCGAAAATCGGCATTCGGGACAAGAAATTTATCTAAGACTTAAAAAAAATGGTGATTTAGAAAATTACCGCAATTTTATTAAAGATAATTCTTTGGAAGCATCAACTTATCTTTTTCATCAAACAAGAAGTATCGTTAAAACACTAAATTTTTTACACAATGGAGATTTTTTAGATGAAAAAGAAAAAAAGCACAAAGGTATTATTCATGGCGATATAAAACCTGATAATATTCTCATAGATAAGAATGGCAATCTTTCATTATCAGATTTTGGCTGCGCGCGTTACACTGAAGAACCTATTGAACAACCTGGCCTGGTGACTTATCTTTCACCAGAATTACTTAAAATATATACGAATATGGATGAGATACTCAGCAGCGACCCGGGTAAATCTGATATTTGGTCGTTAGGAGTGACTTTGAAATCCGTGTTAACAGGAACATGCCCTATAGAATCTCATAATCAAGCAGCAATAGACGCTATGAATTCTATGTCTAGAAAGACTAATGGTTATTTTATAAGAGAAATTAAACCGACGCCAGTAGCAAACCAGGAAGTTTATACTGAAGAGTTAGCAGAGTGGGTAGCAGACCTAAAGTTAGACTGGGAGATAGAACAAGAGCCTTTGCAAATTAAAGAATTTAGAACAAAAGTCGATGCATATCTCCAATCTGAGACTTGCAAAAACCTTGAAAGTAAAAAAATTATCGAAAACCTTTGTCAAAATTTATCTCATGCTAAAATAGATAAGAGTGTCGTTCTTGGCCATTTAACATCAAGCATGTTATTACCTGAAGAACAACGTCCCACGGCTAAAAACTTAAGTGAAACAATGGATAAGCTAGCGCATTATTTTCCTTATGACCCAAAAAAAAATTTTGAGTTTGTAAAAAAAATGATAGTGGAGAAAGATGTTTCATCTTTGACTTGCCAGAAAGAAAATAAATACTCACAAACACAAGAAAATCTTATATTATCTTCTAAGCGAGAAGCGCATAAAGAATTACTAGACCAAACTAGTAGAAATGGAACCATAAATAAAGTAAAAACAAAAGTAGAGAATAATCAATCGACACAAACACAGGTAACTCCTAAACTATCTTCTAATCGAGCAACACATAAAGAATTATTAGACAAAGCACAAGGAGTAACATCTGTATCGAGTTTTTTATACTCACATACTACACAAAAAAACAAAACAGAAAAAAATAAATTCGAAATGGATAAGAAAAATCCAATAATGACAATAAAAAAAAATACTAAGCAATAAATATTGCTTTTCACCTTAGTAGGAGACTACTTATGCCTAATTCAAACAATCAAGACCAAGCTATAAATTTTTCTGCAAGTCATGACCAAGTAAGCATACTAGCTGATATGGCTTCGAAATATAAAGAACTACATAGAATTATACCGAAATTAGAAAACTTAGAGAATCCTCCGAGCAATTTTAAAAAACTTTTGCCTGAAGAATTGCAGCAACTTTCTGAAGAATTAAAGAAACAATACAATGAGTTGGATGAAACGAAAAAAGAAATAAGTAATTTGGTAAAATATGCTAGACAAATAGTTAGTGACCTGCAGGAATGCGCTAAAAAATTCAGCGCTATTCACCCACATACTCCTAATGAAAAATTAAAACACGCTACGTTATTATTAGCTAATAATAAACCTTTAACTGCAAATGAAAAATATAGGTTTAAGGAAATAGAAGACGCTTTAAGTAACACTTGCATTATTAAATCTGCTGGTGATGAAACCGTAAAATTTCAACTCGGTATTCTTGGCTATGCAAGAGATAGTAACAAGATCACTGAGTCTGAATTTAATTACTTAGTTGTACCACGATTAAAAGACAACAACTTATTAGATTCTTATAGACTACGAGTAGAAAAGGATATGATTCTTAAGCGAACTCCATTAGAAATATGCCAAGCCCTAGACAAAGACCTCTCTAACGATGATGATTATGCAGCTTCTAAAAATCTCTTCGAACATCGTCTAAATGGGATAAACTATGAATTAAGCTTACACAATTGCAATAGTCAATCGCCTAGAGATGTGGCCCAACTTAAGCAAGAATTGGAAATGCTCGCCCAGGACAGTACCCACGCATCGATTCAAAATTTCGAAAACCTTCCTTATCCAGAAGCACCCACTGACTCTTTTGAATTGAACTCAGAACAACCTTCTAATGAACGTCCAATAAATATAAATCATACTGAAGAATACAAAGAAAAATCAGAATTTGTGTCAATTATGGAAAAACTCATTCCAGAAAAGAAAAAAAATGTAATACTCATAGACACAGTCCAGCCCATATCTCTTGAAACAATTATGCAGGCCAGTTTGGAAAGATCAAGTTTACAGTCGGAAAATGAAATATTTAAGCTTAATTATAAAACCATAAATAAAATACATGAAGCTTCTACGTTAGCACTTCATAAGATACAAGAACAATTTACAAAATCATATTCAACAGATGGATCTGATATTTATAAAGAGATGATGCGTAGTGGTGATGCTTCTAATAAAGACCGTGCTGAAAACTTGAAAAAAACAGAACCTTGCAAATTGACTGGTGAAAAATTGGTCAATGAATATTATAGGTTTGGAAAAGGTTATTTAGAAGATAAAATAAAAAAAATAGAAGAACAGAAAAATACTTTAGAATATAATAAAAAAAATAAATTTGCTGAATTTGATAAAAGTAGACAGCAATACCGCGATTTAAATACTCATGAAATAAGAAATAAACGCGAACAAATCTATATAACTCAGAAAAAAAAATTAGATACAGAACTTGAGGTACTAAAGAAGCAACAAGCCTTATGGTTGGGCAAGAAAACATTTACCCGATGTGTAGAAAAAAACGGAAAAATTAAGCAAGAAGAAATACCCTTTCCAGAAAAAGAATTACAATCTAGAGATTATGTTTTAAATTTTAATCCTAACCTTGCATCCGAAGGTAAAACAAGCAATGTTTATCAGGATGGTGTGTATCTGGTATCAAATAAAAAAGCTGAATCAAGCAATATCCCTCAAATTTCAAGTCGTCGAGCCCCATATAAAAATTGTATATCGGGGCTAACCGCACCCTCATCCAATTTATATAATATATCAAATAAAAAACAAGAAAATCATAAACAGGCTGTGGGTATGACATTGAAATCATAACTGCAAAATCTTTTTTGTAAACACAAGCGGGAAAAGATAACTAGCGGGAGATAAAGCGTAGTCGTAGTGGAGCGGCAAATATCAAAAATTCAAGTGCAATGAGTATACTAGGTGTAAAATTATCCAGGCATACACACCCGCCATTAAATCATCTACCATGACACCTAGTCCACCCGGCATTTTTCGATCTATCCAAGCGATAGGCCAAGGTTTCACAATATCAAACAACCGAAATAAAACAAAACCAATCGCAATCCATAACCAACCTTTTGGAGCGGCAAACATAGTCAACCCAAATCCACATATTTCATCCCAAACTATTCCTGAATAATCATGAACGCCAATCCCTCGTTCAGTCACATCACAAATCCAAACACCCATCAGAGTGGCAAATAACAAAATCAATCCGTAGTTAACTAACGAAAAAGATTGTATTAAATAATACAATGGAATAGCCACTAAGGTTCCACAAGTTCCTGGCGCAAAAGGAGATAATCCAGCACCAAAACCAAAAGCGATTAAGTAAATAGGATGGCTAAACACCTTGCGGACTAGATCCTTTTGCATAATTTGTCTCATAACATTCTATAGAAAAAACGATTATATACTGACAAGAAGCTAAGACGCGAACACATATTATCTAAATACTTTTCAAATAAAATGCTGATATCCTAATTTATCTATATTGAAAACTGATCCTTTTTTATCCAGCAAAATTAAACTTGGCTCTTTTTTAATACTTCCTATACAGGTATAGGGTGTATTTAATGCGAGTAAATGTATTTGCAATTCTCTTTCATGCGACTCAGGCACAGTAAAACATAGCTCATAATCATCTCCAGAATTTAAAGCCAATTGCCATGCCTTGTCAGATGGCAAAGCTCGCAGACTCTCCGATAAAGGAAGTTTTTCTAATTGAAGCAGCGCACCTACTTGATTCATCGATAAAATATGATTCAAATCAGCGGCTAGTCCATCTGAAACATCAATAGCACTACTTGCAATATCACGTAATGCATGGCCTATCTCGACGCGGGGAACAGGTCGATTTAAACGTTGCATGGCAAAAAAAATCTGAGAAGATGATAATCCAAAACAATTTTTTTTATGGATTGATTCGAGGGCCAAACCTGCATCACCTAAAGTTCCTGTCACATAAATGCGATCACCTACTTTTGCACCGACACGGCCTAAAGCTTTACCTGGTGGAATAAACCCCAACACTTGAAACGTAATGGTTAAAGGTCCTTGTGTTATATCTCCTCCCACCAGTTGCAATTGAAAATCTTGCATCAAAGGAAAAAAACCTTCAGTAAATTTTTTGAGCCAGATTTCATTGGTGTTAGGTAATGTCAGTGCCAGTAATGCCCATGCAGGCTCAGCACCCATTGCAGCAAGATCACTTAAATTAACTGCTAATGCTTTATATCCAATATCCCCAGGTGAAGTATTTTCAGGAAAATGTCGACCGGATACTAATGTGTCGGTACTCACTACCAATTGTTGATCAAATGGCACTTGCAATATAGCAGCATCGTCGCCTATGCCTAAAATAACATCTTTACGATGTTTCGTTGGTGAATTAAAAAAACGTTGAATTAAATCAAATTCATTTAATGACATAAGAGATTAGAAATTATTGATCCTTGTATACTTTCGCACTTGAATTTTTATGTTGCCGCCTCATACCTAATTTGCAATCCACTTGCATCACATTTTGCTCGCTTTATTCTTGCGATGTCTTCCCCAAAATCCCTTTACTGTGAGTGTATTCCAAAGAACGATTTTTTTTTGCTAGAAGGTTTAAAATACCATTTATATATTTATAACTATCGGTGGCACCAAACATCTTAGCTAATTCGATAGACTCGTTTATTACAACTTTATAAGGGACTTCTGGGCATTCAAGCATTTCATAAGTACCCAATCTCAAAATAGCCAACTCTACTAATCCTAATTCTTTAAGTGGACGGTCTAAAAATGCTTGTAAATGATTATCTAACGACTCTTGATCCTTTAAAACTCCTTGAACTAGCAAAAGGAAATAAGCAGTATCCACACTCACCATTTCCTCTTGAGCCAAAAATTTTTCTTGAATACCAGAAAATTTTTCTCGGGTTAAATGCCATTGATAAATGGCTTGCATAGCAAAACGACGTGCGCGTTGTTTTGCCTTAAAATTATTTTTTTTCGATTTCAGTATCATGAGTTTGTTTTTTATTCGCAGAAATATCTTGTTTTAATTGTTCAATCGCCTGATTAAATGCTTGTATATCCTGAAAACTTCGATATACCGATGCAAATCGTACGTAGGCAACGGGATCTAAATCACATAGTTCTTCCATCACCCACTCACCAATTTGTCTTGAAGAAATTTCACGTTCACCTATTGCGCGTAATTTTTTTATTAAGCGCACAATAATTGCCTCAACTTGCTCGCTGGAAATAGGTCTTTTTTCTAGGGCTTTAAGCATGCCTGCTCTTAATTTTTCCTGATCAAAGGCACTCCGTGTATTATCACGTTTGACCACGCGTGGTAGTCCTAGCTCAGCTGATTCAAAACTGCTAAAACGTTCATTACATTGTAAACACTCTCGCCGACGCCGCACCTGTTGACCATCACTACTTAAACGAGAATCGATCACTTTGGTATCTGCTTCATTACAAAAAGGACAATACATCATTGTATCTCTAAAAGAACATTTCTGAACTTAGGGGAAGTATACTGGAAATTGCTGGCATAATGCCATGACTTGTTTCCTAATTTTATCTATGCACGTAGGGTCTTTTAGATTATCAAGGACATCACAAATCCAATTAGCCACGTTCCCCACCTCTTTTTCTTTTAAACCTCGAGTAGTTATAGCCGGTGTACCTATCCGTAAACCGCTAGTTACAAACGGTGAGCGTGGATCATTCGGAAGCATATTCTTATTTAAAGTAATATATGCCTTTTCCAATATCTCCTCAGCTTCTTTCCCGGTAATATCTTTTTCAATCATGTCAATTAAAAAAAGATGATTATCGGTCCCACCAGAGACGATTTTATACCCCCTTTGCAACATTACCTGAACCATTGCTTTGGCATTAGTTATCACTTGTTGCTGATAGATTTTAAAACTTGGTGCTAATGCTTCTTTTAAAGCGACTGCTTTAGCTGCAATAACATGCATCAAGGGCCCGCCTTGTTGCCCTGGAAATACCGCAGAATTTAATTTTTTTTCGATTTCAGGATTTGAGCGCGCTAAAATTAAACCTCCTCTAGGCCCGCGCAAAGTTTTATGTGTCGTCGTTGTTACTACATCCGCAATAGGAACCGGTGAAGGGTACAAACCCGCTGCCACTAACCCTGCTATATGCGCCATATCTACCAAAAAATAGGCCCCCACTTCATCGGCGATATCTCTAAAACGTTGCCAGTCCACCACTCTTGAATAAGCTGAAAAACCCGCAATAATTAATTTAGGCTTATGTTTTTTTGCCAGAAATTCTACTTCTGCATAATCAATCAATTGTGTATCGGATGTGACACCATACGCATAGGCATGATACATTTTTCCTGAAAAACTCACTTTTGCTCCATGTGTTAAGTGACCACCATGCGCTAAACTCATGCCTAACAGAGTATCCCCAGGTTGAATCAAGGCCATATAAGCCGCCGCATTCGCCTGCGAACCTGAATGGGTTTGTACATTCGCGTAATCTGCTTGAAATAATTTCTTTGCTCTAGCAATTGCCAATTGTTCTACGATGTCGACATATTCACAGCCACCGTAATAACGTTTATTGGGATAACCTTCAGCATATTTATTAGTTAAAACAGAACTTTGTGCTTGCAATACCAACGGACTGGTATAGTTCTCTGAGGCAATTAATTCCAAATGATCTTCTTGACGCTGAGCCTCTTTGCTCATTGCGGACCATAAATCAGGATCAAAGTCGCTAAGTTTTTCTCGCAGTGAATAAGACATGATGATTTAATCCCTCATTTTTTTAATGTCAAAAATTCATTATTTATTGAAAATTCTTATATTACTTTCTTTTTAACCGCTAATCAAAAGCTAGTTTTCAATTTATTATATTAGTAGAATACGTAAAATTTTAACCACATAAAACGGAGTTAATAAAAAATGTTAAAAATTGCTAATCAATTAAATCAAGCTTGGAAATAACTCCATTTCTACCCATTTATCTGCAATTAATAAATACTATGACTGGATTTATATCACCGCGCTCTGATCTGGATAGATTAATTCAGTTACGATTAGCCGAAATAGCTTTATATTTTTCAAAATTACATGGAAGAGAATTTTTTGAAAACAAATAACAGATAATAGACAATGAGCCAGAATTAACTCGGTTTATAATAATTTTTCCCATCGAAAAACGATCGAAACCAGAAATATAATCCAAGAAAAATTTCAAACTCTCTGGGTAAACTTAAATCGCTGTTTTTATTAGAAATAGAAACCTATTACTCTAAGAAAAAAATAGCTCTGCCTGATAGAATCAAGAAAAATTTTTCTTAATCAATTACAATATTGACCCAACCACATCTATTCAAACTGCTTTAACAAAAGAAATTTAAGAAACTCTGTTAATACTCAAAACCAATTATGTACCATCAAAACCAATATTCTATTCTTTGTCACTACTTAATGCAATTAAGCATCACTCAAATTGATGAATATACTAAAGGTCAAAAACCAATATGGCAAACTTATGTTCCCTAAAAAACTACTTAAAAAAATAATCGAATTTAGATCATGTAGAGTATAAAAAATCTAGCTAGTTTAGACTATTATTGCTAGTATTCCCTTTTTATAACAATTTATTGATTTTAGGTTATGTCACAACAATATATCTACACCATGCAAGCAGTGAGTAAAATCATTGCCCCTAAAAGAGAGATCCTTAAAGACATTTGGCTATCTTTTTATCCTGGAGCGAAAATTGGGGTTTTAGGGCTGAATGGCTCAGGCAAATCGACTTTACTGCGTATTTTAGCGGGAGAAGATCGGGATTTTATCGGTGAAGCACGTGCATTACCAGGAATCAAAATTGGCTATTTACCTCAAGAACCACAACTAGACCCTCTTAAAGATGTGCGTGGTAACGTGGAAGATGCGATTGTAGACACTAAAAAGCTACTGGATCGATTTAACGAAATTAGCATGAAATTTGCCGAACCCTTGAGTGAATCGGCCATGAATCAACTCTTTGAAGAACAAGGTGAGCTACAAACTCAAATTGATGCCCAAGGTGGCTGGGAATTAGAACGTAAATTAAATATAGCCGCGGATGCGCTCTGTTTACCTCCATGGGACGCACAAATTACCCAACTTTCGGGCGGCGAACGGCGTCGTGTTGCTTTGTGTCGTCTGTTATTATCTAACCCTGATATGTTGTTGCTCGATGAACCGACTAATCATTTAGATGCAGAAAGTGTAGCCTGGCTAGAACGTTATTTACATGATTATCCCGGCACTGTCATTGCAGTAACCCATGACCGCTATTTCTTAGATAATGTCGCCGGTTGGATTTTGGAACTCGATCGCGGACATGGAATCCCCTATGAAGGCAATTATTCCTCATGGCTAGAACAAAAACAAAAGCGTCTTGCTCAAGAAGGAAGACAGCAAGCCGCACATGAAAAAAGCTTAAAAGCTGAATTAGAATGGGTACGAACTAACCCAAAAGGTCGGCAAGCAAAAAGTAAAGCCCGTTTAGCGCGTTTTGAAGAATTAAGTTCTCAAGAATTTCAAAAAAGAGCCGAAACCCAGGAACTCTATATCCCACCCGGAATACGCCTAGGTGATTCGGTGTTGGAATTTGATCAACTGACCAAAGGCTTCCATGGACGCTTATTAATCAATAATTTTAGCTTTACAGTGCCAAAAGGTGCCATCATAGGAATTATTGGTCCAAATGGTGCTGGGAAATCCACTTTATTTAAATTGATTATGCAACAAGAACAGCCTGATAGTGGAAAAATACATCAAGGCGCTTCTGTACAACTGGCTTATATTGATCAAAGTCGGGATTCACTGAATCCCGATCATACTGTGTGGCAAGAAATATCGGAAGGATTGGATATTATGACAATTAATCAATTCCAAATGCCTTCTCGATCCTATGTAAGCCGCTTCAATTTTAAAGGGTCTGATCAACAAAAACTAGTAAAAAACTTATCGGGTGGCGAACGTAATCGCGTCCACTTAGCCAAATTATTACGTGCTGGTGGCAACGTTTTACTCCTTGATGAACCCACCAATGATTTGGATGTAGAAACTTTACGTGCACTAGAAGAAGCATTGTTAAGTTTTCCCGGTTGCGCAATGGTGATTTCACATGATCGCTGGTTTTTAGATCGAATAGCAACACATATTATCGCCTTTCAAGACGATCAGATTGATTGTTTTACAGGTAATTTTACCGATTATGAATTTGATCGATTAAAACGCTTAGGAATTGACGAAACTCAAGCTAAGAAAAAAATGAAATACAAGAAACTAAATGATTAAACTACATTTTTCACGCTTTTATGTCCGTCATTTTATTAAAAACTGAAAAAGAAATGCAGCAATTAGCCAAAAAATTAGCTGAGTGCTGTCCTAAGAATAAACGATTGATCATTTTTTTAAAAGGAGAGTTGGGCGCAGGAAAAACATTCTTTGTTCGTGCTTTAGTAAAAAAATTAGGCTATTCAGGCTTAGTAAAAAGTCCCACTTACACCTTAATAGAAACCTATGAGATAACCCCTTATTCTATTTTTCATCTTGACCTGTATCGCTTACAATGCCCCAATGAAATATTTGAAATGGGCCTTTGTGATGAATTTGACCAACCTGCTATATGGTTAATAGAATGGCCTGAACGTGCTTTAGAATTTTTACCAAAGCCCGATATTATTTGTCATATTAATTTAATGGAAATGAATAGACAAATAATATTCCATGCCGAAACCTTTCAAGGCATACAAACCTTAGCCTTGTTCAAACCATCTTTAAATACGCTTTTTTAACAAGGGAGTCATTGACTTTATACCCAATCTTTGCAACCGTTCTTTAAAGTGAATCTTATTAAGGACTAGTCTCCTCTATGTCTTTTACTTATACTCAAGCTATGCTAAAGGATTTGCATCCAACTATTCTTATTCCTGCTTACCAGCCTAACGATAATCTGGTAACGTTAATAAAATCTTTACGTGAAAGCCAATCTAAACAACGGATTATTGTTGTAGATGATGGCTCTGACTTTGATAAACAAAACATTTTTTCAAAAATTCAAGCTTTTGATATTGAGCTTCTCCGTCATGCAAAAAATAAAGGTAAAGGTCAAGCGCTTAAAACAGGATTTAAACATTGGTTAGCCACTAGCCACCCTAAAGAACTAGGCATTGTCACTGCGGATGCTGACGGCCAACATCTTCCTCAAGATATCCTACATCTCTCAGCAGTTTTTATGCAAGAACCCTCGCATCTCTATTTAGGGAAACGTACATTTAATAATACGCCTATTCCATGGCGTAGTCGGTTCGGTAATAAACTAACAAAATATATTTTGCGTTTATTTAGTAAAACTATCTTAGAAGATACACAAACTGGTTTACGTGTCATTCCACGCACCCTGTTATTACCTTTATTAAATTCAAATGCACGAGGCTATGAATTCGAGCTAGAGATGTTATTGATTGCTGAGGAACAGCAAATCAATATTCGAGAAATTCCTATAAAAACAGTCTATTTAGATGATAATCGTTCCTCACATTTTAATCCCTTAATCGATTCCATCAAAATTTATTTTGTTTTTATCCGCTTTGCCGCTATATCCTTAATTTCAGCTGCAATTGATTTTACCTTATTTTTCTTAACTTATTGGCTTAAAAAAAATATATTTTTAGCGGTATTACTAGGGCGTATTTTATCAGCTACCTTCAATTTCAAATTAAATCAACATCTCGCCTTTAAAAGCAAAAATCGCTGGTTACCCGCAGCGTTGAAATATACTGCCTTAGCCAGCTTTTTGGGACTTATTGCTTACAGCCTCATTAAATTTATCCACGATTTTGGAATAAATGTTTATAGCAGCAAAATTATTGCTGAAATTGCTTTATTTATCCTTTCATTTACTATACAACGTTTTTTTATTTTCAACAAAACTCCTGTATTGGAAATTAAATCTTAATTTTGAAATTAATTAAGATTAAAATTTAAAATAAGAAATTTGTACTAACATTTATATAATAAAAAAGGCTTATAAAACGATGTACCGCAATAAACATAAACTATCGTTAAATCTTCCTATTCATCCAGACTCTGTTGAGGAACTTGGTATAACGTTCTTGGAATCTGAAAAAATTGTACCTATTAAACAAGGAAAGTTATGCCTACCTAATGATCGGACGAATATTGCTTTTGTCCAAAAAAAAGGGAAAAAAAACAATCCATCTGAAATAAAAATTTATAAGCTTATTGCTTCTAATAAACAGTCTAAAAAAAAGCTATCCTACAACCAATTCCTAATATTAGTAACGTCTCCTCATTACTCTTGCCATTCATGTCAGGGGGAAATTTAGATTTACACCATTATTTTTTATTTGAACAACTTGAAAAAAAACATAGCAAGTTCATGGTTAATGAAACAACTATTTTTGCTATTAGAGGCATTATATCATCTGCATACAGAAACATTTATTTTTGAAAATCAGAGATTTAAAGGAATCGTTCATGCTGATATTAAATTAAGCAATATTCTAATAGACGAATTAGGCAATCTAGTTTTGGCTGATTTTGATTGTGCTTATCTTGCAAGCGAGCCTGCGCACCAGTTTGGTAGTCTACGCTATGTGGCCCCCGAACTGTTTGCTAATATGGATTTCACCAAAATCCCAATTTTAAACGTAGATAAATCGGATATTTGGTCATTAGGAATGACACTTTATCGACTATTAAATAATAAATTTCCTATTTTCTTTAATGATTTCATCTTAAATCAAAAAAAAAAATCAGTACAAATTTCTTCCAAAAAGAATTAAATAAAAATAATTCTTTCGTTCTGAAAGATAACATCAGTTGTTTTATCGATTTAAAAAAATGGGGAGAAAAATATTCCTCATCATCAATAGCCAAAAATGCTCAGGAAAGTTTAAAAATTCTTCAGGAAACTAAAGATAAAGAGCTAACTCTTTTGACGCAATGGGAAATTTTAAATCACTTATCATTAACGATGTTGACACCGGTAGAAAAACGACCTAATGCGCAAACACTATTAAATCTTTTACACGGATTGAAAAAACATTTCTGTGCAGCAAATGACGATGAATATCAGCAATTTATTACTGATTTGCTTAATCATTCTCCTTTAAAAGTAAATGCACAGGCTAAAAAAAATTTAAATCCGGTGATAGATGTCTTAAATATCAAAAATCGAATATTCAGCTAATGGTGAAAATTTGTTAAAATTACTGCCTTTCCCTATAGAAAATAACTATGTCCGATCGTATCCAACATTTAAGCTCGCATTTAGCTAATCAGATTGCTGCAGGTGAAGTCATTGAACGGCCCGCATCTATCGTAAAAGAACTAGTCGAAAATAGTCTGGATGCGGGTAGTCAGCAAATTGATATCGATATTGACAAAGGGGGTATTCAGCGTATCCGTGTCCGCGACAATGGCCATGGTATCCATAAAGATGATTTAATTTTGGCTTTAGATCGACATGCCACCAGCAAAATTCAAACGCTCAATGACCTAGAACGAATTATTACATTAGGATTCCGCGGCGAAGCCCTAGCCAGTATCTGTTCTATCGCTAGACTAAATTTAAGCTCCTCAACAGAAACAACGCAACAAGGCTGGAAAATAACCTGTGATTATCATCAGGAACATCCGTTAATTCCCACTCCTGTTGCTCATGGGAGAGGAACGACAGTAGAAATTCAAGATCTTTTCTTTAACACCCCGGCTAGACGCAAATTTTTGAAGTCGGAACAAACTGAATTTGCACATATAGAAACTTTGATAAAACGTTTAAGTCTCAGTCATTTTTCTGTAGGTTTTAATTTGCAACATAATAAACGCAATATTTATCAATTACATCCAGCCTGCGACGAGACTGAAAAACTGGAACGTATTGCAACATTGTGTAGTCGTCCCTTTATAGAAAATGCTATCTATATTGATATGCAAGGGATCGATTTGCGCTTATGGGGCTGGATTTCGTTACCCACTTTTTCACGCCGTCAAAACGATTTACAATATTTTTATGTTAATCGGCGTATGGTAAAAGACAAATTGATCAATCATGCCGTTAAACAAGCCTATCATGATGTTCTTTATAATGGTCGTCACCCGGCTTTTACATTATTTATCGAACTCGATCCTCAAGCAGTCGATGTGAATGCTCATCCTGCGAAATATGAAGTCCGTTTCCGCGAGAGTCGCTTAGTCTATGACTTTATTAAACAAAGTTTACAAAAAGCTTTAGCCGATACTCAACCTAAACCACAAATCAATCAATCAATGTCCGACACAATTGAATTATCAGCTGAATTAAATGAAAAAATCCCCAATATCTCTTCTAAGCTAACACAGCCTCAACAAACTCACTTTCCTTTACATATTGCAGCAGATTCTATGATCTATCCTACTGAAACTAATCATGCTGCGCTCTGTGTTCCATTAAAACGTGAAGAAGTTCTAGCAGAAAAAAAACCAACCCTTCAAGCCACAAAACCAACAGAAACTTTATGCAGTGATCCACCTTTAGGTTTTGCTTTAGCACAATTGCATGGCATTTATATCTTGGCTGAAAATACTCAAGGTTTAATTCTAGTTGATATTCATGCCGCACATGAACGCATCCTTTATGAACGCTTAAAACATGATATACAAAATACCGGTATAAAAACCCAACTATTATTAATTCCTATTTGTTTAAAACTATCCCAACAGGAGATCTTGCTTTTAGACGAATATTCTAATCTATTTACACAGTTCGGCTTTGAATTTGAGAGTCTGGGTCCTGAAACATTAACTATTCGACAAATACCAGAATTACTAGCGAAAAACAATATCGAGCAACTAGTGCATGATGTTTTAAGTGATTTAATTCAACACGCTAACAGCCAACGTATACCCGAAAAAATAAATGAATTACTTTCGAGCATCGCTTGTCATAGTGCTGTACGTGCTCACCGTAACATGACCATGAATGAAATGAACCAATTACTCCGTGATATGGAGCAGACTTCGCGCAGTAATCAATGCAATCACGGCCGACCAACCTGGAAACAGTGGTCTTTATCAGATATTGACCGGTTTTTTCTACGTGGACGTTAAACCTGTTATCTGTCTGATGGGCCCAACAGCATCAGGAAAAACTAATCTCGCCATCGACTTACTCACTTATTTAGAGTTTGAAATCGTTAGTGTCGATTCAGCATTGATTTATCGTGGTATGGATATTGGCACGGCCAAGCCTTCTAAGCTTATCTTAAATCAAGCACCTCATCGATTAATAGATACACATGATCCTAGCGAAATTTATTCCGCTGCAGAATTCAGAACAGATGCTATCAATGCAATTGAAGAAATTATTAATAAAGGTTGTACTCCATTATTAGTAGGAGGAACCATGCTTTACTTTCATGTCTTGCAACAAGGTATTGCGAATTTACCACCCGCTAATCAACTTGTTCGTGAACAATTAAAAAAGGAACTAAAAGATTTTGGGTTAAAGAAACTTCATGAACGTTTATCGATAGTTGATCGGATCGCCGCCCAACGCATTCATCCTAATGATCCACAACGAATCTTACGCGCTTTAGAAGTTGCTATGGTCTCTGGAAAAACCTTAACTGAACTACAATACTCCCCTACTCGCTCATCACCCTATTTTTTTATTAATATAGCATTACTTCCTGATGATAGAACTTGGTTACATGAAGCTATCACTAACCGTTTCCAAGCTATGTTAGATTTAGGCTTTGTAGAAGAAGTTGAGAAACTATTTAAACGTGACGATCTGCATGCTAATTTACCTGCTATACGCACAGTGGGTTATCGACAAATTTGGAATTATTTACTTAATAATATTTCCTATACTGAGATGCAAGACCTAACCCTTATTGCAACAAGACAACTCGCGAAACGCCAATTAACCTGGTTACGTTCTTGGCCGGAATTAAATACATTTGCCAGCAACAATAAAGAAAATGTCAAAAAAATAATCGAACTCATTAAAATCAATTTAAATAAAAAATCGAGTTAATCCTGTTTGGGGGCAGTCAAATAACTTGATACGGTCATTTTTTTAAAGCAATTAAAATAATAACCGCTACCACAGCGCTCAAAGCAAGATATAAACCGGGAATAGCAACATTGGTGGTTTTTGTTATTAAATAAATAGCTAGCAACGGCGCTGTGCCTCCAAAAATAGAATACGCCAAATTATAACTAAGCGAACCTAAAGTATAGCGTACTGCGACCGGTATTCTATCGAGTGTAAGCGCCAACAGTGGTCCTTGAAAGCTTGCTGCTAGAAATGTAAAAATTGTTTGAGCAATAATAGCCGCAAAAAAAGAACCTTGCGCAATCATCATATACAGCGGATAACTGAAACACATCAATCCAGTGGCACCTACCAACATGATAAATTTTCGTCCAAGTTTATCAGAAAGCCAACCAAAAAAAATATCCAGAAAAATAAGTAAAATCAATATTATTATATTCAGCGCATGAGCATGAATTCTCGAATGACCTAAAACATCCGTGAAATAAACAGGCATAAAAATAAAAACTAAATAAGTTATTAAAGCTGACAATAAATAAAGTCCCATGAGTTGACCAATCAAAAACTTATGTATTAAAAAAATAGTTTTTAATGGAAATTTTTCTACTAAGCATTGATGGCGTAAATGCTGAAAAGCTTGCGTTTCTGGGGTTTGTGTTCTTATATAATACGCGATTAAGCCACTAATAGCCGCTAACCAAAAAGGTAAACGCCATGCAAAACTATAAAGTAAAGATCCTTGAAAACATACGAATAAAATAAAAACAACAAAAGATCCGAATAACAAACCAATCACTGAGCTCGCCCAAATTAATTTGGGCGAGCTCAGTGATTGGTTTGTTATTCGGATCTTTTGTTGTTTTTATTTTATT
>Ga0075369_10000217_pt1 | contig 16995 bp, 13 predicted proteins | sample EndMethybrTD3034_FD_71400 | JGI IMG/M metagenome (GOLD analysis project Ga0075369, IMG submission 71400) | Populus endosphere microbial communities from Tennessee, USA - Endosphere MetaG P. TD hybrid TD303-4 | ecosystem: Host-associated > Plants > Roots > Endosphere | place: USA: Tennessee...
AGTGGACAAGTGCATGTCCCCGACGACGGCATCACCGACGCCGTCGCACTGATAGCGCGAGATCGCTACACAGCCGAGTCGGCGATCGTCATAGTCGAAAACACCGAGCTGCCATCGTCTGTCAGCCGGACAGACATGGATCCCACACGACCTACCGCAATGATCAATTTGGTCGCAGTGGAGCCGGTTGAAGTGTTGCGCCTTTCGGATTCTTCCGCCGACCATATTCGCCGCGAACTCGCACTGCTGGCCACCGCTGAGCTTGTCGGTGGCATGCAGAAGGTGCTCACCGAAACCGTGACGTTCGTCAAGAGCCGAGAGCAATTCGGACGCGCTATTGGGAGCTTTCAAGCCGTAAAACATCGGTTGGCCGACATGTATGTCGTCACCGAACAGGCGCGGGCAGCCGTGCAGCTGGCGGCGATTGAGTGTGCGCACCGCACCGATGCGGCGGCGGCCGCGGTGGCATCAATGGCACGGTGGATACCGCGTTCGGCCATCGATCTGTTCGAGAACGCCATCCACCTGCACGGGGCGATGGGCTATTCGTGGGAGGTAGATGTGCATCTTCATCTGCGCCGCGCGCTGGCCACCCGCGCTGCCCTAAACAGATCGACAGTCATTGACGATCATTCGTTTTCTTTGACCACACAGGCGGCGTGATGTCAGCGACATTCCGGGATGAATTACGTGCCTTCCTACAGGCCAACGATCCTGGCCGACCGCCGAAGGATCCCACGGAGCGACTTGGCTTTCAGCGCCGGTGGGCCGCATTGCTGGTCGACGAGGGATTCGCTGCGCCTTCATGGCCGAAAGCCTGGGGCGGTATGGATCTGACCCTCGCCGAGCAGGTGATCTACCACGAGGAATTCGCCAAGGTACGGCGCCCGGCCCACCCGGGCTCTGGCATCTTCGTCGTGGGGCCGACCATCATCAAGCATGGCACCGACGACCAACGTGAACGGTTCCTTCGTCCCGGACTGCGCGGCGACATCATCTGGGTGCAGGGCTTCTCCGAGCCCGAGGCGGGTTCGGACCTGCCCAGCCTGCGCACTCGTGCCGACAGGGACGGCGATGAATACGTCGTATCCGGTCAGAAGATCTGGATCACCAACGCCCGCAACGCCGATTGGTTGTTTGCGTTGGTGCGCACCGGGTCACGGGAGTCTCGCCAACACGGAATCAGCTACCTGTTGATCGACATGGCATCGCCGGGCGTGACGGTGCGGCCCCTGCGAGATATGACAGGCGGCTCGTCGTTCTGCGAAATCTTCCTCGATCAGGTTCGTGTCCCCGTTGCGAATCGGGTGGGTGAAGAAAATGAGGGCTGGAAAATCGCTCGCACAAGCCTCGGGCACGAGCGGTCCACGGCCGGTGTCGCGCAAGGGATGCGATATCGTCGAATCGTCGACGAATTGCAAGCGTTGGCAGCAGAACTGGGCCGCACGACGGATCCGAGAGTCCGCCAACTTCTGGCGTCAATCGAGATCGACGTGCGGCTGATCATTCTGAACAACACCCGTACTCTGAGCACCGTGCTCGCGGGCTCCGACCCCGGACCGATGTCCTCGATCGGGCGATTGATGTTCACCGAATTCGAAAAGCGCCTTCACGAATTGGCCGTCGACCTGATCGGGGCGCCCTCGATGCTTTCGCCCGCCGACCCGCACTCTGTGCAGGGGGGCCGTTGGGTCACCGGTTTCCTCGCAACACGCGCGTCCACCATCGGCGCGGGAACCGCTGAGATTCAACGCAACACGATCGCCGAGCAGGTGCTCGGCCTGCCCCGCGAAGACTCCACTCCGGTCACTATGTGAATTAGAAATCTTGCCGATACCCAGTTGATAAGGAGCACGCAATGACCCAAACGACAAGCGCAACTGCCGAGGAACGCTTCAAGGACGCGACATCTTCGGAGATAGACGACGCCGACATCGCCAAAGATCGTGCAGCGCTGGGCGTGTGGGCCGCCGCACGCACCCAGGAACTCATTTCCGTTGCGACGCCCGAGGCTATCCGCAACTTCGCCAACGGCTACGGTGATGACAACCCGCTGTACACCGATCCCGCCTATGGGCAGGACACCCGCTGGGGCGGCCAGATCGCCCCGCAGATAATGGCTGCCGTCCTTAACGCACCGCTGCGCGGCGACAAGCTACCCAAGGAGCTGCGCGGCGGAAGTTACCGGGGCATCCACGCTTTCGTCTCCGGCGGGACGTGGGACTGGTACCGGCCGGTCTACCCCGGTGACACGCTCTACAGCTTCTCAGGGCTGGAGTCCGTGGAGGAGAAGACCTCTGAGTTCGCCGGTCGCTCGATCATCCGCGTGTTGCGTGACGTCAAGATCAATCAGCGCGCCGAGGTCGTGGGCGTCTACCGCACCCTCGTCATCTACACCGAACGCAAGACGGCTCGCGAAAAGGGCAAGTACAGCGCGATCGAAGACCCGGCCTACAGCAAGGACGACATCGCCGCACTCGACGATGTCTACGCCGCGGAAAAGGTGCGCGGCGCCGACCCGAGGCACTGGGAGGACGTCGTCGTCGGCGAGGAAATGGGCAGGATGGCCAAGGGGCCGCTGACCACCACCGACATGGTGGTCTTCCATGCCGGCGGCTACGGCTTCGTACCTTACGGTCTGAAGACCAGCCGACTGGCCTGGCGGAACCGCCAGCGCATCCCCGCCTTCTACATCGACAACGAGTACGGCGTCCCTGACGTCGCGCAGCGGGTGCATTGGGATTCGGAGTGGGCCAAGGCGATCGGTAATCCGCGCGCCTACGATTACGGCGTACTGCGCGAATGCTGGATTCACCACTTCCTCACCGACTGGATGGGTGACGGCGCGTTCATCGTCCGCCAGCACGATGAGATCCGGAAGTTCAACTATCAGGGCGACATTCAGTACCTCACCGGCAAGGTCGACGGCAAGCGGTCCGAAGACGGCATGATGCTGGTCGACGTCGCCGTCGAGGTGCGCAACCAGCGCGGCGACACCACCGCGCAGGCCGACGCGACGATCAGCCTGCCCAGCCGCGAGCAGGGTGCCGCCATGCTGCCGGAGGTGCCGAAAGATCTGCAGAGAGACGCCGTGCGTATGTTCGAGCGGCATGGTGAACTGCTGAAGACAGAGCGATGACTGTCGCCGTGTCCGCCGGGATCGAGGCCGCCACAACGGGCTCCGTGTTGACCTTGACGCTCAACCGACCGGAAAAAGGAAACGCGTTGCGCCAGCAGGACTGTGCAGCCCTGATGGACAGGATCGCGGCAGCTGACAGCGACGCGGTGCGTGCGATCCTCATCCGCGCCGAAGGTCGAAACTTCTGTGCCGGCGCCGACCTGGTGTCCGCCAATGCCGGAGACACAAAGCCGCGCATCGGACATCTGACCCGTGCACTGGAAGCCGGTGCGCATGGCCTTATCTCCGCATTGTGGAATTGCCCCGTGCCCACCGTCAGTGCGGTGCAGGGTAAGGCGATGGGGTTGGGTCTGCATGTGGCGGTGGTCTGTGACTTCACTATCGCGGCCACCGATGCCAGCTTCGTCGAACCGTTCTGCAAGCGCGGATTCTCCGTCGACAGCGGCGGCTCGTTCCTTCTGCCCCGATTGATCGGCTTGCGGCGCGCCCGGCAGATGCTGTTCCGCGGAGTTCCGGTCGATGCCGCGTCAGCTCTCGAGTGGGGATTGATCGACGAAGCGGTCGAACCCGACTCGCTGGATACGGTCGCCCGGGCCTTGGCGGTTGAATTGTCTGCGGGGCCGACTTTTTCGCTTGGGCACAGCAAGGGCTTGCTCAATAACCCGCCGTTGGCGGGTCTGGACGGCGCATTGTCGCTGGAAACGAGATCAGTCGAGGCCACTGTACGCAGCGCCGACTTCAAGGAAGGCCTTCGCGCGTTCGCAGAGCGGCGCGAACCAGATTTCAGCGGCGCCTGACCGCACGGAGGAATAATGACTTTTAACCTCACAGAGGAACAGCAGGAGATGGCCGGCGCCGTCGCCGCGTTTCTCGACAAGCGCTCACCCGAATCCGAAGTGCGCAGGCTTATGGAGGATGGCGGCGCACCGGATCCGGCGGTTTGGGCACAGATGGCAGGACAACTCGGGCTGACCGGCCTCATCGTGCCCGAGCAGTACGGCGGCGCTGGATTTGGATTCCTGGACTTCGCCCTGGTTGCCGAGCGCACGGGGGCCGCTCTGCTGGTGGCACCGTTGCTCTCCACGGTGTGCGCCGCAAGTGCGGTGATGCTCTCCACCGATGAGGACCTCAAGTCGGCTTACCTGGCCGGCCTGGCGTCCGGTGAGCAGATAGGCACACTTGCGCTGGCAGAGCGATCGGGTAGCTGGGACATCGCCGCAACTGAAATGTCGGCCGATGTGGGTGCCGACGGCCGGACGACACTCTCGGGGGCCAAGATGTACGTGACCGATGGAGAGCAAGCCGACATCTTCATCGTGTCGGCGCGGTCCCCGGTGGGGTCCGTCGGTCTCTATGTGGTTGAAGCGAATTCACCGGCAGTGTCTGTTACAGCGTTGAGCACGCTGGACATGACCCGCCCCCAGGCGGTGGTCGAGTTCGCCGACGCGACAGCGCGACCGCTGACCGATGACGCCAACAGCACGGCGGTGATCGAACGCGTAATGGCCACCGCTGCAATCATGTTGGCTGCCGAGCAGGTCGGCGGTGCGCAACGGTGCCTTGACATGGCTGTCGAGTACGCCAAGATCCGAGTGCAGTTCGGCAGGCCGATTGGCAGTTTCCAGGCGATCAAACACAAATGTGCCGACATGCTGCTGGACGTTGAATCCGCCCGTTCTGCAGCCTATTACGCGGCTAGCGTTCTCGACGACGACAACGAAAGTACTTTGGTTGCCGCCGCGTTGGCCAAGGCGCACTGCTCATCGGCGTACACGAGGGTGGCGGCGGAGAATATTCAGATCCACGGCGGCATCGGATTCACCTGGGAGCATTCCGCACACCTCTACTTCAAACGTGCCAAGACCTCGGAGATCCTCTTCGGTGATCCCGCCTGGCAACGCGAACGGTTGGCAGACCTCGTCGGTATCTAGCGAAGCCCGATTGCGCGGCTGATGAACGGCAGCACGATGTGCTCGAGCTCCTCGCGAGGTGTTGCGCCACCAATGGCCGCCTGGTCGGCGGTCATGCCTGCCGCGAGGTAAAAGATCGCCGTCGCGTCGGCGATAGGGTCGTCTGACTGGAAGTCGCCGCAGTCTTTGCCGGCCTGGATTGCCTCTGCCAACGGCGCGATCATCCGGTCGTTGCACCGCTCCAGCGCACCCGGATATTCCGGAAGGAGTTCCCGCCAGTGGGAGGCGAACAGCGACGACGGCTTCACCAAGTCCTCGTGGTAAGCCATGTCAATCGTGGCCTTCAAATATGCGCGGACCTTGTCCGACGGTGCGTCGGCGGCGGCTGTCACCCGGCGCAGATGGATGGCGGCGCCCCCAAGTTCATGCTCGAGCAGCGCCAACAAAAGGTCGCTCTTCTTATCGAAGTGCCGATAGAAGCTCCGCGTCGACAACCCGGCTTGTCGAAGTACGCTTTCGACCTTGAATCCCCACCAACCGCTGCGCTGAAGCACGTCCATAGCCGCTGTGAGCAGCCTGTTCCGCTCCGCCTCAGCCTTCTGCGCCGCTTCGGATTTGAGGTCGCCAACGCGCTCCGCGTCTGCCTTGTCGTCCTCGGAACGTGGCTGAGAGCCAAGCGCCGACGCCATCGTCGTCTCCAATCTCGATTCTGGCTATCAGGGTAGCTCGCGGCATGCGATGAATCGTCCGATGTCTCGTGGAGATTGGCCGCTGAACAGGCCGACCTGCGATGGCGGATTCGGTCATCCTCCCGGAGTCCCGTTTTCAGCTACACCACTGGCAGCGGGCCCAAAACCGCCGATAGCGTGACTAAGAAGTCCATTGCGGCCGGCTGAGGACCCGCCACGGTCGGGAATCCCGCAGGTGCAAACGGCGACGATCCTGGAGCTGATCTGATGTCACTCGACGACCGATACCGGCAGAAGCTGACGCTTCCAGCCATCTGCGCTCCGATGTTCTTGGTTTCGGGTCCGGAGCTTGTCACGGCTGCGTGCAAAGCCGGCTTAGTGGGTGCCTTGCCGAGGCAGAACGCCCGCGGTATCGAAATCTTCGAAACCTGGCTTCGGGATATCCGTGGTGTGCTCGATGCATACACCGAACAGAACCCCACCGCGCGCGTAGGTCCGCTCGCCGTCAACCTGGCTACCAAGTTCGATGCAGACGTGCTGTCCGCCGAGCTGGACGTGTGTGCGCGATACGGCGTCGAAATCATCATCTCGGCTCAGGGCAACCCCGCTGAATTGGCCAACCGTGTTCACGACTGGGGCGGCCAGATATTCCATGACGTGACGACGATGCGGTTTGCGGAGAAGGCGATTGCGGCGGGGGTCGATGGGCTGACGTGCATTGGCGCGGGTGGCGGCGGCCATTCCGGCACTGTCAGCCATCTCGTGCTGATCCCGAAGATTCGCAGCATTTTCGACGGCACCATTGTGCTGGCCGGCGCGGTGTCCAATGGCGCTGCGATCCGCGCGGCAGAGGTGCTCGGTGCCGACTTGTCTTATCTAGGAACACGTTTCATCGCCACGCAGGAGTCGCGCGCGGCTGATAAATACAAGGCCATGCTGCTCCGTGGCTCATCTGCCGATCTCATGTACACACCTGACATTGCGGGCGTCGCGGCCAATTGGATGACCGAATCCATGACAGCACTCGGGCTCGACCCGGCCAATCTGCCGAAGCCGGCGGTGGGCGGCAAGATGAGTCACGCACACCTGCCCGATGGGATCAAACCGTGGAAAAACTTGTGGTCCGCTGGACAGGGAGTGGATCTGATCGACGACATTCCGTCCGTAGCTGACCTTGTGGTGCGACTGCGCCGCGAATACGTGATGGCATGCGAGACTCCGGACATGGCCGATGTGGCCCGGCTTGTGGACGAAGCGCTTCAGGCCTGAAGGCCGGGGACCGAGGTGAGGAAGTCCAGCAAGGCACTGTTGTAGGCGGGACCCTGCTCTAAAAACGGTGCGTGACCGCTCTCCTCAAACGTCAGCAACGTGCCATGTTCGAGCATGTCGACGGCGCGCTCGGCGACTTCGTACGGCACGAACTGATCATGTCGGCCATGCATCACCAACGTGGGGTTTTTCAGGGTGGCCATCTGTCGGCGCTGATCGATTTCGAACAGATTCGCATATGAACGAGCCGACATCACACCGGATTGCATCCACTGCTGCCATGCCCAATGAAGGAACATCTCGTCCGCCGGGTTATGGCACAACGTCTTCGCCATCTGCCAGTAGAAGCCGACCCGATCGTCATTGATGGCCTGCAGCACAAACTCGTTCATCCCTTCGGGCAGTCCGACCGGCCAGTCGGAGCCCTGCACCAGTCGCGGTGTTGCCCCGCCGGTGATGACCAGGTGCGTGACCCGCTCCCCGAGTCGGACTGCCGCGTCGACGACGACTGCGCCACCGAGCGACCAGCCGACAAGCCCGAATCGATCCAGGGAGCATGCGTCTGCAACGGTCACCACGTCACCGCCAAGATCGCTGATCGACACCGCCGCGAAATCGGGGTCTGACTCGCCGCATGCGCGCTGGTCGAAGGTGACGACTTCGTGACCGGCCGACAAGAGTGCGGGCAGCACGCGGTCCCAGGTGTGGTGGTTCCAGCCGCCGCCGTGCACCAACACGACGGGGGGACCGCCGGTGCCGCGGTAGTGCTGCACAGCCAGGCTACGTCCGTCTTCAACCTCGACTCGGAACACTGTTTACCTCCATCGCCCCATTGTTCAAAAGTGTTCGGGTGCAACGATCGAAGACCATGCCAGGCTGATGCCGGACGTTGGTCGGTTTGGCTATCGATCAGATTCCGCTGACCGAAAAGGGCATTCTCAGCCGAGAATCTCAGCCGCCACGTGGTCGAGGTGTGCGGCCATCGCTCGCACTGCGGCTTCCTCGTCCCCGCGGGCCACGGCGTCGGCGATGGCGGCGTGCTCGGCGTATGTCGGCGCCGCATTCAGCTCTGCGTGCCGCTGTGGAACATAGTTGGCAGACAGGTGCGTCAGCGCCTCGATGAACAACATCAGTGCCGGGTTTCCGGTCATCTCCGCAATGACGATGTGTACATTGTTCGGCCCGATCTCGCGCACCTGTTCGCTGGGCTTTTCGCGTTCAGAGGCCACCGCGGCGCGCAACCGCATTGCCCAGATGTCGTTGGTCCGGCGAGCGGCGAGTCGCACGCACGTCAATTCGACCTCGCGCTTCGCTTCCAAAATGTGTTCACCGCTGACATTGCGGCTGGCCAAGTACATCTCCAGGGCGTGCGCAGTCGACGTGGCTTCGGGGCTGGTGATGACCAGCCCACCGCCCCGCCCCATCCGCATCTTGGCGATACCTTGCTGTTCCAGGACCCGCATCGCTTCTCGTAACACGTTGCGGCCCACGCCGAATCGCTCAATCAATTCCGCCTCGGACCCGAGGTTGGTGCCCTCCACCCAATCGGCGGCGCGGATGTCGTCAATGAGCTGTGACACCAAGGATTGGGCAAGTCGGGTGCCGTCGGTGGCGGGTTTACTGCCCACGGAGGCTGCGCTGCGGTCGTCTGACATCACGAACCTCCTGCCTTCTGCATCCATTCAACGTGCCTTCGCAAAGCTGCCCGTTGCGGGGATTGAAACGGTGATTTTCACCCGTGGTCGCCGCTTGACGCAGATCACAATCTTAGACAAAAGTAGGTACCTACTTAAAGGTCAAATTTCCAGGACTCGCGTATTCCAGGAGGCAGGCATGACGTCCCCCAAGTACAAGTTGTTCAGCGTCGATGACCACATCATCGAGCCGCCGAACGTCTGGACCGATCGGGTACCGAGTAAGTACGGCGATCAGATCCCGCACGTCATCGATGAAGACGGCCGCCAGTTCTGGATGTGGGAGGGAAAGAAGATCCCCCAAATGGGGTTGAACGCGGTTGCCGGCAAGCCCCAGGAGGAGTGGGACATGGAGCCGGTCCGCTACACCGACATGATCCCCGGATGTTACGACCCGACTGAACGAGCCAAGGACATGCGTAACGACGGAATCCTCGCGACGCTGTGTTTTCCCACCCTCACTGGTTTCGGGGGACGGGTGCTGAACAACATCGCCGACAAGGAATTCGCCTCACTGCTCGTCAAGGCCTATAACGATTTCATCCTGGATGAGTGGTGTGCGGCGGCCCCCGAGATGTATGTGCCAATGATCTCTGGGCAGTTGTGGGATCCCAACGAAATGGCGCAGGAAATCCGTCGCTGCGCCGAGCGTGGCGCGCGGGCCCTGACATTTCCCGAAGGCACCGTGTCACTCGGCCTGCCCTCGCTGTTCAGTGACTACTGGGATCCCATCTTCCGGGCATGTGAGGAGACCGAAATCGTCATCTGCATGCACATCGGGTCCAGCGGTGAACTCTTCAACCCCGCTCCCGACGGGCACTTCATCATTCCGATCGCACTGGGCAACCTGAACGCGCAGGCAGCTATGGTCACCTTCGCGATGTCGCCGGTGCCCCGCAAGTTCCCGAACATCAAACTGGCGATCTCCGAGGGCGGCATCGGCTGGATTGCGGCAGCATTGGAGCGCGCCGACCGTCAGTTCCAGAAGCACCGTCTCCACCAGCACATGGACGACCTGCTGCCCAGTGAGGTCTGGCAGCGCAACATCTGGGGCTGCATGATCGACGAGCCGATTGGCCTGAAGTCCCGGTATGACATCGGCGTCGACAAGATCCTGTGGGAGTGCGACTACCCGCACTGCGACAGCACCTGGCCGCACAGCCAAAAGCTCGTTCAAGAGTTCCTCGGCGAGCTCCCCGAAGAAGAAGTCACCGCGATCACTTACGGGAACGCGGAGAAGCTGTTCCGCTGGAAGCTTGGCGTCGGCGCCGTCTGAGTCTGCTGAAAATCAAGGAGGCCTGGTATGGACATCCCGAAAATCATCTCCGTCGACGACCATGTCATCGAACCGCCGACACTCTGGCAGGACCGTTTGCCGCAGAAGTACCTGGAGACCGGACCGCGTGTGGTCCGCAAGCACGGTCGGATGACATTTGCCGGCGGCAAACTCGCCTTCGAGGAGTTACCCGACGCACCTGCAGTCGACCTCTGGCTATACGACGATCTGGTGTGGCCGATCCCACGCGGTATGGCGCAGGTCGGCCACCTCGATGAGATGTCGGCGTCCTCGGTCAACTACGACGACATCGCTCTGGGCTGTTGGCAACAAGGTCCTCGCCTCGAAGATCTCGCGGCCAACCACACGGACGGATCCCTGTCGTTCCCGAGCTTTCCCCGCTTCTGCGGCCAGACCTTCCTGGAACGGAAGGACAAGGAGCTGGCCCTGCTGTGCGTGCAGGCCTACAACGACTGGATGATCGACGAATGGTGCGCGGGCGATGGTGCCGGGGTCCTCATTCCGCTGACTCTTATTCCGCTCTGGGATCCCGAACTGGCGGCAACGGAAGTGCGCCGGTGCGCCGACAAGGGTTCGTTCGCGGTCGCGTTCTCGGAGAATCCCGTGCCGCTCGGGTTGCCGAGTATCCATGGGCCGCATTGGGATCCGTTCCTCGCGGCGTGTGAGGAGACCCAGACCGTGATCAACATGCACATCGGGTCGTCCTCGCAGATGGCGGTCACCGCCCCCGATGCACCGCTGGAAGCCGGCATGGCGCTCACCGCGGAGAACTCGGTGCACGCCTTCGTCGACTGGCTGACCTCCGGAGTATTCGCGCGGCGGCCCGGACTCAAGATCGCTCTCTCCGAAGGGCAGATCGGCTGGATGCCGTTCATGATGGAGCGGCTGGACTCGGTGTGGGAACGTAGTCACTTCTACGGCAACCGCCTGCGAGATCTCCTCCCGGAGCCGCCGAGCAGCTACATCGCCGGACACGTCTACGGCTGCGTCTTCGACGACGTTCACGGATTGAAATGCCGCGACGTGATCGGCATGAACCAGATCATGTTCGAAACCGACTATCCGCACAGCGACTCGACATTCCCACACTCTCGCGAGGTGGCCGAGAAGACCGCTCAGATGGCCGGACTGAACGAGCAGGAGATGTATCAATTGTTGCGCGGCAACGCGATTGAGTGTTTCGGGCTGGAAAGGTTCGGCATCACCAAATGAGTTTGGAAGCGCGAGACCGCGAGGCCGAAGACCGCACCAAACGCACCCGAGTACCCCACCGGATCGGCGTTTGCATGGAATTCGCCGGTGGTACCCAGGTTCTGCAGGACTTCGTCGACGGCATCAGGCTCGCCGTGGACGAAGCGGTACAACGGGGAGACATCGACCGGGAAGTCGACCTGGTGGTGCGCGAAGTCCAGGGGCCCATGCGGGGCACCAGCGAACCGGTGATCCGGGCGTGGCGCGAACTCGTTCACGACGAGGACTGCATCGCGGTGCTCGGGCCGGTGGTCACCGAAGCGAACTTGGCCCTGCGCGACGAGGTGAACGCGACCGGGGTGCCGACCATTTCCTTCTGTGCCACAGCGGATTGGGCGGGGCCGTACTGTTATTCGCTTCCGAACGGCAATTATCAGGACGAGGTTCACGCGCTGGTCGGCTGGCTGGTGCGTGAGGGCTGCCAATCGGCTGCGGTGTTCCGCGAGACAGGACTCATCGGTGAGGAGTTCGGTGCCGCGTTCAAGGCCGCGGCAAGACGCCGCGGTCTTCGGATCACCGTCGACCATGAAGTTGGGCTGTTTAATACGTATGCGCCAGTCGAACCGGCGCTTGCGACGGCTCACGCGGCCGGTACGGACGCGGTTGTCGTCCTGTCGGCCTATGGGGCACTGACGCCAATCCAGCGCGAACTGGCCCGTGTCATGCAGGAGTGGGGCTGGCATCCGCGGTTGGCCCAGAACATGACGTGGATTGGGCTGACGGCGTTCGGGTCCACCGGCGACTTCGACGGCGACGCGATTCGACAGGCCTACGAGGGCTGGGTCGGCCTCGATCAGATCCACGAGGGCAACACCCATTTTCAGTCCGTGTTGGATCGTTTCGAGACCCGGTTCGGCCGGCGCCCGTTTCACTGCTACACGGCGCTGGGATTCGACCACGGTGCCGTCGTCGCGGATGTGCTTGCGGGGCTACGTCCACCGTCTCCGGCCGGCTTCAAGGCCGGGCTGGAACGTGTCAGGGTCAAACCGGCCTGCATCGGGGCGCCCGGCACCGTCATCAGCTTCGGGCCGCACGATAACCGTGGCTACAAGGGCGAGTACATCGTGCTGCGCACTGTCAGAGACGGCGTCGAGCAGCGCGTCGACGTGAGCTGGTCAGATCTCCTCGGGACGGATCCACAGATGCTGGGGGCGGAGGATGTCGACTCTAGCGCCAGTCGTGTCTCGGGCGCTGGATCGAAATACGCCCTGGCAGGTGATCGGGACCCGTACCGGGTTGGGGTGCTGCAGGATTGGGCGTTATGGGCGCCGGTGCAGGACTGGTATGCCGGTTTGACGCTCGCGTTCGAGGAGGCCTACGAGACGGGCCTCGTGGACCGGCCGATCGAGATGGTGCTCCGCGAAGTCGACGGGCCACCGGACGGCCTCTTTTCGACGGTGCGCCGGGCGTGGCGTGAACTGGTGGAGGATGAAATGGTGCTCGCTATCGTGGGCCCGTTCATCACCGACACCACGCGCGCGCTGCGTGACGATGTCGAACGCGCCAAGGTTCCCTGCCTGTCATACTGTGCTACAACGGGTTTCGACGGTGACTATACGTTCCAGCTGCCTAACGGGACCTTCGCCGACGAGACATTTTTGATCGCGAAACACTTGGTGGAGCGGGGTGTTCGGCGGGTCGGCGTGGTACGCGAGGACAACCCCATCGGGGACGAGTACTACTTCTACTTCCGTCAACATGCTCATCGGCTGGGCCTGGACATCGCCAGCGATCAGCTCGTATCACCACACGTCGACGACGACGGGATGCGGCAGGCGTTGGCCAACATCCGGGCATCCGGCGCCGACGGCCTGGCCCACCTCGGCTACGGCGTGACGTTCTACGCCGTTCTGCACGGTGTGAACGAGATAGTCGGCGAGTGGGATGTGCCACGCTGCACGATCACCACCTGGGTGACGTGTAGCGGGATGGATCAGGAACGCGGAAGCCCAGTGATGCTGAATCTTCCTGCCCCGGTGGATCTCTTGGAGGGCTGGGTGGGAGTCGACCTCCCCCACGAGGGCAACAAGGTGTGGGCCGGCTTTCTCCAGAGGTACGTCAAGCGTTTCGGCGGTGCCCCGCCGGTCTGCTGCTATCCCGCTCATATGTACGACATCGGGCGCGCCATCGCCGAAGGGATCGCCTTCGCCCGGCCAGTAAGCCCGGAGGGACTACGCCGCGGGCTGGAGCAGGTGCGCATGTTGCCCGCCACCATGGGGGCCCCCGGCACGGTCATCGGCTTCGGGCCCTACGACCACCGGGGCTACAAGGGATCCGACTACCTGGTGCTGAGGACCGTGCACCACGGCCGGGAGGGCCTCGTAGATGACCTGCTGACCGCCAACGGGGAGTGACACAATGACATTTGAGCGACGTGACCTGGATGGCTTCTTCATCGACGGCGCGCTGCGACCGCCGACGTCGACAGATCGGGTGGAAGTGGTCCACCCGGCCAACGAGGAGATCGTCGGCTCGGTGCCCAGGTCGACTCCCGAGGACATGACCGCCGCAGCCACAGCCGCGCGACGGGCCTTCGACGAAGGCCCCTGGCCGCGCACCTCCCCGGCTGAGCGCGCGGAGATGCTGACCGCAATCGCGGACGGCCTGGAGAAACGTCTCGACGAGCTCGCCTACCTGAGTACGGCCCAGAACGGTATGCCGATCATGCTGTCCCGGCAAAGCCAGGGCATCGAGCTGCTGCGGTTCTACGCCGACGTGGCCAACGACTTCCCCTGGGAAGAACGCCGCCAAGGACTGTCCGGCGCGGGGCTGGTCCGGCGGACACCGGTAGGTGTCGCCGGCTTGATCGTCCCGTGGAACGCCCCGTCGCTCTTGATGAACAAGCTGCCAGCCGCCTTGGTGGCGGGCTGCACGACCGTCGTCAAACCATCGCCTGAAACACCGCTGGACACCTACTTACTGGCCGAAGTGCTCCAAGAGGTCGGATTGCCGCCCGGTGTCGTCAACATTGTCGCCGGTGACGCCGTTGTGGGACAGCACCTCGTCGACGATCCTCGGGTGGACAAGATCAGCTTCACCGGCAGCACCGCAGCCGGCCAGAAGATCATGGCCAGCCTCGCCGGCCGGATCGGCCGGGTCAGCTTGGAGCTCGGCGGCAAATCGGCCTCGATTCTGCTCGACGATGCGCCACTCGAGGCCGCACTGCCCGCGACCATGGCCGGCTCATGTTTGAACAACGGACAGGCCTGCATCGCGCTGTCGCGTGTCCTGGCACCGCGGTCGCGGTACGACGAAGTGGTAGCCACGCTGGCGGCGATGGTCGGCAGCCTGCCGGTGGGCGACCCGTTCGACGAGACGACGTTCGTGGGTCCGGTGCTGAACGCCAGGCAACGTGACCGAGCGTTGAGCTACATCGAGATCGGGAAATCCGAAGGTGCCCGGGTGGTCGCGGGCGGCGGAGCAGTGCCCGACCGCGACAAGGGGTTCTGGGTGCAGCCGACAGTGCTGGCCGACGTATCCAACGACATGCGCGTTGCCCAGGAGGAGATCTTCGCCGCGGTCATCTCTGTAATTCCCTACGACGACGGCGACGACGCCGCGGTCGCGATGGCCAATGACAGTCGGTACGGATTGTCGGGTGCGGTGTGGAGCGCGGATCCTCAGCGCGCGCTGGACGTCGCCCGGAAGATCCGAACGGGCACCATCACGGTCAACGGCTTCACCTATGACATCGGTCTGCCCTTTGGTGGATTCAAGCAATCCGGCATCGGCCGTGAGTGGGGTCTGGAAGGTCTGGAAGCGTACCTCGAATACCAGACCATCAATCTTCCCCAAGGCCTTTGATGTCAACGTCTTTCAGCGAGAGGAACCCATCGTGACCGTAACGCCCACCGATCTCACCGCCTTCGGGGCCCCGGCGAACATAGACGACAGGGTGCGCACCTTCAGTACCTTCGCCGCGTGGGCGCAACCCGACCCCGTCGGCGCCTTCTCCGAGATGCGGGAACACACTCGCATGGCACGGTCGGACGAATTCGGCGGCTTCTGGATTCCGACCCGGTACGAAGACATCGAATGGATAGCACGCCATCCCGAGATCTTCAGCAGTGCGGAACCTCTCATCCCGTATCAGGCGAACCTGCCGGACAAGGCGATACCGCTCGAGCTGGACGGCGACGTGCACACCGCGTGGCGCCAGACGTTGGCGGACTGCTTCAACCCTGGCGTCGTGAATCACTTCACTCCCCAAATCGAAGAGATGACACGCTATCTGGTTGAAAGAGCCGCCGAAGACTCACGTTTCGATTTCGCCCCCGGATTTGCGGTCAAGCTTCCAGGGGCCGTGTTCCTGGTGAACTTCGGTGTCGACCCGCAAGCATTACCTCAACTCCTCGAATACAAGGACTGGTTCGTGCGCGAGGGCCTTGCCTCCGGTAATTCGCCTGAGCAGATGGCGACGGCGGTAAAGCCCTTGCTCGACTTCTTCCAAGGTGAGGTCGACCGGCGTCGCGCAGATGGTTTCGAGGGGAAACGGGACGTGATCAGTCAACTGCTTTCCTCGACGTACCGCGGACGCCCGCTGACCGACGACGAAATCATCAATGCATCGTTCGTGTCGATGATGGCCAGCCTCGACACCACCACCTCAGCTCTGAACCTCAGTTGGTTGACGCTCGCGCAGCGCCCGGACCTCCGTGCGCAGATCGTCGATTCGCCGGACCGGAGCCCGAAGATTGCCGAAGAGCTCATCCGGTACCAGCCAGTGCTCACCACCGCGCGGATTGTGACGGAAGAAGTCGAATTGGCCGGTGTCACAATGAAGCCCGGTGACAAGGTGCTGATGTCGTGGGGCATGGCGGGTCGGGATCCTCAGTCGTATGAACGCCCGGACGAGTGCTGGTTCGAACGCCCGCCGCACCGCACGCTGGCGTTCGGCGTGGGGCCGCACCGCTGCCTCGGGATGCATCTCGCTCGCCGAATCATCACCGTGGCGCTGCAAGAATGGCATGCCAGAATCCCGAATTACCGCCTTGATCCCGACAGCCCGCCAATCAGTTACTACAGCCCGGTTCGGGGCGTGATGACGCTCCCGCTGCTCCTTGGTGAGGGCTGACCACCAGTTGTCGCCCGTCATTTCGAATTCGAAAGCGTAGGTCTGCAATGGAAATCACCGCTGCGGTACTTCGAGAAGCCGGCGCACCAATGTCGGTGGAAACCGTCGAACTCGACGATCCGAGACCGACCGAAATCGTCGTTGAGATAGCGGGATGCGGTGTGTGCCATACCGATCTGTCGTTTCGCGACGGGTCCTGGCCGTACCCATTGCCCGCCGTCCTGGGGCATGAGGGTGCGGGCACCGTTGTGGTCGTCGGATCCGCGGTGCAGTCCGTGGCCGTCGGCGATCGGGTCGTCCTGTCCTTCGGCTTCTGTGGCGCGTGTCCGTCCTGCCTCTCCGGTATGCCGGCGAACTGCCCGAACGCGCCGCTGATCAATATGCGGGGTACTCGGGATGACGGATCGATCACGTTGTCCCAGAATGGCACTCCGGTGCACGGTTCGTTCAACACGCAGTCGTCGTTTGCCTCGCACGTGGTGACCGAGGAGCGCTATGCCACCAAGCTGCCCGACAGCGTCCCCCTCGAATTCGCCGGCACGTTGGGCTGCGGCATACCCACAGGGGTGGGTGCCATATTCAATGTCCTCCGGCCCGAACCAGCTTCGACCGTGGCAGTGTTCGGCCTCGGTGCCGTCGGGCTATCCGCCGTGGCAGCCGCCAAGTTCAGGG
>Ga0075369_10000218_pt1 | contig 16878 bp, 11 predicted proteins | sample EndMethybrTD3034_FD_71400 | JGI IMG/M metagenome (GOLD analysis project Ga0075369, IMG submission 71400) | Populus endosphere microbial communities from Tennessee, USA - Endosphere MetaG P. TD hybrid TD303-4 | ecosystem: Host-associated > Plants > Roots > Endosphere | place: USA: Tennessee...
GATGGCCGAGTCGTCTCAGGCCGGCATGGAAGACATGGCCGCTGCCGCCGGCGGGCAGATCACCTACCGCAAGACGGCGGCCGAATCAGGCAACCGCACGCTGCTCGAGTACACCTGGAATCACACGACGCTGGTGGCACTCAAGGTCGACCGCACGCTCACCTACATCCAGAGCGGCTTCGACCCGGCGCGCTACCTCGAGCAGGTGAAGGCGCTGGAGCGGCTGCTGGCCGGCGAGGTGATGATGCACCTGGAGTTTCTGCGCACCAAGGATGGTGCGTTCAACTGCAGCGGCCTGCAGCTGATCCGCTACAGCACCGAGGCGCGCCTGGACGAGATCATGCGCATCTACCGCGAGCATGGCGTGGCGATCAACAACCCGCACGCCTTCATCCTCGAAGACGGCAAGCAGGGCGAACTCAATCCGGCCGTGGTCGACCTGAAGCGGCGCTTCGATCCGCAGGGGCTGCTCAACCCGGGGAAGATGCGCAGCTGGGCTGCGCCGCGCGCTGGCTGAGTCTCCTACCGCGGCAGGCCCATCTTGGCCGCGAGCCAGTAGCCGAACAGCAGCGCACCGGCCGGGTAGGTCAGATTCAGCAGCATCGCGTGGTTGGCGCACAGCCAGACGGCCGCGGCGGCGCCGCACAGAAGCACCGCAAGGAGAACGCCGCGGCGCGGCAGTGACGATCCTACGGGCCGCCATCGCGACAGTCGCGCGCCGAACACGCCCGTCGCCATCGTGATCGCGAACTGTCCCGGCAGCCAGATGGGTCTGACGGTGCCACCGGCAAGCACCGCGCTGGTGGCGTTGGCGTGCAGCTCCAGGCCAAAGCGCGTTTCGCTGGCCCAGCCATGGAAGACCGGATACTCGTCCATCCCCGGCAGCTCGAGTCCGACCAGCACGGTCTTTCGAGCGAAGCGCTGGTGCATCGCCTCGGCACTCATCGCCTGCACGGCCGCGTAGCCGATCCGATGCTCGGCGTCGCGCAATGCGGCCAGCGGTACGGCACGTACCAACGCTTCGGCGACCTGATCGCCCACTCTGCCCACCTGACACGGTGCCCCGAGGGGGACCGGTTCGCTCTCCGAGAACCAGATCTCCTTGGGGACGGAGCCGCTGCGGCTCGCGATGACCTGGCGTGCATTCATGCCGAACGCCGCGGAGGCGGGATAGGCCGCAGCAAGCCCGATGCCGACAGCGCGCACCGGGTTGTCGACGCCTCTTCCCCAGGAGCGCGGCTGACCGCTGGCGAGGGGGACGGTGCTGGCATATCCAAGACGCTCGCCAACGCACAGGGCTGCCCAGCCGACCCCCTCGACATTCAAGGCCGGCACGACGGTCGGCCGGTCGCCGTCGAATGTCTCGAAGCCGAGGATGACCGCGGTCCCACGGTCGTGCGCAAACCGGATGGCATCGGCCAATTCGCGATCGGCAGCGGCACTCGGCGTGCTGAAGTAGATGTCGAAGGCCACCGTTCGGGCGCCGGCCTGAGCGAGCTTGCGAATCAGTTGCGCGTGGTCGCGGCGAGTGGCCGGATTGCGGGCAAAGGTCTTTCGCAAGATGCGTTCGGTCTCGGGATCGACCGCAACGATCTGCAGTTCGTCAGCCAACGCGGGTGGTGCGGCCATGTCGGCCAGCCACAGCGTGATGCTCGCGGACCTGGTGTCGAGCCCGACGACTTCGAAGAACCCGATCGACGTGGCGAACACCATGGCCAGAGCGACGCCCAGGCCGACTCGCGTTGCCAACGTTCGCTGCAGATACTCGGTGATGACGTCTCTCGCCCGTTTGCCACGTATGGCCGCGACCAGGCGGTCCGCACCTTCCAGCATCTCGGGATCGACGATCGTCTGGACATTGCGCTTGAACAAGCCCGCCAAGTCGCGAGGCAGGCTCTCGTCGGCGATGACCTTCGCACCATCGACCAGCACCGGAATCACCTTCTTGCGCTGGCGCAATCCCGCGGCGATCTCGCGGCGTACATAGTCGTCGGAGCGCTGAATGCGAGGCTTGCCGTCGTCGAGCGCGATCGTCAGCCACTGTGGGCCGATCACGGCGACGACGACGTCGCAGTCTTGAATCCTCCGGTCGATGATGGCCTCGAACTCGTCGCCGTAGTCGATGTCGGCGACGTCCCAGAAGACATGTTCCTTGCCGAAGGTCTCGCGCAGCTCCAGGTACAGCGAGTGGGCGCGCACGGCGCTGTCGTCGCGCCGGTAGCTGATGAACACCGTTGTCTCGCGCAGCGGCCAGTGCATGGGTCTTCGGGCCTGCCCAGGACGGCTCACCTGCCGAGGCGTTGGCCAGTGGGTTGGGGTGCAGGAGCATCGTGGTTTGCGTCGTTGATCAAGATCGCGGCGCCCGCTCCGATGAGCACGAGGAACGGCACCCAAGGGCTCATCGTCATCTTCACTGGAACCATGCGATCCATGGTCGCGACCCAATCCTTCTCTCGCTGTATCTCGCCGGGATCGGCGGCACTCATCGCAATTGGCTCATTGCCGCGACACAGCGCTTGTTGATAGGCCCGCAACGGCTGCGCCGGCCAGGCACTCGTATTCGAGGACAGGCTGACGACGTCCTCGACGACAACGACTTTCACCAGATTGGGCCTCACCACGTCGACCCAATACTGCGTTCCTTCGGAACCCGCGGTCACAAACTTCGTCTTGACCGCAAACTTGCCCTTGACCTTGACGAACACCTTGCCCAGGTCGTCGATGATCGAACCGATGCGCACCTGCGTGTTCGGGCGCAGATAAGCACGCGCGCCACCCGGATAGCTGATAACCGCAGAGGTATCGTTGCCGGTGGCCAATGCGTCGCCCAGTTGCAAGGGCATGTCGGGGCTGACCTGATAGACCTTTCCGTCCCGTCCCAGCTGCATGGCCTCGCTCGGCACGAGTCCGTTGGGAACGGCCTCCCCGCCCCGGACAACGCCACTCAGCGTGATGACGGTGATTTCCTGGGTGGCGCAACCCGCCAGCCAACATGCGACTCCAACCCAGCAAGCCACGCGCAGCCAGCGCTCGAGTGTCAGCACCGACCCTTCAACGCGCTGTGGGCTTGGACATAGGCTCATCGGGCGCCCCTTCAGCGCAAATTGGGCTGTGGCAGTGCCACGGCTCTCAAGTTGCGGTTCTACGCACGCTACGCGGCACGGGTATCGCGTCAACCCCTAGAAAGCCGAACCAGGTGCAGGTCACGGAGCTTGCGCGGCGAATACTGACGTGTTCATCATCAGTCTTGATGATGGACCGCGTGACCCTGCTGCCGCGCCGTTGCTAGCCTTGGCAGTTGCGCTCCACTGCGAGTTTCACCAGTCGCGCGAAGCGAGGGTTGGCACGCATCGCCTTCACGAGGTCGGCCATCGAATTGGTGTTTGCGACCACCAGTCTTTCGCGTGCAGGATTCATCTGCCCGGCCGTGCGCTCTTGCATCGCCTTTTGCTCGGCCAGATTCGCCGTTGCCGCCGCATGCCCGCAGTCCGCGCAGTGGCTGGCATTCGCTGCTCAACTTTGGGCCTGGCGGTGCAGGCCGTTCCACCCAACGCGGCGGACCGAGGGCAGGTCTGGGCCCCCAAAGCAGACATCAATAGGCGCGCGCATTGGCGAAAGCAAGGAGTTCCACGCGGCTCAGGCTCGAGCAATCGCCAAGCAAGAGACGTTGTCGGAATATCCTGGGCGGCCGCTTGCGCGCATGCGTAGTGTTCGTGGTCCAGCGCGACACCGGACTGAGAAGAATGTTTGGATCAGGTAGACCTTTGAGAGGCGCGCCTCAGGTCACGCAGCAAATACAACCAAGAAAAGTCATCCTCCTTCAAGAATGACGAGCCAAACTCGAATCGAATCCGATCGCATACGTTTCCCCTTGTCGCGGCGAATCAGACGCCGAACACTTCGACGCTGCGGATACCGCTCAGCAAGCCTCCTTGGGCAACGATGGTCTGGGTTCCTGTCTTGGGGTCGATGCGGATCAGCTTGTCACCGACCATGTCGACCACCAGCGCTTTGCCGGTCTCGTCCTGAGCGATGTCGACCGGCGCCTGCAGGTGCCCGCCACTCGAGACGAGGTGCTGCTGGCCCGTCACGGGATCGACGTGGATCACCTTGTCCGAGCCGTGATCCACCACCAGCAAGTGGCCGTCGGCGGAACGAGCGATGCCGCTCGGGCTGACGAAGTGCCCTCCCTGCGAGACCACGGTCTCGGCGCCCGTGTTGCGGTCCACCCGGATCACTGCGCGGGCGCCGAGCTCGGCCACGTAGAGGTGCCCGTCCTTGCCAAGCACGATGCCCATCGGTCCGTCGCCGAAATGGGTGCCCGTGTTGATCTTGTCGACGTTGCCGTCGTGGTCGACATGGAACACGCCGCTCGACGTCGCCGACGGCAGATTGACCACGGCAAAGCCGCCATCGGGCAGCACCGCCACATCCTGAAGGAGCCAGCCGTTGTTGAGGATCACGTGCTGCGCGCCGCTCGCTGGCACGACGTGAATCAGCTTGCCGCCGTCGGTGACCACCACGATGTGCGGATGGCTGTCGAAGGCGACCCCGACCGCGTTGCCGATGTCGCCGCCCTCCGTGAGGATGCTCGTCGCACCCGTGGCAGCGTCCACTCGCACCAGGCGGCTCGCTGTGCCTACGACGATGTCGCCTCGCTTGAGCGGGGGTGCCGCAGGCTTCCTGGCCGCCTCGACATGCACCCAGCGCGCCACCGACGGCACGCCCCGGCGGCTGACGACGAACAGCATGTAGTGGCCCGGCGGAACGAGGTTCGGATTGCCCGGCATCTGCGCATTGAGCTTGCAGACACCCGAGCGCTTGAACGGGATGTCCACCAGGCGTTGATCGCTGTCGTACGAGTGTGTCGTCGCCATCGGGCGAACGAGGCTGATCCACTTGATGTCGCCGGCATCGGGAACGTGCAGCGTGAAGGAGGCGCCGAGTTCGACGTCATCAGGCGCATGTTCGATGCACGGCCGCGGTCCGCGGAACAGATACGGCGGGTGATAGATCTCCATGCGCATCTCGTCGTTGCGCCGGCTCGGGTTCGATCCGGCGGTCAGCACGCGCGCATCGGGCAGCAGCAGGGCGATCGAGTGGTACATCCGCGGAACGCGTGCTCGCGCGCCCGTGATCCACGTGTTCGCCGCGGGGTCGTAGATCTCCGCCTCTGTCGAGGCGGTCAGCGCGTTCTCTGCAATCCCGCTGCCGCCAGTGGCCACGACGGTTCGGTCCGGCAGGATGACCGCGTTGACGTGGACCCGACGGCGCAGCATCGAGGGCGTCGCAACATAGGCCGGCGTCGCCGCATCGGTGTCGATGATGTGGACGTCGTTGATGCTGGGGCTGCCGCCGCCCATCACCATGACCTTCTGCGACTGTGCCGGTGGCAGCAGTACCGTGGCGCCCTGGTCTCGCGCGCCGAAGTTGAAGCTGGCGGGGATCGCGGATCCCGGCAACGCCGTGAAGGCTCCGCTGATCGGGTTGAGGAAGCCTGGCTGCAGGCCCGAACCACCCAGCCGCATGCCCGAGAAGAAGACCCGGCCATCCTTCAGCAGGTGCAGATGCGGGTACAGCGGCCACCCGATGCCCGGTCCAGCGGAATTCCATCCGGTCGGGTCGTGGATTTCGTTCTCGGGCGATCCGCCACCCGATGTCGCCATCACCCGACCGTCGCCCAGGGTGATCAGCGTCGGATACCAGCGGCCGAACTTCATTGGCTGCACGAACGTCCACTGCTCGGTGTGGGGGTCAAACAGCAAGGCGGTCTTCAGTCCGACGAAGGGGTCGTAGCGCTCGGTTCCGCCGGCCACCATCACGCGCCCGTCGGGCATGATGGTCTGGCCGGCGCAGAAAACGTCGGTCGGCGTCGGCGGCATCGTGAACCCGCCGTTCTCGTAGTCGTACACGGCGCTGCGGAAACCCGTCGTGTACAGCTCGTCGTTGCCGGAGCCCGCGAAGAACAGGATCTTCCCGGTGTGCATCAGCGCCGCATGGACCGTGAGGATGGGCGCCTCGCACGGCAACATCTCCCAATAGCCCTTGGTCGCGGCATCGGGCGGGTTGGTCATCCGCTGCGCCGGCACGGTCAGCTCCTCCAGCGGCGGCATGTGCTCCGGCATCGGGCCGAGTCCGTGGATGTGTTCCTGCACCATGATGATGTGCTCTGGAACTCCATCGATGGTCATCATCGAAGGCATGTGCATGGCAGGCATGCCGGGCATGGCCCTCGGCGTGCGCATCGGCACGCCGTGGGAGTGACCGCCACCGCCATGGTCATCGTGCCCATCGTGGCCGCCGTCGCCGTTCGGCGGAGTCGGGTCGTCGTGATGGGTGGACATGCAGCGCTTCAGATCGACCCAGGCGCAATCGTCTCCGCAGCACGACATCGGCAGCACGATGTTCGTCTGCTTCAACACGGCGTCGGTGATCCAAAGCTTCTGGCGCGAACGCACGACGCCGGCGAGGCCGGCCATCATGTGGTCCTCGATATGGCAGTGGAACAGGAAGTCCGCGCAGATCGTGACGAAACAGGCGTCCTTCGGTGGACAGCACTGGAGCTGCTCCAACTCGCAGGGCAGCCGCAACGCAGGCGGGACCTCTGTCTCCATCACGAATGTCTCGACCGGGCTCACGGCATGCACGTCTGCGGCGCCGCCGGGCGGTGAAGGAATCTGCCAACGCGCCGAATGCGGGTGGAAGTTGTGCCACACGCTGCCCACGTCCAGGTTGAACAGGTACCAGCGTATGGTCTCGCCGGGCCGACCGACGATCGTCGGCGTATTGCCGACGAACGCGCGGCCGTTGAGGCACCACGTCTGCTTGCCGCCTCCGCCGGCGAAGACGATGTGCTGGTTGCCGCCTGTGTTGGTCCAGCGCACAGTGGTGCCGGCGGTGACTGTCACGTCGGGCGGGTCGAAACTGTTGTCCTTGATCGCGATCGGATGCGGCAACGCCTCCGGCGCACCCGCAACCACGCGCACACGCCCTGCCATGCTGGCGCCGTGGATGCGGCAGATGTACTCGCTGATCTCGCCAGCGGTCGCGAACGGGTGATCGAAGTGGTCGCCGTTCGACAGCGCCAGGCTTTCGAAGCCGTCGAGTCCGCCCTGCTCGGCGAGCAGGTGAACGAACAGCGGCACCTCGTGGTTCACGCGCCGGGCATTCGGATCGCGGACGATGATGCCGCCGATGAGCCCCAGGTTGATGTTGCCGCCGACGTCTCGCACATGGTCGTGGAAGGGCCACGCGCCGATCATCTGGTCCGTCACGTCGAAAACATAGGTCCAGCTCTGGCCGGGCAGGATCTCGTCGCTGCGTCGCCCATCCTTCGTGGCGACGCCGCGCGGCCACGCACCGTCCGACTCGATGCCGTAGCGCAAGCCGTGCACATGCAGACTGTGGCAGTCGTTGGGGTCCGCATTTCGCACGTGAATGCACAGGCGCTCGCCGGGCTGCGTCCAGATCACCGCTCCCGGCACGCGCCGGTCCCACGGCGGCTCTGCGCTATCGGAGGGAACGATCGGCGCCGTGTTCGGCGTGAGGTAGTCCGCATCGAGGTATTCGCGGTAGACCAGTCCGTCGATCCGCGCCTGCAGGATCTCGTCGGCCGGAATGCGACCGAGTTCATGGCCCATGTTGAGCTGGCAGTCTCGCCCGTATCGGCGCGCGCACAGCAGCGGCGCCAGCGGGCTGTAGCCATGCAAGGGCTCGATCTGCAGAAAGATGTCCCGGCGCTTGCACTCTGTCATGGCGTTCTCCCACTCGACGGCGTGCGCGGTTCTCGCACCGCGGCAAGGCCACAACAATCCCTAGGGTGGCGTGCCATCCATCCGATTGAGGATGCCGCGGCCCGAGTGGCGTCTGGCCTCGCAAGACCATCGTTGCAGATGCCCGTTGCAGGTCAATTGCCAACCAGGGGGTCGCTCCTTCGCGAAGACGGCACTTGTATGCGGCCGCTGGCACTTCGAGCAGCGCAACTTGAGCGGCGTCGACTGCAGCAACGAGGGCCGGCGATCGTTCGTGATCGCCGAGCGCTGAATTCAGCCAACGCGACTCACGGCCGGCTGGCCCGGCGCGACGGTGTTGTCCAGCTCACGCTCGGCACGCAGGCTCGCCATGTCGCGCCCGACGGTCACGACGGCGAGTACCCGATCGCCCAGGCGATAGCGCAGTGTGCAGTCGCGCGCCGCCAGTGATCCATCGATCTCGATCGAATCCCAGCGCTCGGCGTGGCCGACGTACTGGATCGCCACGTCGTAGTGCTGGCTCCAGAAAAACGGGCTGATGTCGAACGGCCGGCGCCCGCCCAGCATGTTCAGCGCCGCGACCTGGCCCTGGCGCTGCGCGAGCGCCCAATGTTCGACTCGAATGCGCTCGCCCGAATGCGGGTCGGGCCAGCGCGCGATGTCGCCGGCGGCGAAGATGCCCGACACGCTGGTCTGCAGGCAGGCGTCGACGCTGACACCGCGGTCGACTGCGAGGCCGGCCTGCTCGGCCAGCGACAGAGACGGGCGCACTCCGACGCCCGCGACGATCAGGTCGGCCTCGACCACGCTGCCGTCGGCGAGGCTCGCACGCCGCCCGTCCAGTCGCGCGACGCTCGTGCCGAGATGGAATGCCACACCCTTCGAGAGGTGCAGGTCGCGTACGAACTCGCCCAGCGCCGGGCCGAGCACGCGCTGCATCGGCACCGCGTCGGGCGCCACCACATGCACCTCGATGCCGCGGGTGCGCAGCGAGGCGGCGACTTCGAGGCCGATGAAGCTTGCGCCGATCACCAGCGCCGTGCGTGCGGACGCCGCCTTCGCGGCGATCGTGCGGCTGTCGGCGAAGCTGCGCAGGCTGAGCACCTGGCCCGGTGCGGCGCCCGGCACCGCGAGTTGTACCGGGTCGGCGCCCGTGGCGAGCAGCAGTGCACCGAACGGGCGTGCCGCAGCGCCGGCAACGCGCACCTGGCGCGCAGCCACGTCGATCGCCTCGACGCGCGTGCCCAGCAGCAACTCGATCCGGCGTTCGGTGTACCAGTCGTCGGGCCGCAGTGGCATCCAGTCGGCCTGCGCCGTGCCGGCGAGAAAGTCTTTCGACAGGTTCGGCCGATCGCAGGGTGGATCGACGTCGGCGCTGAGCATCGTCAGTCGGCCTTCGTAACCTTCGCGTCGCAGCATGTCGGCAGCCGCCAGGCCGGCCGCGCCGCCGCCGACGATGACAACGTCGTCCAGCGCCATCTTCTTGCGCGGACGCGGTGCGCTGACGATGCGCTCGCGGGCGAAGACCTGCTCGCCGACGCGCTCCACGCGCCAGCAGGGCAGGTCGTCCAGCGCCGGTGCGCACAGCGCTTCGCCGCTGCGGATGTCGAACTGCGCATGATGCATCGGACAGTGCAGCACATGCCCGCTGAGCAGACCGTCGGCCAGCGCCGCGTGGTAGTGGGTGCACTGGGCGCCTATCGCATAGAGTGCGTCGCCTCGGCGCAGCAGCAGCGCATCTTCGCCGTCGATCTGCCCGGGCAGCATCGCGCCGTCGGCGATGCGGTCGAGCGGCACGCCGGCTCTCAGGTCGGGCTGGGTGGAATCGGTCATGGTTGCGCGGGTGGGTTGCGGGTGGTCCATGCGTCGAAGGCGCGCAGGAAACCTCCACAGTACTCGCGCAAGGCAGCGTCCGCAAACTCCCCTGTTCAGCCGCCTGACGCCACGCGGTCCAGCGCTGCTGCCAGGTGGCCCACCGTGCGATCCACGTTGTGCCACTTCTCGAGCCCGAAGAGGCCGAGGCGGAAGGTGCGGAAGTCCGCTCCCTCGCCGCACTGCAGCGGAACGCCCGCCGCGGCTTGCACGCCCGCGGCGATGAACTTCTTGACGTTCTGGATGTCCGGGTCGGTGGTGTAGCTCACCACCACGCCGGGCGCCTTCCACCCATCGGCCGCCACGCTGGGAAAGCCGCGCGCCTCGAGCAACGCGCGCACCTTGGCACCGAGCTCGATCTGCTCGGCGCTCACCTTCTCGAAGCCGTAGTCGCGTGTCTCCAGCATCACGTCGCGCAGGCGCACCAGTGCGTCGGTCGGCATGGTGGCGTGGTAGGCATGCTGGCCCTTCTCGTAGCCCTCGGCGATCTGCAGCCACTTCTTGAGATCGCACGCAAAGCTGGAGCTCTGCGTGTCTTCGATGGCGGCACGCGCGCGCTCGCTGAGCATCACCATCGCGCAGCACGGGGAGCTGCTCCAGCCCTTTTGCGGCGCCGAGATGAGCACGTCGACGCCGGTGGCGCGCATGTCCACCCACATCGCCCCGGACGCGATGCAGTCCAGCACGAACAGGGCGCCCACCTCGTGTGCTGCCGCGCTCACGGTGCGCAGGTAGGCATCCGAGAGGATGATGCCGCTGGCCGTCTCCACGTGCGGCGCGAACACGACGCGGGGCCGCTCGGCGCGGATCGTCGCGGCCACCTCGTCGGCCGGGCAGGGCGCCCAGGGCGCCTGAGCGCCTTCGCCTTGCCTCACCGCCTGGCACACCACGGCGCCGCCGCCCAGGGCGCCGGCATCGAAGATCTGGCTCCAGCGGTAGCTGAACCAGCCGTTGCGCACGATCAGCACCTTCTGGCGGTTCGCGAACTGGCGCGCCACCGCCTCCATGCCGAAGGTGCCGCTGCCGGGCACGAGCACGGCCGAGTGGGCGCCGTACACGCTCTTCAGCGTGGCGGTGATGTCCTGCATCACGCCGGTGAAGCGCTTGGACATGTGGTTGAGCGCGCGGTCGGTGTAGACCACGGAGAACTCGAGCAGGCCGTCGGGGTCGACCTCGGGGAGCAGGCTGGGCATGGGTTCTGTCTCGTTCGTTGGTGATGGGCTGTGCCGCCTGATTGTCGGGGAGGTTCGGTCCCCTACGTCAATCAACGTATTCGCCACACGGCTCCCCCTTCGCAGAATGCCCCGATCAGCGCCTCATCGATCGGGAGACCCACATGCACCACGGCGATATTTCGAGCAGCAGGGACACCGTTGGCGTCGCCGTCGTCAACTACAAGATGCCGCGCCTGCACACCCGGGCCGAGGTGATCGCGAACGCGAAGAACATCGCCGCGATGGTCGAGGGCATGAAGCTCGGGCTGCCGGGCATGGACCTCGTGATCTTTCCCGAGTACAGCACGCACGGGATCATGTACGACTCGCAGGAGATGTACGAGAACGCGGCCACCGTGCCCGGCGTCGAGACCGAGATCTTCGCCGCGGCCTGCCGCAAGGCCAAGGTGTGGGGCGTGTTCTCGCTGACCGGCGAGCGCCACGAGGAGCACCCGAACAAGGCGCCGTACAACACGCTGATCCTGATGAACGACCAGGGCGAGATCGTCCAGAAGTACCGCAAGATCATGCCGTGGGTGCCCATCGAGGGCTGGTACCCGGGCAACTGCACCTACGTGTCCGATGGGCCCAAGGGCCTGAAGATCAGCCTGATCATCTGCGACGACGGCAACTATCCCGAGATCTGGCGCGACTGCGCGATGAAGGGCGCCGAGCTGATCGTGCGCTGCCAGGGCTACATGTACCCGGCCAAGGAGCAGCAGATCATGATGGCCAAGGCGATGGCCTTCGCGAACAACACCTACGTGGCGGTCGCCAACGCCACCGGCTTCGACGGCGTGTATTCGTACTTCGGCCACTCGGCGATCGTCGGCTTCGATGGCCGCACGCTCGGCGAATGCGGCGAGGAAGAGATGGGCGTGCAGTACGCCGCGCTGTCCAAGAGCCTGATCCGCGACTTCCGCAAGAACGGGCAGAGCGAGAACCATCTCTTCAAGCTGCTGCACCGCGGCTACACAGGCCTCATCAACTCGCGCGAGGGCGATCGCGGCGTCGCGGCCTGCCCCTACGAGTTCTACGGCCAGTGGGTCTCCGACCCGGAAGGCACGCGCGCGCGGGTCGAGGCGTTCACGCGCAGCACCGTCGGCACCGAAGAGGCGCCGATCGCCGGCATTCCGAACCCGGAGAGCCTGGCGCATCGCTGAAGGTTCGTGAGCGCGCGCGATGACCGCGGACCCATTGGCCGCGTACCGGATCGGGCACGAACCGTACTACCAGCCGCTCGCCGAAGAGCTCGCGCTCTTCGAGGCCGCATACGCGCTGCGCCTTCCGCTCGTGCTGAAGGGGCCGACCGGCTGCGGCAAGACGCGCTTCGTCGAGCACATGGCCTGGCGGCTCGATCGCCCGTTGGTCACGGTCGCGTGCCACGAAGAGATGAGCGCGGCCGACCTGGTCGGACGCTGGCTGCTGGACGCAGACGGTTCGCGATGGCAGGACGGCCCGCTGACGCTCGCTGCCCGCCACGGCGCGATCTGCTACCTCGACGAATGGGTCGAGGCGCGGGCGAACACGATGGTCGCGATCCATCCGCTCACCGACACGCGGCGCATGCTGCCGATCGCGGCGCATCAGGAGGTCGTGCCGGCGCATCGCGACTTCCATCTGGTCGTCTCGTACAACCCGGGCCTCCTGACGCGCGAGATCAAGCCGGCGACGCGGCAGCGTTTCGCGGCGATCGACTTCGCCTATCCGGACCCTGAACGCGAAGCCGCGATCGTCGCGCGCGAGTCGGGCCTCGAGCTCGACCGTTCGTGCCGGATCGTCGCCTTCGGCGTTCGCACCCGGCGGCTGGCCGGCAACGGGCTGGAGGAGGGCGCGTCGACCCGCATGCTGGTCGCCGCGGCGCGCCTGGTGGCCGGCGGCATGCCGGTCACCGATGCGTGTCGAATCGCGATCGTCGGCGCGCTCGCGGACGAGGCGGACGTGCAGCTCGCATTGCAGGCCACGCTCGATGCTTCGTTCTGAGCTGCGCACGACGACATCGCTGGCGCACTGGGTGCGCCTGCTGTGGAACGTGACGCCGCCGATCGCGGTCGGCGAGACAGGCCCGCACATCGAGGCGGGCACGATCCAGCTGCCGGCCGCGTTCGACTCGGTGCAGCGCTCGGCCGCGGCCGCGCACGCGGCGGCGCATCTCGTCTATTCGCCGCGGCGCTTCGCCGCCGACGGGCTCGGTGCGATGGCGAGGGCGCTCGTCGCGCTGCTCGAAGATGCGCGCGTGGAGACGCTTGTCGCACGCGAACTGCCGGGCCTCGCGCGCCTGTGGCGCCCGCTGCACCGCGCCGGCCCGCAGGATGGCACCGGCTTCGAGGCGCTGATGGCCCGGCTCGCGCGTGCGCTGGCCGACCCTTGCTACGAGGATCCGCACCCGTGGGTCCGCAAGGGCGTGCGCTTGTTTCGCGGCAACGCGGCAGATGTGCTGGCGCTGCGCACGCCCTCGGAAGTTCGGACCGCGGCGCTCAGGCTGGGCCACGACATCGGCCAGATGCGCCTCGCGTTCAACGCGAAGACTTATCGGCCGCAGCCATCGTACCGGGACGATCACCGCTGGATGTGGGAGGCCGAAGCGTTGCCCGAGCCGGTGGCGGGCGCCGCGCTCGAGTCCGGCGACACGGCCGGCACCGACATCACGAACCATCCGGAGTGGGACCGCCTGATCGCGCGGCTGCGGCCCGACTTCTGTCGTGTGGCCGAGCGCGTCGCGCCGCGCGGCGAACAAGCGCACGAGCCGCTGCAGGCGCTGCCGGGCCGGCGCGTCGTGCAGATCGTGCGATCGCTCGCCGCCCGCACATCGATGACGGGTCGCGACGAGGATGGCGAGACGCTCGACCCCAACGCAAGCGCCGACTGGTGCATCGGCATCCGCCTGCGCCGCCCGGCCGATCCGCGCATCCATCGGGCCGCGGCGCGGCGGCCGGCGCGCTGCGCGGTGTGGGTCCTGGTCGACCAGTCGGCCTCCAGTGCGCAGGCCTCGGCGGTGCCTGGCGTCAGCGTGCTCGAGCTATCGACCCGGGCGGCTGCGGAGATCGCCGCCGGCTTGGTCCGCGCCGGCATCGATTGCGCGATCGCGAGCTTCGCATCGGCCGGGCGCAGCGCGGTGACGGTGCAGCTTGCCAAGCGATTCGGCGAGGCCCTGGATTCCACCGCGCGAAGCCGCTTGAGCGCGCTACGGCCGGGCGGCTCGACGCGCCTCGGCGCCGCGCTGCGCCATGCCACGCTGCGCCTGCGCGCGCGGCACGCCGAGCGGCGCGAGCTGATCGTGCTCTCCGATGCGCAGGCCCACGACATCGACGTGCACGACGTCCGCTACCTGGTGGACGATGCGCGACGGGCCGTGGCCGCCGCCACGCGGCGGGGCGTGCGCGTCCGCTGCCTGGTGGTCGGCACGGATCGCGACCTGCCGGCAGTGCGCGTGTTCGGAGCCGGCGCGGCCGTCGGCCTGCGGACCCTCGACGAATTGCCGCGCGCGCTGCACAGGCTCTTGCGCTGACCTGCATCGCTTGCCCAATCGGCATGGATGGATCACCATGCGCCGGCGCATCGTGGAGCCGGCGGCATGAAGATCACTCGCATCGAACTGCATCTGATCCGCGTCCCCTTCGACATGGGGGCCGCACCGAAGGCGTTTGCCGGAATGGCCTGGACGTCGGTCGATTCGCTGTTCGTGCGGGTGTGCACCGACGCCGGCATCGACGGCTGGGGCGAAGGATGGGGGCACGTTGCCTGCCCGACGACGAGCGCCGCGCTGGCCACGCTCGTCGGGCCGGCGTTCATCGGGCGCGATGCGTCCGATCGGGCGCAGTTGATGAACGATATGTTCCACCGTTTCCACATCCACGGCCGGACCGGGCCGGTGATGTACGCGCTGTCGGCGATCGAGATCGCGTTGTGGGACATCGCCGGCAAGGCCGCGTCGATGCCGATCGCCTCGCTGCTCGGCGGCAAGCCGCGTGAGCTCGCCGCATACGCGAGCCTGCTGCGGTACGCAGAGCCGGAGCTCGTTGCTGCGGCCGTCGAGCGCGCGATGGCGCAGGGCTTTCGCCACATCAAGCTGCACGAGGAGCGGCTTGACACGGTGCGTGCAGCGCGCGCCGCGTGCGGCGAGTCGATCTGGCTCGCGCTCGACACGAACTGCCCGTGGAGCGTCTCGCGGGCCATCGAGATGGCGCATGCGCTCGAGCCGTTGCGCCTCGCCTGGCTCGAGGAGCCGGTCTGGCCGCCGGAAGACCACGTCGGCCTCGCGCGCGTGCGCGCCGCGACAACGCTGCCGATCGCGGCCGGCGAGAACGCGACCGGCGTGCGCGACATCGCCGCCATGCTGCGCGCCGGCGCGATCGACATCTGCCAGCCGAGCGTGATCAAGATCGGCGGCATCGATGCGGTCGCACAGGCCGCCACGCTCGCGCGTTCGCACGGCATCGACTACGTGCCGCATTGCTTCTACTTCGGGCCGGGCTTCCTGGCGTCGCTGCATCTCGCGGCTGCATTTGCACCCGACGTCGCGTTCGAGCTGTTTTTCGGCGACCTGCAGGCGAGCCCGTACCACGATGCCGTGCGCGCGCGCGGCGGCCGAATCGCCGTCCCGAGTGGCCCAGGGCTCGGGCTCGAGCCGGACATGGCGGTGATCGACCGATATCGCCTCGGCGTCCCGTTGGTGATCGAAGCCTGAGCGTGCCGAGGCCGCCGGCATCGCGCGAGTTCGCTCAGACGCGATAGGATGCGCGCCGGGCGCTTCACGAGGGCGCTGGAAGGACAGCGACATCGACGCGAACCTGTTGAACCAACTGCGCATCCAGGGCGAGGACCGCGACGAGCACGGCGGCCCGCCGCGCTGGTTGTGGCCGGCGGTCGGGGCTCTGGTGGTGGTGTTGCTGCTGGCGGGCGCCGCGTTCTGGTTCCTGAGCGCACGAACAGTCGTCGTGCAGACGGCAACCGCCGTCGCGCCGAGTGCCGGCGGCGGGGCCGGCGCGGTGCTGCAGGCCACCGGCTACATCACCGCACGCCGCCAGGCGACCGTGTCGACCCAGATCACCGGCACGCTGACCCAGGTGTTGATCGAGGAGGGTGACCACGTCCAGAAAGGGCAGGTCATCGCGCGGCTCGAAGACAGTGCTCTGCGCGCCGGCCTGAACGTGGCGCAGGCCAACATCCAGTCGGCCCAGGCGCAGGTGGCGCATGCACGGGCGCAATTGGCCCAGGCAACGGCCGACTCGCGCCGGCAGGACGAACTGGCCGCGAGCGGCATGGTCTCGAAGCAGGCTGCCGAGCAGGCGCGCACCGCGGTGGCGACGTACGCCGCGCAGCTCGATGCACGCCGGCGCGAGGCCGACGCCGCGCGCGCGCAACTCGCATCGGCCCAGGTCAACTACGACTACACGTATGTCCGCGCGCCGTTCGCCGGCATCGTGACGGCCAAGGCGGCGCAGGTCGGCGAGATCGTCTCGCCGCTGTCGGCCGGCGGCGGGTTCACGCGCACCGGCGTGGGCACCATCGTCGACATGGACTCGCTCGAAGTGGGCGTCGACGTCAACGAGTCGTTCATCGGCCAGGTGAAGGCCGACATGCCGGCCGAGGCCGTGCTCGACGCCTACCCCGACTGGAAGGTGCCGGCGCACGTGATCGCGATCGTGCCGTCGGCCGACCGCGGCAAGGCGACCGTGAAGGTGCGTGTCGCGCTGGAGCAGAAGGACGCGCGCATGGTGCCCGACATGGGCGTGCGCGTGTCGTTCCTCGGCTCGAAGCCGAGCGCGACGGCCGGGCCCATTCCGAAGGGTGTGCTGGTGCCGCCGCAGGCGGTGGTGCAGCGCGACGGGCAGAGCGTGGTCTTCGTCGTGACCGACGGCAAGGCGGCGCAGCGCAGCGTGAAGCCTGCACCCCAGGACGTCGGGTCGATGAAGTTGTTGCCCGATGCGGTGAAGGTCGGCGAGCGCGTGGTAGTGTCGCCGCCGCCGTCGTTGCGAGACGGCACGGACGTGAGCATCAAGGAGTGACATGGGCAAGCTGATCGAGATCCGCGACCTCTC